>Ga0209390_10010856_pt1 | contig 10569 bp, 17 predicted proteins | sample BON01_FD_187212 | JGI IMG/M metagenome (GOLD analysis project Ga0209390, IMG submission 187212) | Freshwater microbial communities from Lake Bonney liftoff mats and glacier meltwater in Antarctica - BON-01 (SPAdes) (version 2) | ecosystem: Environmental > Aquatic > Freshwater > Ice > Glacier... | reverse complement strand
AACCACACAGGCATTATTGTGAACCTTTTTAATCACACATTGCTTAGCCCCGTGGTTCAATTCGCAATACAGCAGAAAAAAATCGTGACACTGTGTTTTTGTGCATTCCAAGCCACCTGCACCAATACCACCCATGTCTCTTCCTCTTTTTCCAGGCGAGCACCTGTTACAACAATCAAAAACACACTTTGTCTGAACACAAAGCAAGAGATAAGTCAGAGAGTGCTGCTGTTAGAAAAAGTTCGCGTCTCGAATGTTCTCCGCGCATGCACCATCCAGCCTCCCTCTTTTTCGTCTATTTTAACCTCTCGCCCACTCTGATTGAGCCCTGTGTTGTCTTCTTTATTTCTTGCTTTGTTCATTCTTTTTCATTTCTTTTATTTGTTTTCCTCTTGCACCTCCGTCGTCCTATTTCTTATCTTTCGTCTCCCCCGTTTTTCCCCTCCGCAACTCCTCCAGACTCCTCCCTTCTCTCGCCGCCTGCCCCTCCCCAGTCGCAAGCACTAGCTCTTCTCCCTGTTTCAAATCTCTCGAGGCACGCACAACCATGTAGTTTCCTACTCGTATCCATCCTGCTGTCGGTCAACGATCGTCGTGATTCATAAAAGACGACAGCGCCCACACTTCAAAAGAGTACGACTCCATTTGTTTCTCCTTCTTCTTCGTTTTCTTTCCAGGCTTATCCTCCTTCTCCTTCTCCTTCATCTTGCGCATCATCAGCTAATCAAACCTGTCGCAGAAAAGATGCGTCCTAGGGCAGCATAATTAAGAATCGCATAAATCCTATCTTCCTCGATCACCTTCTTCTCTAAGCACTCTCTCACGCCTTCCTTCCTCGCCTCCTCTTTCTTGGCAGGGTCATCGGTCCGAAACAATGACATGGGCGGGATTCTTTTGTCGTTTCCACTATTTCCTCTTCCTGCATTCCTCCCTCCCTCCCCTTCTTCCTCGTCGCCTGCCCATATTGAAATGAGTCGGGCGTTGAATAAGGGACAATCCGAGGCTCCAGCCTTCAGAAAAGCGATAAGCTTCAGAAACCCTGCCGAAAGGAACAGTGATCGAGCCTCCTCGTCGTCCTCCTCATGCATGCCCGGCGCAAACATTGTTAATGCACGCTCTACGAGAACAATCGTATCAACCTCCACATCTTCAGTCACAAATAAACCCATACCCCTCCTCCCTCCCGCCCTCCTAATCTCCACCGGGCCCACTTCCCTAAGGCGGGCCTTCCCTCCTCCGGCGCCTTCAACACAATCTGTCTCAGATTTTGCAACCCTTGCAGGGCCTTTGCATGCCTCCTGAGCGCATAAGTCTCTACCGCTAACTGATAGTGGGCTTGAAGGTATTCCGGATCCAAAGAAAGGGCGGTCTCAAAGGCTAGGCGTGATTCTCGGTGTCGATTGAGGTGAGAGCAGATGATGAATGGTTTGTTGTTGGTGTTGCTTTGATTGGTGGGGTAAGTGGAAAGAGGATAGGAAAGGAGGGGGCTGAAGAACAAGGAAAGCTTTGCGCGAACCTCCTTCGCCAGCGGCGACGCAGAAACATCAAAAGAATGGACGACAAACATCAAGGAATGACGACGTCGACGTGATCCTGCCAGCACATGCACTGTGCACCACCAAAACAAAGAATGACACCATATATGGAAGCAGGGTATCCACCAACACATATCCTGAAGTCTCCGCTTCTTTTGGCTCTAAACGAGCGAAGAAATGGCAGAAAATTCTTGATTTTTTCCGCTTAAAAAATGATTGGTCCTAAGACGCGTTTGGACACACATCATGCAATCAACCATCGACATCGACAACGAATAAATTAGATCAACGCAAACTCCTACAGAACAGTGAACATTTGAGCAAATTTGGAGAGAAACCAGAGAGAAAAAGCCCAACGTTTCACCCTATCAAAGTCCTGGTGACTCCTGTTGCTTCACACAGGAGGATAAAGTTCAGCCAGAGTGTTGTTGAGCTCGACGGTGTACGCGGTCGTATCTGGAGACCAGGAGGAATAAGGTGGGGAGCTGGCAAAACGGAGGCCTCCGCTGTAGACCTTGATAGCTTCTTCAAATTGTGGGAGCAAGAGAGGAAGGGAGGAATGAGAGAGAAAGTGAGGGCATTGGCTGTATAACTTAGCGCGCCCGCAGATATTGCGGGTGGGAAGTGGCGAGACTGGCGTCGCACTAATATAATGAGGAAGGGAGTAATGAAAGGAAACACACATTTTCAGTGGCCTATCCTACCCCAACCACCCTTACGCCTACCACACCTCCTTCTTTTCAAAGTATTCGTATCCCTTCTCCCCAAATTGCTCCATCACTTTTAAATTTGCGTCCTCGGCAGGCTCTTCAAATTGAACGCTGCTGTGGTGGCCCAGGCGGACGTGAGGCATGCCCGAGGGGTCAATTTCCAAGTAAGATTTTTTGAGTTGTATGCGGCTGTCCGCTGAGAAGGTTTTGAGAATGTCTGGAAAAGACCAAAGGTCGCGAGCCCAGGTGGAGTGATGACGGACGTGGGGAAGCGACAGCTGAAGGACGTTGTTTTCAGCATCTGCCACCAGCAGTTGAATGGCATGGAGGTGCACGTATTGCTGAAGGCACGGCGCGCGAATTATCGTGACGCGAAGGACGCAACCGGAAGCAGGGCTGCCGATAAACGGGCGGAGCGCGCGAATTGTGATGAGATTAAGCTTAAAGACTGGGATGTCGCAAGGGGCGGTTGTTATTTGGCGGCTTCGCTGAGCGGACTTGTAGAGCTCCTTATAACCTTGTTCAACCGTCTGCTTGCACAATGAATGCACACCAGCGTCCCCGTGGCTGGCTCCTCGATCTCAACAACAAAAGATGGGTTAACTAGTCAAGGAGCAAGCATAATCACATCTCAATATCTACACGTATCATTTGATTGCTTTTGAGGTCTACATATCCCGCTAATTCTCAGGCATTTTCTTCACCTCGCCCTCGCCTTCCGATGTCGGGCCTCCCTCAGTTCCTCCTCGCTCTTCCCCTCCCTTGCTGCCTGCCCTTCCAAATATATCGCCAACAGCTCCTCACCTTTCTTCAAATTCCTCGAGGCACGGACTACCAGAAACTTTCCTACCCGCAACCGCCCGGCTGTCGGCCGCTCTGCGTCCTGGTTCATGAACGAGGCCAGCGGCCACATGCCAACACCCACTTCCTCCGCCTTCTTTTTCTTTCCCTCCCCAGCTGTTTTCTTCTTCATCTTTGGCATTTGCGTTGGCATGGGCACCAATTCCGCGAGTGCATCTTTTTGTATTAGTGCTAATGCTGCTGTGCGTGTTCCATTGCCTGTCGCTACGGAATTACACGTCAGTAGTTTTTCAATTCTCTCATGCTCAATCACCTTTTTCTCCAACCACGCCTTTATCAAATCTTTCTTCCCCTTCCCTCCCCCCCCTCCTTTCCTCTCGCCGTCATCATCATCGTCGTCGTCGTCCGGCGCGCCCGTCTTAAAGAGCTCCATGGGAGGGGTCTCCCTCACCTTCCCTTTATCCTCCTCCCCAACACACAACGACAGCAGCCGCGCGTTCTCCACCGGGTTTTTCGCCGCCCGCTTTCGCAACGCCATGTGCAATTCCTTCATCCTGTCCTCAAGAAAAGCAATGGCCGCCTCCTCCTCCCCAACACACAACGACAGCAGCCGCGCGTTCTCCACCGGGTTTTTCGCCGCCCGCTTTCGCAACGCCATGTGCAATTCCTTCATCCTGTCCTCAAGAAAAGCAATGGCCGCCTCCTCCTCCCCCCCATTCTCCCACCCATCCCCCTTGTTTTCTATCTTCCCCGCTACTACTGCCAGCCCGCGCTCGACTAGCACCACCATGCCTGCCTTCACATCTTCAGTCACAAACAACCCCCGTCCCTTCCAGCCCGCCCTCCGAATCTCCACCGGACCCACGTACGTCCCCACCTCGTCCTTCTCCAGCCGGTCAATAAAATAAGACGCTCCCGTCTTGACAGCCATTGGGTCATAAACCTCTCTCCAGACATCCTCCGGGATCCCAGGCTGGGCAAATTTGGAAAGAATTAGTGCCCTTTCGCGTCTTGTGCCCTGCGTTTAGCTTTCCGCAACGCTTCCTGCACCATGGGCCCCCAGGTCCCTTCCTCCCTCCCTCCCTCCACCTTCTTGGCAAGGGCTTTAAACCCTTTCATGGCCTGCTTGTGCCTCCCGAGCGCACTCTCGGCTTGGGCCATTCGGTAGGATGCTTTCAAATGAGAAGGGTCAAGAGACAGGGCCGCTTGGGCAGCCAGACGCGCTTCGCGGGGGGAGTACATACGGAGGAAGGTTTCGGCCACGTTGCTATTGAGAGCGACGAGGCAGGCGATGGTCCCGGGAGAGGAAGTGCCGTAGGGTTGGGAGACGGCGAGACGGACGCCCTCAGTGTAGACGTTTGCAGCGGCCTCGTACTGGAGGGAGGGAGGGAGGGAGGGAGGGAAGAAGGGAGGATGGGAGGGAGGACGAATCAGTGGGTTTGTAGAGAAATTGAAAGTTATGCAAATTGAGATCTAACGAAAAGGAGGCCTTGACAGCTGTCTCGTTCTGCGGAGGGAGGGAGGGATGGGAGGAGGAAAGGAGGGAGGAAGGGAGAAAAGAAAGACCGACGAAAGACAAGCCCCCTCCACCCCTCCCATCAAATATTATCAGCACTTACATCCTTCTTTGCGAAGAACGCATTTATCTACTCCTTGAACTCCGTCAGCTTGGCCAGGCCTGCATCTTTTCCTCGCTCCTTCTTGACAAACAATCTCATATACTCTTTGCTCTCCTTCAGCGGCACCAGTTCTCTATCCCCCCCGTTCTCCCGCACCAGCACGTTGCCAATATGATCAACCCGCAGACCAGGCATGCCGGAGGTGTAGAATTTGATGTAAGGGTCCTTGATTGCCAGCCGCGTGCCGACGGGGAAAACCTTGAGAAGATCCGGGAGAGGGGTACATTTGCCCGTGTTTGGAACGGCGTTGTAAAGCGACATGTTGATGGCCGTGCCCTCCCAATCCTCCACCAGCATCTGAATCGCAACTTGTTGGCAGGGAGCATGAATGAGCGTGATGAGCAGGACGTGGCCATAGGCAGGGCGGCCGAGGAAGGGTTCGAGGCCGTGGATGGAGATGCGTTTCAGCGCTTCGATAGGTTTGCGGGATGCGGAAGTTGCTCCGTTTGGGTCCTCGTTCGTGGCGACGCCCGTGTACATTTTTTGGCTTTCCGCCTGCGCCATGGAGCTGTACAAACCTGGTACATTTCTTCTACCATCTTGCGGGGGTGCAAGACGCTATCTCCGGGGGCGGGCTGCTGCTGCTGCCTCATTTGCAGGACTTGCTTCAGGACCTTCGTCTCTGGTTGGGGTGGTGGGCGTGTAGTGGAAGTGAGAGGGTGTACTGCATCAAAGAGTGCGAGAAGGCCGGGGCGGATTTGTCAATCTAGGACAAGTTTGGATTGGAACGATGAATAGCGCGCAGGGGAGGGGAGGCGGAAGGGCAAGAAGCACGTAGAGAGATGATGATTGATGCACGATGGACAGGCAGAACCAGTCACACAAAAGCTTCAGGATCAGAGGCCCCCACCTTAACCAACTTTGTGCAAAGGCAAAGGAGGACACAGGCGGACATGGCCAGTGCTGCGTGGGTGCCGGCAGCAGCGCACCCACGGAGACCGGCACAATTTCAGGATGCAGCAATGGGAGGGATGGAGGGGACACAAACGCGCTAGTTAGGACACTGCCGCACGACGTACCTTCTGCGGAGAGGTGCCTGCCGTCCATCTTGATGCCTGTGTCGTATGGGTTGTGGGGGTGGAAGTTGTGTGTGTGCGGTGGGGTGTGAGAAGGCAGCAGCATCATCCACTCGACCTTCTTCAAAGAGAAGCCAGTCTCGCTGCCGTTTTTTTCCCCCGCATTTATATGCTCCCATTGTTTGTTTACTTTTGCGCCGTGCACAAGTACGTCCGGCTAGAACGAGCCGCAATCGACACAAGCTTGTCGACGCATTCCCTAACATTGACAATGCTCCGCTGCTTAATGCCAGTGCTGTAAAACTGGCGGGGCCAAGGCGGAAAAAAGTGCCATTTTAAATCTCCCCTCCTTTCCCCTTCGCGATTTCGTGCTAAATACCAGAAACGTTCCTCAAGAGTGTCTTTCTCGTCCTGTACCCTTCCTCAAAGGAAGTGAAGCAATCAATGTCCCCTTCCCCCTTCCCTCCCTCACGCACTCATATACCACAAGCACCAACAGATACCTGGACGCCGTCACCGCCCAGCAACTGCCGAAAACATGGACACCATATATTTGTTGCAGCGCTTCTCTTGCTTGTGCGAGGAAGAAAACCTGAAGGACTTGCTGCGTGCTTCTCGCGAGGGGATACGCTGCCATGGCTCGTCTCAGCCTTCCTATCTCACTAAATACCAGGTACGGACAGGCCAAAGGCAGGGAAGGGCTGGGGCAGATGGATGGGTGCTTGTATGCATGAAGGGGCTTGACAGCATTGGCGTGCCGGTCGACCGCCAAGCGCGAGGGAGTTGATATCCGTAGGGCGTCTTGTGTGCCACTGTTGATGTAATTATATACCTGACCTTCCTTCCTGCCTCTCTATCCCCTCGCTTCAGCCCCTAGCGGAAGCATCTCAAGCTCTTGGTCTTCCGAGCCATGATGCGGAGTGCCGGGTTCTTGTACGTGGTTGGCATCGACAAGAAGTTCTCACCGGATTGGACGAATCTGCCTTCTGAACATCTGAAGTCTCTCAAAGATGCATTCGAGAAGCTGCATAACGAGGGGGCGGCAATCCTTGACGAGGGGAATAGAGGTACGCGTCTCATGCTTAAAGGAATTCCTCGGTCCATTTGATACCATCTCTCTTTCAATTTCATGCCAGCTCACTCTTTTCCTCCTCCCCCAAATATACTTTGCCTTAGACGTCGGTCCCATTGGTGACGCGGGCGGACTCCGCGGACAAACTATCGAAAATCCCCAGGAGGTCGAGCAGCTGGCCTACCGTAAAGGTTAGTCGAATGTGCCAGCTTTACTTTGTGCATGTTGCATCCCGCCTGCTTCTTTCTTTTCTGAAACCGGATAACCAAGCTGATATTCTCACCAACGTCTTTTGCCCTACCCTTTCTACAGCCATCGCCATCTTCCTCTGACAAGCGACGGACAATGACAACACGACTCGGCAGACGCCAGAGCTGAAGGAATTCTACGACAAGCTCAAGAGAGAGGCACGTCAGGGGACAGCATCAACGGACGAAGAATTGAAGAGGACGTGCAACAGCGGCAAGACAAATTAAACGAATTTTAAGGCGGCAGGCCAGGCAAAGATCGAAAAAGGGAAGGCGCACCGAAGAAAGTGATGGAGGAATAAGGAAGATGGTGAGGACAGCGAAGAAGAGGACACCAACGATTCGAGACACGAGAAAATGGGGACAGCAACAAACAAAACGACGGAGTCTATAAGATGTATCCTTGAATCTTTACATTTCTCTTTACTTGCATCTGTTTTAACTTGAAAAGTACTTTCTCTTTCCATCCATTTATACACGCTGCCTCACACACACCACAATTATCTTGAATTAATGATCGCCCACGGCCCAGATTGCCAGTCCTACAAAGGAGCAAAGTACCACGCATACCTCCAGGACGACGCTCCGATGGCTGACCAGATCCTTTTGCAAGTTCTTCTGCGCGTCAACGAGTGCGTCCTCGTCCTCGTCCTCGTCGTCCTCAGCCTCGCCTGCATGGTCCTCGTCTCAATAATTGTAACTCATACCGGGGTTGGAGGTGCTGGTGCTCCCGTCCAGCGCACCGGCGGTGCCGAGGTCGGCCTGAGCGGCGCTGACCCTTGCTGTTGCTGTTGTCCCCCGGCTGGCACTGCTGGTAACCACGGTCTTTGTCTTGGTGCTGGTGCTGATAGACTGGACAGCCTTGCAAAGGCGCGTCACCTCGCAAGCAATCCCTTCTAGGCGCTGTGTGCGCTCCGCCTTGCTCTTGTTTGCTCGCTTTTCCCTTAATGTGTCGTCCCTAACTACTGTCGCACCCTCCCGCATGTCCCGCAAGCTCTGTTCATGCTCCAGCCGAAGCCACGCCCACACGGAAGGGCGTAAAAGCTCCAACAGGGGTGTGAAGAAGCGCACCCGAAATTGGAACTTGTACAGCGGCCCAGCCGTGGCTTGGGCAAGGAGCGAGACCGTCCACAAAAAGCGCAGCACCAAGTCCAAAATAATGGCCGAATAATACACCCAGACATGCCGTCGAAAGAGAAGGTGGCTTCGCAGGCCCTTGCGGTTCTGGAACAAACCCCAGTCCATGATTACGTCCCAGAGCCAGGTGCCCAAGGGGGTGGTGGTCTGGGACAAGAGCCAAAAGAATTCGTACACCGAAAAGCTTATCCCTTTTTGGTCGCTGTTGTTGAGCACGCCGCGGGAACACTCGGGGTTGAATACGGCGAAGAGCATGACCTGTGATGGGGAGTGACAAAGAGGCAATATGAGATGCAAGACTGTCAAAATTCAAATCACGAGTTCATGACTAGGGCTTTGAATAATGCTGCGAGCATCGACGCTTGTCTGGGATATCTGGGGTCAGCGCACAATCTTACCGATAGAGAGATTCCGTATTTGCAAGCGTTCGGTAACGGCGGAACGCGACGAGCCGTCAAGTAGTACCGCTTCAGACACAGCAAGAGGCGAAGCCAAAGCGGGAAGGCAATGACGAGGGGCGCAATGTACTTTTGCGCGACACTGGTCGGACCGCACACCCCATGATAAAGCGACGACGAGGCAGCAGCGCTGCCTTTGTCCGCGTGGTCGGCGATAAAGCCTCCCCGAAACAGGTAACAGCCCCCAAGCACAGCTTCGTACGACACTTTATTGAAACTGGTCATCATATCGGCGAAAAACAACTCCTTGAAACCCACGGCGCCCAACGGGGCCACAACAATCTGAGCGATAATGCGCCACATTTCCTGGCGCTGCGCCCACGGAAAGACGAGCCGGTAGAGGGAGTAGGCGAGGAGCACGACAGGGAGCAGGTGCGGCGGCAGCGCCTGCAACGGCCCGGCCACGCCGCGCAATAGCTTGTAGTAAAGCAAGAGGTTGCAGAGGTAGAGGGTGGTGGCGAGAGAGGTGGCGCTATACACGTCTTGAACCGAAGTCGAAGGCGAGGCAAAGGCAAAAATGGCCATATGGTCCACACCTGCCCGCTCCCAGACAACGAGGTTCAGCGCCTAGGCCCAAAGCAACAACAAACCCCCGCCAATGGCCGCGTAGACGTGCACAATCGGGTGCTGGAAGAGGTCAATGCCCTGCGAGTCGTCAAACAGCGAATCCCACAAAAGCCAGATCAACAAAACCACGCAAGCCCCAAAGCGCTCCGACACGAAACACGTGCCATTCGCCCTTGGCAGCCGCATAGAGCTCCTTGTGCGCAAACGGAATGAAGCCAAAGCAAAAAGCGTCCGCATATTGCCGTTCCATTGCCGTTCCAACTCCTGGGTCAACGCCAGCAATCGCGCATCATCAGCAAACTCCCGCTTCCGCAAATGCTGCCACATGCCCGCAGCCACCCGACTCGATCGACCCACGGCCTTTCGGTATGCCTTGACATGGCGGATGCACAAATCAAAGTTCGTCCGTGAGAAAGAACGCAGGTCCTTGATCTCCTTGTGCAGATTTTTGTAGACCGCTTTTATGTCCCCCCAGACCTTGCCAGCCTGGAAATGAGCCAGGGATTGCTTGTGCTTGGAGATACTGGCCTACGCCCGCTCAGCCGCCTTAAGCTGGTGCAGCGCATTGTAGTACTCCCGGCACAAACGATCGCTCTCGACAGCAAAAATGTCATCACATCGCCGCGCACTATCCCGAAAGGCCTCGAGAAAAATGAGCTGCCGAGCAATCTCCTGGCCTTCGGGAGAGGTGGAAGAGGAGAGGGCGGTCAAATTCCCATCGAAGCATTTAATGCCACCCAAACGATCTAGCGAGTCGGACCTGCCCAAATCCACCATAGTGATGACTGCGCTTGCCCCTCCACTTCCCAGGGAGCTGCTGTGTAAATACGATGGCAGCGGGGGCAGGTCTGGTGGCCGTGGCGGCATTCGCTTCTCGACGGACCAGGGAAGGGATGAGCCTGATGGAAGTGGTGGTGGTGGTGGTATTACTGGTGGTGGTGCAGAGGGGCGGAGTGGTTGTGAGGAGGAGGAGGAGGACGACAAGCAGGCAGGTCATGGGGTTGATGTGCTCGGCTCGAATAACGAGGAGGACGACAAGGAGGAGGACGGGCTGGAGGATCGTCGTGACGAGGAGGAGGATGGTGGAGGAGGCATGCCTGCCGCACCGGTGGTGGAGGCCAAAAAGGCCGATGACGACGAGGAGGAGGGGTGCGCGGCACCATCCGCAGTAGATGGGTGATGCTGAGGTTGGACGGGCAGAGAGGTCAACCGCGCGGGCAAGAGTCGTCGCAACAGGGCATACCGGTGATTGTGACGGGGGGCTGTGGACGACGGGCGCTCGGAGACAAGGAGTTGCTTGAGCTCGGCAGAGGGAATGTAGTAGGATAGCCAGGCCTCAATGACGT
>Ga0209390_10010849_pt1 | contig 10572 bp, 13 predicted proteins | sample BON01_FD_187212 | JGI IMG/M metagenome (GOLD analysis project Ga0209390, IMG submission 187212) | Freshwater microbial communities from Lake Bonney liftoff mats and glacier meltwater in Antarctica - BON-01 (SPAdes) (version 2) | ecosystem: Environmental > Aquatic > Freshwater > Ice > Glacier... | reverse complement strand
TTTTCTGTCACAGAAAAGGGTCTGGCTTGTGGCCTTACTAGGAAGGGGTGCCGGCTAGGAGTCGATCTCGATCCTAGGGCAACAACAGATGCGAGTTGTGTGGTGGTGTTGGTGTCCCGCGGCTAGCTTGGTGGCTGGCGGCGGGGTGAGAACAGACGAAGACGAAGTCTCTGCCTGTGGTTGTGTTGGGTGGAGCGTGTAGGTGTGGGTTAGTGCTTTGCTTGCTTTGTCGTGTGTGCTGTCGTGATGAGCGCATGATGACTGGCCCCAAAGATGAGAGGAGGCCGGGCGCGACGTGGACAGGGCCGAGACATAAAAACCAACCACCACGCCACCGGCACGCTCTCACCATCACCAGGACGCCACGGCGTATTTGAGGGCATTGAATGCCGGCTTGGTGGTGGGGTCAGTCGCTGTGGGTTTGTGTGGGCAAGAAGAATGAATTGATCTGGTTCATTGCTGTTCGGTAGCAAGCAGCCGGTTTCTCCACCACGCGTCATCGTCTGTCGTTGGAGCACCGGGGGGAGGCACAACCCGCGCGCAGCCAAACCAGAGCGTCAAAATAAGCCAGCACGACCTCTGGCAGCTCACTGTCTACACCATGCCTTCTCAGTTTTGTGGCCGCAAAAAGGACAAGGAGGAAACCAGTAAGGCACAAGCAACAAACTAAGGTTCTCCCGGCCTGTGTGTGTGGACCTGTCCTTGATGAGCTTGGTCCCGCTTTGGATCGAGAGCGACCTTTTCCCAGTTTGCCGCGTTCCAAGTTCCTGCGAAGCACAGGCGAAGCAAGCAAGCGGGGGCAAGGAAAAAGGCCTAGGGCGGTTTGTATGTGCTGTGTCTCCCTGTGTGCTGTATGAATGCCTCATAGACAGACAGAATTGATTGTTCAATCTGTGCTCACGCCACCGCATACACGTTTCCTGCCATACCCTCCCCCATCTCATCTTCTCCTTCCCCATCATCATCCTCTTAGCTACACCACGACAGCAGCATAGGAGCAGGCCGGAACAAAAGACGAAACGCACCAAGGCCACGGACCATGACACGCATGTCATTTCTCCTACAACCTGGTCGACGGCCAGCAGCGGCCAACCTCCTCTCTGCGTCTGTGCAGCAGCAGCAGCTCCTCCCCCTCGCCCACCGCCAAGCCCGCCTTTCCAGCGCCCTTGCCACAGCCTCCCGAAGCAGCGGCGGGCGGCGAAAGCGGCCCCTCCTTTCCTCCTCTTCCTCCTCCTCTATATCAGGCAGCAGCAACAGCAGCAGCAATGGCAGCAACGTTTCCTCCACTCCCCTCCTACATAGACACCCACCCCCCAAACCCCCTGCTACTGCTCCTCCTCCTCCCCCTCCCTCTTCCTCCTCCTCGTCTTTTGCGGCTTCGCATCCCATCCTCCTTCGTGTCTTGGGAGGGTCAGCGGTGATAATGGTGGGAGGGGTGGCTTACGTGTGGACGCATCCAGAAAGCATTGGCATGGACCCCGAGACTAATGCCTGGGAATTGAGTCAAGCTTTGTTACGGTACGTTTTGGTTTTTACTTTTCCTGTTTCTTCTTTTTGGGATGCGCAAAAGCTGCGGTTGTCGTTGCGGAAAGTACTCGATTCCTCGCTACCTTCCTCAAAACTCCCTCCCTCCCTCCCTCCCTCCCCTCTTCTCAGAGGCCTGCGTCTAGGCAAGATCGTCGTTCTAATCGTGGCTGACTACAAACTTTCTTCCTACACCTGGTGGGACCCCCACCCCAGGCGCAACAGCAGCAACAGCAACAGCAGCAGCTGCAGCAGCAGCAAGAACAACACTCACTCACCCTCCCCCTCCCTCCCTCCCTCCCTCCCTCCCCCCCTCTCAGAGGCCTGCGTCTAGGCAAGACCGTCGTTCTAGTCGTGGCTGACTACAAACTTTCTTCTTACGCCTGGTGGGACCCTACCCCAGGCGCAACAGGAGGAGCAGCAGCAGCAGCAGCAGCAGAAGCAGCGCTCCTGGAGGCAGAGAAGGAGATGAGGGAGACTCAGAATATGTATGAAGAAGTGATGTCTCTAAGAAAAATACAGGAGGAGGACGAGGAAGGGAGGGAGGAAGGGACCAATGGTGGTGCTGGTGGTGAAGGGTGGTGGAAGAGGAGGAAGAGCAACAGTACTGCTGCTGCTGCTGCTGCTGTTGCCGGGAAAAAGAAGCAGGAGCTAGTGGAGAAGTTGGAGGGGGAGGCGAGGGAGGCAAGGGGGAGACTGTTGGCTGCAGCGGCACGATTGAGTAAGGTAGAGGAGCACGCGAAGGGCTTAAGTCAGAAGGGGAGAGTGCATCAGCGTGTGGCGGACAGGTTGTTGGTGCTTTGTCAGCTGAATTTGGGTTGTTGTAAGTAGGGAGGGAGGGAGGGAGGGAGGGAGGGAAACAGGGTATACACTACACGCATTATACGTTGATTAAATTAATCAGAAACTTACATTTTTACTCTCCGTTCCCACTTTTCTAGACAGCATCTCTCGAATCTGGACTATCTCCTCCCTCGCGAAGTCGCCGGAACAATCAAACTCATCCTCCCTCCCTCCCTCCACACGCTCCTTCCCTCCCTCCCCTCCTTCAGACATCAAAATCGGGCAGCACTTGTCCAACCTGGACTATCTCCTCCCCCGCGAAGTGACAGAAACTTTAAAAGTTCTTTTGAACCGCGCCCCAGTTTCATCTTACGAGAATGTGTGTGCTGTAATCAAGGAGGAATTGGGAGGAACGCCGGAAGAGCTGTGGGCATCCTTTGATCCTGTGCCTATTGCCTCGGCTTCTCTCGCTCAGGTACGTCCCTCCCCTTCCCTCCCTCCCTCCCTCCCTCCCTCCCTCCCTCCCTCCCTCCCTCGCCTTTGTACGAAGATGTGTGTGCGGTGATAAAAGAAGAGCTAGGAGGAACACCGGAAGAGCTGTGGAGTTTCCTCGATCCTGTGCCGATTGCTTCTGCTTCTCTCACGCAGGTGAGGAAGGAGGGGGGGAGGGAGGGAGGGAGGGGTGTTGAGAATGAAATGGACAATTAATTAATAAATTAATAAATTAATTAATTAATAAATAAATAAATGAATAAATGAATAAATGATAAATTAAATAAATAAATAAATATCAAATATATAAATATTAAATGAAGAAATAAAATCCCTTTCTGTTCTACCACTTTACCACAGGTCCACGTCGCGACGGACGCGGCTGGGAGGAAGTTGGCAGTCAAGGTGCAGCATCGAGGCCTGCGAGAATTGAGCCGAGGAGACGTGGCTGCTGTTTCCTTTTTCGTCAATGCCGTAGCGACGGCTTTTCCCGAGTTCAGGTATTTTATTTTTATCTGTTTTTTGTATTCATTGATTGGTTTATTTATTTATTTATTCATTTATTTGTTTATTTGTTTATTGATTTATTTATTGATTTATTTATTGATTTATTTATTGATTTATTTATTGATTTATTTATTGATTGGTTTATTTATTTATTGATTTATTTATTTATTTATTTATTATTTGTTTGTCATTTATACTCATATTCTGCTTGGTTAATGAAAGGAAAGACTTATATCTGGGGGGAAACACTCACACACCATTACAGCTACAAGTGGATCGCCGACGAGCTCGCCCCGCAACTCCCCAAGGAACTAGACTTCGTCAACGAAGCCATGAACGCCGAGCGGGCCAACGCTTTCTTCAAGGAGCACCGAACCGATGTGGTGGTACGTATCTTCTTTTATTTTCTCCCCCCTTATCTCCCTCCCTCCCTCCTTCCCTCCTTCCCTCCCTCCCTCCTTCCCTCCTCCACTCAATATCTCACAATCTTGTCCAAATTATAGATTCCATTCTTTTTGTTTCAATTTATTTACGGATCCTGCGATCGTTTGGGAAGAAACCAATCCCCGCGTCTTCACAATGGCATTCGAAGAAAAGGCGTCTGTGCTCTTTACTCACCTTCCCTCCCTCCCTCCCTCCCTCCCTCCCTCCCTCCCTCCCTCCCTAGATCCCCGCTATCGTCTGGGAGCAAACCAAACCGCGTGTCTTAACAATGGCGTTCGAAGAAGGAGTGTGTGCGACCGACGTGCCAGCCTTGAAGCAAATGGGGCTGCCCTTGGACAAGGTTGCTCGATTGATTTCTTCTGTTTTCTGCGAGCAGGTAAGAAAATGATGTGTGTTTGTTTGTATTCCCCATCCTTCCCTCCCTCCCTCCCTCCATTCCTGCCTGACCATGCCTTTTGAAAGGTCTGTACGACCGACGTGCCAGCGCTGAAGAAGATGGGGCTGCCCTTGGATAAGGTGGCGCGGCTCATCTCCTCTGTCTTCTGCGAGCAGGTACGTTCTCTCCTCTTCTTGTGTTGCTCGACCACGGTCTATCTAAGGGGGGGAAAGTCGATCAACTGACTAAATCTGGTCATTTTCCTTCCATTTGTCATTCAGGTCTTTTCCTCTGGTTTCGCGCACTGCGATCCCCATCCAGCCAATGTCCTCATCCGCGGCGGCCACAAGGGTAACCCTCACAAGCCTCTCCTCGTGCTGCTCGACCATGGTCTGTATAAAGAGCTGCCGGACGATCTGCGGGTTGACTATGCCTCCTTGTGGAAGGCCCTGGTCTTGAAGGTAAGACGCTCAACTCCCCTCCCCTCTTCTTCCCTTCCCACTATCCTTGTCGTTCGTTCCTCAAGCCTTCCGTTTATGAGCTCTTTCTTAATGGTTGTGCTTCCGGTGACTGGATGCCTTGACTTCCCCAATATTTTAAAATGCGACCATTTCTTACCTCTTTTCCTTCCTTCCTCCCTCCCTCCCTCTTCCAGGACATGGCGGGCGTCAAGTACTATTGCCAGAAGCTCAATGCAGGTAAGGGAGGGAGGGGGGGAGGGAGGGAGGGAGGGAGGGAGGGAGGGAGGAAGGGAGGGAGGGAGGAAAAGAGAGAGATGATTGTTTATAAAAAGAGTATTTGTTTGGTTTGTTTCTTATGTTTTCTTGTTTCCTCCCCTCCTTCTTATTATAGGCGAAATGTACTCTCTCCTAGCCGCCATTCTTACAAGCCGCTCCTGGGACGACATCACCTCTCCTGATCTCGGCTCTCTTCGCGCCCCGCGGACACAAGAAGACAAAACATTGATTAGGAGCTACGCCCAGAGGTACTATTTTGAGATTGTCGAAATCCTCAATTCAGTCCCACGAGAAATGTTGTTGTTGTTGAAGATGAATGATTGTTTGCGGCATATAGATAGAGAGTTAGGCGCGCCTGTGAACAGCTCGTTGGTCACAGCAGAGGAAGCAGTCAAGGCCCTGTTGAGAGAAGAATTGAAGGCAGGAGGGAGGGAGGGAGGGAGGGCAGGGTGGGGGAGGAAGGCGTGGGCGTGGTGGGAGTATGTGAGGTGCGAGGCACGGATTAAGACGTACCTGGCCTGGTTATGGGTGGGGAGTCTGGTGAAGCGTGTGCCGCTGTTGAAAGGAGGAGGGAATAATGGAAAGAAGAAGGAGGAGGAGGAGGAGGAGGAGGAGGGAGGGGCGCTGGCGTGAGGGTGAGGAGGAAGGCGGTTGTACATAGGGGTGGATATAAACTAGAGGGTACAAAAGACTTGACGCTTGAAGGTACTGATACCTTGCTGTGGCTTTTGCTGTGGCTTTCCCTTTTGTTTTTGTTTTCTTTCTATTCCTCTGCTCCAAAACTCAAAAACCTCCTCACCCCTCTCGCCAAAAAACGAAGAAGAATTGCCGCGTCGTCACAGCCACCATCACTCCACCCACCCACCGTCACACACACACACACACACACACACACACACACACACACACACACACACACACACACACACACACCTATATAGAGCAGCAAGCCATGCGTACAGTCGTCATTGACGAGGCGCTCCGGACGCGCTTGCTGCAGACCATTGCCCAGCGGAAGCCAGTAGAGGTCGGGGCTCTGGTAGGGCGACAGCTCCCAGACGGCAGCCGTGACTTCTTACTACTCGCAGTAGCCTTGCCTTTGCCACAAGTCAGGAAGAGGAGGAGAAGAGAGAAGAAGGAGGAGGAAGGGGATGAGGAGGTGGAGGATCAGGAGGAAGTGGCTTGGCGGTCTCTCGCGGACGTGTCTAGGAGGATGGTGGAGGCGCATGTAAAGCAGGTGAGGAGGGGAGGGAGGGAGGGAGGAAAGGAGGGAGGGAGGGTCGAAGAGAATGCGGTGCAGGCAAATCAATGGCGTAATTTAACCAACGAGACACACATACACACACCTCCCTACAGGTAAATCGACTTCTCATCGGCGGCCTGAGCATCTGCGGTCTCTTCGCCGTCTCCTCCGACGGAGGCAAACAAGCCATCGAAGTCCTGCAACGCCTCTGGCCCCCTTCCTCCTTTTCCTCCTCCTCCTCTTCTTCCTCCAGCGCCACTACCGCCGCTCCTCCTCCTTCTTCTTCTTCCCGAGAGTTGACATGGCTACACATAAGCACCCAATCCAGTCAATTTACTTGTCGAGTAGGTCCCGGCAGGGGGGAGGTGAATGCAGCCGAAGTCATATATCAAGAAGTAGGAGGAAAGGGAGGAGGAACAGGAGGAGGAGGAGGAGGAGGAGGAGGTGGAGGGATGAGACAGCGGTTGGTCATGTGGCATAGCTTGTTGAAAGTTGATTATGCTATTTCTTCCCTTGAGAAGGGGGAGGAGGAGGAAGGGGAGAAGGAGGAATGGGAAGAGAGGAGGAGGGAAGGAAAAGAGGCATTTTTCCGGGCAATGCTGAAGGCGGCACAAGCGGAAGGAGGCCGCTTTAGCAGGGCGCTGGGTTTCCCTGCTGCTGCTACTGCTGCTGCCCCTGCTGCTGCTGCTGCTGCTGCTGCCGCGGACAAGGGTGAGGAAGAAGAGTCAAACTTTCTTCCTTCTTCGTCGTCCTCCTCTTCTTCCTCCTCCTCCTCCTTGGGCCGGCGTCTTGATTTCTACACTCCTCTCATTAACAACGGAGACGAAGAAGAGGAGGAGGAGGAAGCAGCAACAGCATCAGCAGCAGCAGCAAGAGGAAGAAACCTCCGCTCGGTGTCTGTCCAGGTGGTTGGTACGGTAGTGTGCGCTGCCTGCCTCCACGAAAAAGAAGGAATGCCGGCAGTCGTACAAGCACTCAAAAATGATTACGCTCGTACGCTCTGCGAGAGGGCAGAGGTGCTGCGCGAGGAGGAGGAGGGGGGAGGGAGGAAGGGAGGGAGGCCTGAGTGGAGGAGCGGGATGGTGCGGTTACCGCGACGGGTGCTGTTGTCCTCCTCCTCATCTTCCTCCTCGCCTTCGTTGGTCCTGCTGGGTGATTACATATTGTCAGCCTCAAATGAGGGAGGGGGGGAGGAAGCGAGGGAGAAAGGGGAGGCAGAGGCACGGGTTCGACTAGAGGAGATAATGATGAAAGCAGGAGCGGTACCCGTGAGTGGGTCCTCTTTTTCTTCTGCGTCCTTTTCTTCGTCTTTTGCGCTGCTGGTGCTGGAAAAAGAAGCGCCTGCCTTGGCTCCATCAATACCACTGAAGGAGAGTAAGAAGGTGACTGTGAGTAAGACAGCAGCAGCAGCAGCAGCAGCAGCAGCAGCAGCAGCAGCAGCAACCGAAGCAGCAGCAGAATCGGCAGCGGCTGTCGTGAATGCAGGGACAATGCCAGCGACAGCACCAGCATCAGCAGCACCGGCACCAGAAGTACGAGCAGCGGTAGTAAGAAGGAGACCAACGGCAGCAACAACCACTACAAGTACTACCACAAAGAAAGCCGGGCGCCCTTCCTCCTCCTCTTCCTCGCTGACTACCCTCCTGACATTGGGTATGGTGGGATCAGGTCTGCCATTGCTGGTCGTGGCCGTGATGCTCTGGTGGCAGCGAAGAGAATGATGAGAGTCTAGGTAGAGAAAGGAAGGAGGAGGAGGCGGAGGAGGAAGAGAGCGGAAATGAGTAAAAGATAACAAAGTCTTGTCAATAAACATGATTTGAAAACAAACATGGCTCAAGCAACTATGTGTGGATAGGTGTAATTCATTTCGTGTCTTAGCTATAGTTTTCATTTCCTTCTTCTTCTCATCAGTCGTCTCATCTGCTTTGTTATTTGACCTCAAACACACTCCCTCACTCCCTCCCTCCCCTCCTTCATCCATATCTCGTCCCCTTCTTCTTCGAGAACCAATCAAACCTCTCCTCCCCATACCCAACCACCACGCTCTTCTCCTGCGTGTACTCCCTGAGTCCCTCCCTCCCGTTCTCCCTCCCCAAGCCACTCGCCGCCGTGACCCCACCCCAGGGGGAAGAAGGAGAATTCCGATGATGGTCATTAATCCAGACAATTCCCGCTTGTATCTGCGAAGCGACACGATGCCCGCGCTTACTGCACTTGGTGTGAATCGAGGCACCCAAGCCATAAACAGAGTTGTTAGCAAGTTCTAGCGCGTGCGCCTCGTCCTTGAAAGGCATTAAGCAAACGACGGGACCAAACACCTCTTCTTGCATAATCTCCATCTCCGGTCGCACGTTCCCCACCACAGTAGGAGAGTAGAAGAACCCCTCAGCGAGCTGCGAAGGGAGGGGGGGCCCTCCTCTTGTTAATGTCGACGAAGGTTTCCCACCCCCACACAACACCTCTGCCCCCTCCTCCTGCGCGCGCGTCACAAAACCATGCACTCTCTCCCATTGCATTTGTGAGATCAAGGGACCCATATCCGTGCTCGGTTCAAGCGGATCCCCCAACTTCAAACCCTGCGCTTTTGCTACAAACCTCTCTGAGACCTCTCTAAATATGCTCTCGTGCACCAATAACCGACTCCCAGACACGCACGTCTGCCCCGCGGCGACAAACGCAGCAAACGCACACATATCCACAGCTTCCTCCACATTCACATCTTCAAACACGATTAACGGTGCTTTCCCCCCCAGCTCCGCCACGACGCTCGCGAGATTCTTCCCCGCCACACACGCAGTCATTCGTCCCGTCACCGTCCCTCCCGTCAAGTCCACTTTTCGCACGCGCGGGTGTGCCGCTAAGGCCCTTCCTGCGACTTTCCCTTGCCCGGGCGTAATATTCAGAACTCCGGAAGGCAAGCCTGCTTCTTTCGCGATCTCTCCTAGGGCTAAAACGGCCAACGGCGCAAGGTCGGGTGGTTTGAGCACCACGCTGTTCCCCCCCGCGAGGGCCGGAGCGAGTTTCTTGACTGCTATTAGCAAGGGGTGGTTCCAGGGAGTGAGCAGAGCACAGACGCCGAGAGGGATGCGTTGCACGTAATTTATGTACGAGCCAGGAAAGGGTGGGAGGCTCCCTTCTTCTGTTCGGATCAGCGCCGCGAAATACTCAAACCATTCAGGCAACCGCGCTAGCTGTGCTTCCATCTCTCGCAAGGGCCGGCCTGTTTGTAGACTCTCCAATCGAGCGAGTTCCGGTAAGCGCTTTTGTAATCCCTGGGCCATTCTCAATAGAACTTGGCTGCGACCGCGGGCGTCCGTGTGGCGAGACCAGACACCGGACAGAAAGCTGGCTTCGGCGGCGACGACGGCGAGATCAATGTCTTGGGCTGTTGCGGAGGGAGAGAGGGAGGGAAGGAAAGAGCAGAAGGTGAGACACGGCAAAAGCACCAGAAGTAGGACAGCAAAATGAATGATGAAAAAATACTTGGGAACGGAGACCAAGAAAATGCACTTTATATACAAACCTTCTGCAACGCTAACGGAATGACCCAAATCTTGGCGCGTCGCGGGGCTTTGCAAGGCGTGCGTCAAGCCATTTAGGGCCGGGCGGCTTTCATTATTGATCCAAAGACCATGATGCTGCACGGGCGGACAAGAAGAAGACGAGGTGGAGGAGTACGATAAGAGCAAGCGGTGCCGGTGGTAGCTATAGCATGGTGGTGGTAGTCGACGGAGACGTCGAGGGAGGAGGTGGAGGGTGGACGACGAGGCGAAGGTGCTCATGTGCCCGTAGCTAGACGTGTGGGCTTCGCGAAGGTGGGGAGGTTTTTCGTCGTGCGCGGGGCAAGCAGGTAAGATTGCCGCGGCGGCTTTAGGGCTTCGGCGTGCCTGTGTGGAGGTGTGGAGATGTGTTTGTGGGTGCGAGGGTTTGTCGTATATGCGTGGGAACTGGTAGTAGTAGTGCTGGGGTCGAGAAGCATGGAAATCATCATCCAGAGAAGAACGGCTTTAGCCAATGCCCGGGCATCTGAGACGCTTTCCCTAACCCAGATTTCGCCTCAAATCCCCACAAAAAATGGCGCACAAAGCCAAGCCTCTTGAATACACAGAGGAGAAGGCTGAGAATGTAGAAACGTTGCAATTATTTCCACTTTTTGGCCGCAGGCCGCGCCGCTCCGTCGCTCCCCCCCACTCTCCGCAGTCTTGGTCTTGCTTCTTGAAGCTGCTCAACTCGCTCTCACCCACCCTCACCTCACGCCCCCTACCCTCCCATCTTCTCCACCCACAGCGCCCCCGCGGTGTATGTCTCGTCGACGGCATGGGGCTCGTCGTCTAGGGGGAGGCCGGCACCAGCATTGGTTTCTGTTGGGAAGCAACGCTCACGTCGCTCGCAAGCGCCCCCGGCCCTCGCTCGTCTCGTCGTCATGCTCCATATCACTCTCTTCCCACCCCACCCTACGCCAACCA
>Ga0209390_10010848_pt1 | contig 10572 bp, 8 predicted proteins | sample BON01_FD_187212 | JGI IMG/M metagenome (GOLD analysis project Ga0209390, IMG submission 187212) | Freshwater microbial communities from Lake Bonney liftoff mats and glacier meltwater in Antarctica - BON-01 (SPAdes) (version 2) | ecosystem: Environmental > Aquatic > Freshwater > Ice > Glacier... | reverse complement strand
ATATATATATATACACAATATATATATATATATATATATATATATATATATATACATATGTATATATATATATATGTATACATATGTACATACACTTATGAATATATATATATATATACATGTATAAACATATATGTATGTGTACATATGTATACTTATGTGTATATAAACATACATACATAAAATATGCATATATGAATACATATGTATTCATTTATATCTATATTCGTGTATTTATGTATATATAAGTATATGTATCATTACGTATATATATACATACTCAGCATTCGACAAAGACACGCGACGTGGTGTTGCACAGCCAGTATGTACTTACATTACATGTATATATGTGTGTATGTAAGAACAGAAGTGTAATTATATTCATATTTATACACGCAGCATTTAACTAGCACACTTGGTCGGCGCGGTGCTGCGCAGCATACCTATATACATATACAATACATATATATACATGTATATATATGTATTTAAATATATATGTGCATATACGCAGCATTTGTCTAGTACGCTCAATTAATGGTCGGGGCTCGTTTGCACAAGTGCCCCACAAAAAAATGGCTCCTTTTGCAAACACGACCTACAACTTGCCTGCAAATCCTAGATACCCAACCCATAGTCGTGCTACAATTGTTTTAGGAAAAACAGAAAAGTTACGTACACGCAGATATTGGGGCACAGGCTGCTCAGGCTGCTTGTTCTTCGCCTCCCACTCTTTCCATGCTATTGCCACCTCCTCCTGTTGATACGTCGAACGCGTGAGGTGTTGACAAAAAGGAGTGAAAGGGCGGGAGGGAACGAGGGAAGGGAAGGCTGAAATGTAACAAAACGCTTGTCACTTACACATGTATGATAGATCACTCTGCAGTAATGATAGGCAGGGCAAGAAAGAAATCCGCAGCGTGGCAAAAAAATACGCGAAGAAAGCGAGCGAGATAGAAATGGATGTACAATTTCAATATTTATATGAATATTCATATGCATGTGCGTTTGAGTGTGGGTGCATATATGTAAATGCATATAGAGCGAGAGACAGGAATATATACCAAACAACGATATTTGTATGAATATATGTATATTTGTATGGATATACGTACATGTTTGTGTGTATATATATGTGACCGCGGAGAGTTCTGTCTCAACCTCATTGACATCATCAGCTTCGTGATAACCTACGATCCACCTGCCAGTGATGTGGGTATAGCTAGTTCAGAGGCACAACACAAGTGCGACGACTATGAGCATTGCAACTGCCGTGTCTTTTGATCTATGTTGCGTCACTTCACACGTATGAAGGCGTTTCGTCACACATATGAAAGCATTGTTTCAAACATATTGGATTGAACAGCGCAAGTGTCGTGGTGTGATTTATGTGGAGTTATGCCACACACACGAGTGTGCCTCGACACTCATATGGATACGTCTCGACACAAATATTGCGATGAACATCTCAACAGTCGTGCTGTGAACTCTGTGGATTCATGTCACACATGAATGCATCTCGTCACACACATCAATGCGCCCAGACACACATATGAATGCGTCGAGTCACGCACATTGCGATAACTATTTCAACTGTCAGCTTCCGATCCATCTCTGTAAGATAGATCCCAAGACGTTTGCGAAAACACCCAAAGAGAGTCTTTACCAAGGTTCCTAGAATATTTCTTTTAGGAATCCCAAAAGCCATAATTCTCAGAAGATAGATCCGAAGTTGATGATCTACATCTTTAGATAAAGATGAGGAGACTCTGTGTTTCAATGCCACCTACATATCTCAGTCTTCTGATCTGCATCTGCAAGCACACGTGCACGCACACACATGAAATTCTGTATAAGGGCAAAAGCACAGACTGCGGCATCATTTGGCCAAGCACGCGTGCCAGCACGTCATCCTTGGGCGGCAGACAAGTCGCCGCAAAGAGATTGGTCCTTTCCTTCTCCTCCTTGCCGCCCCACTCTTTCTTCGCAGTAGCTTCCTGTTTAACAGCAGGGGGTGCCTGCGGCGCTGCTGGCGGCGCAGGTGCAGTGCCTGGCTCGGTAGCGCTTTGAGATGATGTGCCAATCGCGGCATCACATGATATACTAATCGCGGCTTGAGATGTAGCAGCATCGCTTTGCCCCTTGTCCAAGAGGTACTCGGAGGCCTGAGCTTCTCTGGTGAGGTCGTGAGATTTGGCTCCCGTGAGCGCAGACTGCTCTGCAGCCACTTGCTCTGCAGTGGGACCAGGCGAGAAGTCGAAAAGAGCACCGAGTTCTTCGCTCGAAAAGTGCCTACCTGTCTCTTCTGCGTCAACAACACGGCTAGCCAGAGCCTGCTTGGTCACCTGTCGCCCGTAGATCTTTTCTTCCATGGTGCCGTGGGCCAGTAAGCGGTAAACATAGCACACCTTCTCTTGGCCGAATCGGTAGGCGCGGAAGATAGCCTGCGTATCGTAGCTCGGATTCCAGGAGGCATCCATGATCACAACTCGGTTGGCCGACACTAGATTAACGCCCAAACTCCCCGCGCGCGTCGAGATGAGATACAGGCGTGCCTTCTTGCTGCCGTTGAACTTGTCGATTTCCTTCTTGCGCTTGTCTCCGCTGGTGCTGCCGTCAAGGCGGAAGTAGTCGGTGCCTTGTTGCCAAGAACGACTGCGGCCCTTCGAGTCGATGAGTGCGTCACCCCTCTTCTTAGCCTTGCGCAGCATGTCCTCGATCAGGTCGAGCACTAGCAAACTCTGCGAGAAGAGCAGCACCTTGTCGCCCACAAGCCCGGCCTCCTTGAGCAACTTGTTCAAAAACAGCATCTTGCCCATGGCGTCAGCAGCCATATCCTCAAGCTGATCCTTGTATTGATCGAGCCATTCGCCAACCTTGCCATCGTCGGAATCGACGCCATCGACATTGCCGTCAGCGCTCTTCTTGGCTTTTTTGCGCGCCATCTTTTTCTGTCGCTCGTCCTCCTCACTCCAGGAGCACTCCTCACTGTCAGAGGCCACAAATTCGTCCATAGAATCGTATGCCTTGGCTTTCTGCATGATGGTGATGCGTGGGTGCGTCCAGATTTTGGCCAGCTTATGGTAGGTGCCGATGACGCGCACACCTACAATCTTGCCCACACCCCTGCCATCGCTGGTGAGCTGAGGCACATTTTCTTGAAGGACGCACTTGTACATCTCGACCTGAAGGGCTGAGAGGCGCATGCCTATGATGAATTCATATTTGGGCTTGAGGTAGGGCTGGAGCACCTTGAAGTCGGCACGGTCCACACAGCTTTTCAGCACGTGGTTGAGGATATGTGAGCGGTGACGCATCTGTTTAACGTCCGAAGGTGTCGAATCTATACACTGCCCGTTGAGAATAGGCGCCACGAAATCCCTCTTGAATCCTGCACCATCACCGAGCGTACCTGGCCGCACGAAGTCGACCATGCAGTGATACTCCATCAAATTGTTTTGAAGAGGCGTGCCCGATAGCACAACGCGGCGCATGGTTCGCATGCCACGCACAGCTTGCGTAACCCCCGACTTTTCGCGCCGGAGAATATGGCCCTCATCGCACACCACCATATGCGGACCAGGATCAAGAAGAGCCTTGTGGTAGCGCTCTTTGATGCCGGCATGTTTCTTGCCCTTGCGGAGGCCGCGGCCACTTGAGAGATTGCGGAACTGTTCATAGCCCATGAGCATAATACCTCCCTCCTCGGTCCACTCATCGAGATAGTCGGCGCGATCGGCGTGCAGTGCGCCAGCCTCAACCATTGTGAAGACAGGAGGCGCCAGCTTTGAGTCGGGTTCAGGCAGCCATTTGTCCATTTCTGCCTCCCAGTTGCGAATGACATTGACTGGAGCCAAAACTAGGATGGTATGCTTGTCGTCTGTGATCTGGCCGTGTTGCCATAAACACTGCAAGACGGTGATGCTTTGAAACGTCTTGCCCAGCCCCATGCAATGCGCCAGAATAGCACCCTTTTCCTGATTAATGAGGCAATCCCAAATAAACGAGACACCAACACGCTGATGCGGCTGAAGCTGCGCCGACATGTGCTCTGGCACTACCACCTCCTGCTCCTCCTCGCCTTCTTTACCAGGGACTTTGAGGATAAGGGGCGCGCCAAGCTCCTTTTGAGCCTTGTCCTTGGCTACCTGGCGCTTGGCGTCGCGATCTTGTCCTTCTTCAGCCGCCTGCAGAATGAGCTTGTTGAGCGACTTGACCTTGCGAATCTGCTTGCGTTTGGGACCCTTGGAAGGCGACTCGCCGTCTTCCTCTTCCACTGCGTCTTTCGCGTCTTCCTCGCTACTGTCAGAGACGGCGGCTGAAGATGACTCTGTATCAGACTGCTGCTGCAGCCTTGAATTGCCTTTTTTGCTGCCAACCTCTTCGCCCGTCTTGGCTGCCATGCCCTGCGTGCCGTGACATGTTGTCAATCTCACGAGCTAACACGATACAGATAGAGGACAAGGATGCAAGCACAGAATGATACGAAGGGGGCACGCACCCTCGTCAGGCGCTGGCCTCTTCGTGGTCCATCGTGGTTGGCAATGTCGTCACCAGAATCATCGTCTTCGTCGTCGTCCATGTCGTCGGCGTCCTCGTCGTCGGCGTCCTCGTTCTCGCCGTCTTCTTCATCATCATCGGCATCTTGCATCTCATCATCGTCGCTTGCAGCATTTCTGGAACTCGTCCTAGGCTTGGATCTCTTCTGCTCTTTGGCCAATTTCTTTTCATTTTGGCGCTGTCTATATGCGGCCTTAGCCGTTTGCAAGTCTCCAGTGCACTTGGGACACTTGTAGGGGTCAGGCAAGTTTTCCGCCTTTGATCCTAGACACTTGAGCCCATGGTATGCACACGGGCAAAAGTCACAGCACACCAATTCGCCGGAGCCGCCACACACCTCGCAGTATTCATTGCTGCCGTCGGCGCCCACTTCCTCATCCTCCTCATCATCCTCTGTTTCGTCTTGTCCAACAGCTTTGCTGCCACTTAACTCCTCCACTTTTTTTTCCACTTGCGCAGTCTCCTGCACCTCTTTGGGCTTGGCTTCTTCCTCATCGTCATCATCATCGATCACACATACAGCAGAAGTGGTGGGGGCGGCACTAGCTACGGCCTGCGAGATTTCGGAAAGCACATGCAACTTGAATTTGGGTTGCCGCGAGTGCGCTCTGACACAGAAATTACAGATGACCTTGTCGCAATCACGGCAATAATGTGTGGCCTGCGCATCGTCGCCCTCACATCCATTGCTGCATTGCGTATCATTCTGGCCAACTATTTTGGCTTGCACTGCATCGTTGGTTGCTGAGGCAGCAGATCCAGCCGTCTTGGAAGTCGTTTGAGTAGTTTGTTTGGGTGACGAGGTGGGCTGCTCGTTCTCAGACTGCTCGTCATCAATACATACCTGCATCTTGTCCTCTGTCGGAGCAAGCTTGGTGGATTTGGAGTGGTTGCCTCGACGCAATTGCTTGCCTTGCTTGCCCTCTTGCTCACTCTCACTGTTGTTGTCCTCCTTGCTCTCGCTCTTGATCTCGGCAGCAGCCTTGGGCGTTCGCCCTTTCTTGTTGAGCGAGTTTTCATCCTGCAAAGCCAAACCACAGCAAGAATGACATACGATTTTGGGCACATGTGAACGATTGGGGCGCGCGGCGGCGATTTTGGAAGCCTCCGCGCGCCCACCAAATTGGAACATGGGCGCGCGGCGGCAAGGGGCTCCACAGCTGCCGCGCGCCACTCGAAGTTCGGAATTCCAGTGGGAGAATTTGCGCACTGTATGGGGTTTTGGGGGGTTCCACAGGGTGTTTTTATCTTCGTTTCAAGGTCTTTGCATTGCGCTGGATTCTGTGCCTTCGCACCCTTACAAACACGTTCTTTTGAAAAATCGGCAGATCAACGCAACAAATAAATGCGTTGAACCAGCCTGATGGGCCTCCGGGGGCCCATTGTTGTTGTCAACAATTGTTGTTGGCCCTTTTTTTGCACAAAAACACACCGGGAAGACACCACGAAAATGGCCTTTGGAAAAATTAAAATCGATGAAAATCAGGAACAGGAAACAAAGTGGGAAAAACATGAAAATGAGGAAATGGATAAAAATTTCATATTGGTCGAGATTAAAAGCGGGTTCCCGGAGGAGTGTTCAGCAGGTGTTCTGGCCCGTCTTTTGCGTGAAAAAACGCCGAGAAGACGCCCCGAAAATGGCCTTTCAAAAAATTAAAATCGGAAAACATCGGAAAAGAAAGTGACAAAAACATGCAAGCGGAAATCAATAATAATCTCCTGCGCCTTGATCGGCAACGCAGGGTACCCGGATGGAATTTTGAGGATGTTTGGGCACATTGTCACTGAAGCCATCAGCGCAATACACAATAGCCATCAACGCTCCTGATTTTGACTTGTGGGGACTACTACCCCTAATTGAGATGTTTGAGTGTTGCACTGCCCGTTATTTGGAATATTGCGCGTGCAGGAAGTCGCGGGCAGAAACATGCCAGACACTGCGCTTCGTCTGCTGATACTGCAATGCTCTAGGTTTTGATGCAAACAGGATGACAACTTCACCTCGTCTTCCGTATCTTTGTCCTTGCTGCTACTGCTATGAGGAGCAGAAGCGCCATGGGTTGACGTAGCGACGAGAATAGGCCTCAACTCTTTTAAGCCAAGTCTCTCCATTTCGCCATCACAGTATTTCACCTGCTCCATCCTCACCCAATAGTCATTCTGCGGTTCAGTAGATGCGCAAACAACGCCTCGTGAAAATTCAAGGCAGCACACCCGTATACACTGACACAGACGAATGTCTCACCCTGTATACTTCCTGGTCAGGCACGTAATGCGTGATCTCGCCGTCAAAGTAGCCATTGCGTCCAAACAGCTTGCGCACCTGTCTTCCCACCAAGGCCTGTCCGCATTTCGACACGTCCACATCGTCCACACTGCTCTTGCTCTTCGCAGCAGATCTGCTGCTGCGCGCTGATGCGCTGTCCGCAACTGGAATCTTGCTTCCTGGCCGCGTGAGACCTCCAACCTTACCTCCCCCTTGGGACATTGCGCTAAACTGAACGCCTCTACGCTGCCGTGCTTGTATGTTGTGAAGGCGCCCGGCAGCACGCTTTGTCACGAGACGCGGTCAACCCTGCAGTTCTACGTGCACTGGGATCAAAAGTGCGCCACCCTCCCACGGCGGACCCACGCCATCTCGATGTTTGACTTTGGCGGCAATCGGCGCGAACACGACTGCCCTTCCATTTTTAGAATCTCTTCTAAAACAGAAAGACTTCTTGCGCGTTGCCGATCCCCTCCCCAAAATTTGGTGAGGGGACTCCCTCCACAAAATTTCTTTGTGCCTTCCCGGGCCTGCTGTCACGGTCCTTGGAGGGCTAGCTGTGTAGAACCAAAATTAAAATTAAAATTGGTGAGCAATTTTGGAACAGAATCTTGTGGAGTCGAGCGCGCCGTTGTGCCATGTTTTGCTGCAGGCAGAGAGCAGATCAACACAGGTGGTGGCCTACCACAAGCAATTCCCCTGTTTGACGGGGTATGACCGGAGTATTTATTATTTCATAAAGTAGAAATTTCGATTGTTATCCATCAGGCGACTCGGACCCTTGGACGTGTGTGTACTTGGTGTTATTTCTCAAAAAATATAGAGGAAAGGATTGACTGCCCGCGCAGGGAGAGGGCGTACCCGCAGCGTGACTAAAGGGGTCCCTCCTGAAGGACCTCCAGTCGCCTCCAGTCGCACACATGTGCTCCAACTTCTGTTAACGTCATCATGCCCTCGACGCCCACACCACCAAATTTCACACTGCAGCTATTTCTCGGTTGCACATTTTTTTGATTAAAATTTTCGTTGTTGTTGGTTCATTTCTTGTTAGTTTTTCAAAATTGGTTTTTGGCATTCCGGCCGGACGTCCAAATTTCTTCCCCGCCAGTCTCAAAAATTGGTGAGGGGAACTGTAGAGAATCTCACAGTATTGGAAAAGAATGTTGCCCATTTTTTGTGGTACTCATTTTTTTCAGGGATTGGAGGATGATTTTGTGAGAATGTGTGGTGTGGCGCAGGATCGAAGATGGTAGCGGGTGAACTGGACAGTGTGCTGGGAACTGCCCTAATCTAAATCTCAAGCCGAGCTGCGGACAAAACGTTGTGCATGCAAGCCTTCAAGCGACAGCGCGCTCGATTTTTGAACAAGCACCCAAGCCTCGAGAAGCGAGCGAGCTAGGTGCAACAGCTGAACGGACAAGATTTTGACTCTTTCCGTATAATCTTTGTGCATGTCTCGATTTTTAGCGTCACAGTGGCAGAACTCCTGGCTGCACTACATAGACTCGGACATACGTGTTTGGTCTCAACATGATCACGCTTCATCCTCCGCTTCGTCCGCCGACGAAAGATTAATTGAATGCAAGTGAGACAAGAAGGATACCAAAGAAAAAAAGCCATGGCAAGCATGTCTTCCTCGCATGGTTGCCCGTGTAAGGATGCTGTCTGCGCCTAGGCACATGTTTGGTATCTGCGTTGTTGGAGGCGCTCCACGCGCGGAGACCAGGTCTCCCACGTCGGTGCGGAGCACCCCGGACTCGGGTTGTCTGTGCGGACCTGTTTCTATCGAAAACACATCCGATGATGGCATTGTACAAGCCAAGGGTGCAAGTTTCCTTTATCAGGGTGTTGAGTGCTATGTGAAGAGAACTTCCGGCTGTGCATTGCAATTATTGGCTGCCCTGCGTTTAAATATTGATTTTTAGGCGGGCTCCCCTTACCCATTTTTGTTCCCGCGGGGAGACAACGCATTCTGAGACAAGGAGGCCAACCCCGGCCAAGACCCCAACCCCGCTACGTTGTACTTGCAGACAGGCTTCAAACTTGAACGAACCAGTACCAACTCGCTCCTGCAAGCGCCTGATTGCGGAGTTGGGGTATGACTCCCTTCCGCTGCGTGGTCGCTCCCCGCACACTTGTAGTGTGAATTTGTCGCAAAACAGCCATGAGCGACGGGATGGTCGCTGAAAGGCCAAGAAAGAAAGAAAAAGGTGATTTGACCTGCACACAAACCCTCACGAGCTGATTTTGTTGTTTTTGGTGTTCAACTCTGTTCAACTATAACAAGTATCCTTGTACATGAGCATTTTTTGATTTAATTGAATGGCTCAACATTTTTTTTTTAGATTTGTATTCTATTGAAATTTTGAGTGTCAACTATTTCTCGTTTCTGGATATGTTGGGATTGGTTATTGATCATTTTTGATGAAAGGAATATTTTTCTAGGATCCCAGGTTACTACAGGTACACTAATTCTATAGAATTAGTACCACGTTTTGGTTTGCGACAATCCCCTTCCATGAGCCCTCCTGCACCAAAATTGGGAATAAGCAAGGGGATCCATACAAAATTTTGTTGATGGGATCGGCAACGAGTTGACATGTTTTCCAGACAACAAAAATGATATGTTTGCGGTGCGTTCTTCCTCGATTCCTGTTCAGACTTTTCTCTTCTGGTCATGAGGTGCGGTTTTCTTAGCAATGACACTGAGTATTTTGCAGCATCCTGGGGCTGTGTTGTTGTGATGTGTGGAATTGGAACAATACAGGCACAGCTGTTTTGGCAAGATTCAGAACGCTGAGAAGAAGCTAGAAATCATCTGCGTGGCGTGTCTCTGCTGGTGCTTGATTTCCATCGCAATTGTTGGTGTGTATGTGTGTGTATGTGTGTGTGTGTATGCGTGTGTGTATGTGCGTGTGTGCATGTGCGTGTGCGCGAGTGCGTGCTTTTGTAAGTATGTGTGTGCGGGTGCTTCCGTTCCTCTCTCTCTCTCTCTCTCTCTCTAACTGTGTGCCTGTGTCTATGTCACCTGCCGTTTGGCAATGGTGAGACAGAAGTCAGGTGCCAAACTTTGTTGGCGCTTCAAATCGGAGATGTTTGCGCAGTAGCATGATGATGAAATTGTCGAAATTTAAAATCTATTTGAGCATCAGTCTTAGACTCTCTTGCCTCGGTGACATTCCACGTTTGACAAACGCACGCTCAATTAACACACACACACACGCACGCTCTCTCACACAGGGGGCGAGCCAGAACAAGACGAGTGTTGCAAAATACGCTGGGAGGGCCATTCGTATGTCTGCATTTCTTTTGGGGTATATACTCTCTCTCGCACGTGCACACACACACACAGACTGCGTTCTGTGACTCTCTCCGCCCCCCCTCCCACCCCCCCCTCCTCCTATTCTACGTTCTCTCGATGCGATCTCTTTTTGGGAGTGCTTTGTCAACTCTTTGTGGGCACAGGGCCATGAGTTACTTAATTGGAGGGGCTCTACTGCCCCTCTTGTCCACTCTGGTTCATTTTTCGTTTTCAATTCGAAGACCCTTCCATCAGCGTGTGTTGTGTGTGTGTTTGTATGTGTGTGTGTGTGTGAAATTGAGTGTGTGTGTGTGTGTGCATGAATGTGTGTGTGTGTGAGAGCGTGTTTGTTTGTACATGTGTGTATGTGAGTGCGTGTGTGTCTATATGTGTTTCTCTCTCTCTCTCTCTCTCTCTCTCTCTCTCTCTCTTTCTCTCTCTCTCT
>Ga0209390_10010843_pt1 | contig 10575 bp, 24 predicted proteins | sample BON01_FD_187212 | JGI IMG/M metagenome (GOLD analysis project Ga0209390, IMG submission 187212) | Freshwater microbial communities from Lake Bonney liftoff mats and glacier meltwater in Antarctica - BON-01 (SPAdes) (version 2) | ecosystem: Environmental > Aquatic > Freshwater > Ice > Glacier... | reverse complement strand
AAGTGCCTTGAAAGTCTGGGCTGGAAGTTACACGGAGTGTCCCTAGTACTTTGTATCCGACGTTCCATTTCCCGTCGGTTAATTCTTCGAAGGCTAGTTCTGCGCTGGTTACTCTCCAATCCCAGTTGAGGAATCCGAAGATGCGTGTCAGGTGGGCTTTGACTTCCCATGCTTCTAGGTAGGAGAGTTGTTTTCCTCCGCCACCTTTACGCTTCGCTACTCGGTTTGGGTTGAGGGGTTTTAATAGTTGTTCGTATTGTTTTTCGTTTAACATGTGCGCTCCTTGTTGTTTTGTTGTGACTCTATAGTACCATGATCTCATGTCTTATGTCAAAGAGTCAGCCATGCGTGACACGATTGCCAACATGTTCGACATCATAGATGGGGAGTCTGACATTCAACTACGAATGACAGCGTTAGCGAGCACCAGTAAGAGGATCAGCGAGAGAATGAAGAACTCGCTAGAACTTTTCTGTTACCAAGCAAAAAGCAAAGGTATGCCCACTGACTTGATTGCTACTGAATTGGGGATTAGCCATAGGGCTGTGTTGAGAATGATCCGTGGATATTCACATAGGAATGGTGTCAGAAACCCATTGGACTTTCTCGCTATGAACGGAAGTTTCGACATCCTTGACCACTTGGACACCAGCGGGAAGTGAGGCTTCCCCTCCACCACTTTCCCGCTGGATAGCGGTAACAGTACCGTCCTCGTTTAACAAATGCCACCCATACCAGAGCCTAGCCGGAACCTCGCTAGGTTCCTGGGTTTGATACATCAAGTAGCCGTTATCCATAGCGTTAATACGGTTACTTTCAATTCTTTCGTGGCATTTCATGTGAACATGCAAACCGTTAGAAACGGAACCTGTCGCTGCTGATTTAGAACCACCCATACCCCTTGGTCTACGGTGATGTATCTGTGCTTCGTAGATCATTAGTCGCATACCGCAAACTTCACACTGGCCTTTTGACCTGTTTTTTATTTGCTCACGGACTCTTGTAGAGAACTTCACTTGTTGAACAGTGAAGTTATTAGTACATAGACAGCGATGAGTATCATTCCAAGTAGAAGGATCGCGTAAGCAAAGTTAGATACCATGAATTGAATCATTTGTAACCAGCCTCCTTGAGTAGTTGTACCAGCATCCTTAGGGGGAATGTGGCGTATTGCTCTCCCATATCGGTGACTCCTCGCTTTTTGTGGATGACAGCGCCAAGTTCTGTACTGTTGTTGACGCACTCGGCTTCAAGTTCTCTAATCCAGAGTGGGAGGGAGATTGTTTTCCAATTTTTACACTCCCAAGTAAACCCATCAACTCCGTGTAAGTCTCCTCGGTCATCAGCCCAACCCGCCCTAGTTCTATCAACTCTAAAGCCGTTGGCAACGAGATAGTCTTTAGTGTCTCGCTCAAATTTGTCTCCTTTGTTTTTCTGTGGATTAGACATTAGACCTTTTCTTGTATCTCATTGAGGCTCTTTCCCTAAAGGTTGTCCCACCCCAAATACCTGTAAGAGTAGGATCGCTCAGCGCCAGAGTTAAACATTTCTCTGTTACCTCACAAGTCTTACATATTTCTTTTGCCCAGTGAGAAGAGTTACCAACCTCTGGAAAGAAAAGGTCTGGGTCAACTTCAGCGCACAATGCTTTTGTCGCCCAATGGTCATATTCCGGCATGTCACTCCTTAACAGTTGTGTCTGGTCAAATCCCAATGAGAAGCACCTTCACCGTGTTGCCACGCTGTAAAGAAAGCCCTGTCTTGGTAATACCTGCTCCATTTACTGATGGGTTTATCTCTCAATGATTCCATCTTCTGGAAGTCACCGCCTTCCTTACGCAGCATCCAAACAAGGGAGTCTCTCCATTTAGAATCAAGAAACTGGTAGGCCCCTTTCGCTGAAGATGTTTTGTTCTCTGCCCGATAGTTGAATCCGGATTCCCTGAACATGATGCACTTGCGTAACGATTCCCATTTCTTGTTGTACCACTTTCCTTGGTACTCGCTGATCTGGTAGCCGATGAAGTGTGGCTTTTGTTTCTCTGTCGGCATGTGTAGGACTGCGGTTAATAGTAAAGATTCGATCATGCTTACTCCTTGGGTTACACGAGATGCCCACAGTTGGGGCACTCCTTTGGCTTCCGGCCTTGGCTGTCCGTTTCTCTCCCATCAACATAATTGTTAGCAATGTAGATTCTGCACTTCCCTCTTTTTTCGAGAAGCCTTGAAATCATACCTTCTTTATGTAAGATGCTAAGTACCCCGCTAGATAAGCCGTGATGCCACCCAGTTATTTCACTTAGTTCTTTCCAAGTAATACCCACACTTACTACGTTATTTATTATCCGTAGCGCATACTCCTGAGACTTCTTAGTCCTCCCTGTGGAGTCAGAATCAAAAGCCCTATCCTTACTTGTGTCAGTACCAGACCAACCTGAAGTTCCCGCATAGGTCAGTAAAGGTAGTTGTTCATCCATAACATCTCCTAATGTTTCACATGAAACTATTCTTCTTCGGTGTCGTGCTCGGTGTTAACGAAGAGATCTTTTAACTTGCCCATCAGTATTCCTTTCTAGTATTTGTACGAATTTGACACGGTCTGAAGGGCCACCTGACGGGTAGTGAGCGTCTTCTTGGTTGTATATGGCTGAGTCTCCAACCATGTAGTCACCGTTATCTTTACCCCAAACGTGACCAGTAGTAGAGAACTCTCCACCATTGCTTTCTAGTTGAACCATTAATAGATCCCAGTAGTTGACGGTCTTCATCACGTTAACTACCTCTTCTCTAGTCATTACCAATCCCTCTCTTTCCACGCCTCATACTTCTCATCACAACCGCATCCTTTGGACTGCTTACACATGTCGCAGCCTTCGTCTTGGCAGTAATCGCAACTGTTGTCATCGCAATCTTCACAATCGTATTCATCATTGTTTGGTGGTTCCATGTTGTAGTCCGGTAGTTGTTGCACAATTACTCCTAGTCTTTGTCGTGTTTGTGTGAGTAGAGGGCTTCCCATTCGTCGGTTGATACTGACTGCCAAGGGAATATTTTTCCTTGCTTGACGGCAGCGGGGAACTCTCTTCCTGTTGCCCTGTCTCCTCTCCATGCTTTGAGTCTCATCAACCTTCCATCGTTGTCGCTTAGTGGAACCATTCCGTAGCCGAAGTCAGGCCAGCGGAGCCAGTAGGAAGATCCTTCTGGTCGCATGTTGTTGCGGTCGTTTTGGAATCCGTGTCCTGCGTGGTGCTCAACGATTACGGTGCATCCGATCTCTGCCCTGATCCTGTCTACTGTGGATTGGATTGCTCTTACTGCTCTGTGTGTGTCGTCTGTGACATCGGTTAGTTTGTAGGCGGTTCCCATGTAGAGGATGTCTGGGTTGTAATGAACTACTCTCCTAAGAATATCAGCCTTATCTCTTGTGTCAATCAGATTGACAACTCTGCGTTTCATTGATCGCCACTCAGGTTTAACGTCAGATGCCATTTCAATTAACGTAGGAACTATCTTGTCCAAGTTCTGCCTAGCCTGAACATCATTGTTCTCAACGTCGATAAACAACACACGCTTAGGCTCGTGCCTCTCAAGGTTGAAAGTATCAACACCAAAAGCAGCACCAGTAAGCATCTGATAAACAAACACAGACTTGCCACCACCTTCAGTACCAGTGAGGACTAGGCGTTCATTGCGTCTAAGCATCCCCGGAATATTGAAAGGCTCCTCGTCAATATCTATTGACATCAGATCATCAAGCGTCCAAGTGTCATCGTTCTGCATGGAAGGTCCCGGAACAGTCTCCAGATCATCCCTAAGCCGGTCAATGATGTCGTAGGTACTTGAACTAGGACTACTCTGGATAGCCTGCATAGCCCTCGCTACAGCGGCTTCTGTGGCCCTTCTTACTGAGGCTTCACGCAACCTTTCACCGTAGTAGACAGGTGAGCCACCAAATCCTGCGCTAGTTATCTTCCCAATGAAAGACATGGAAGGTGAACCAAGGCGTATCGCTTCCTGTTGGGCATACATCGCCAACTCTCCACCAAACTCCGCGTACCCTCTCTCAAGGATCCCTGCTAGGTGCTGATACTCACCCGGATCAAAGTCCTCAACGCTAACGATAGAAAATAGTTTCTCTGCCCCACCCCACATCGCTGAGTACAAAGCAGCGTCTTGTAGTGATGCTCTTCCCTCGTCTACCATTTTATTTTCATTCCACTAGCAGAGCAGTTATGTGTCTTACCTTCTCTGACAGTTTCTTTGCAGTAAGAACACTTAATGATTCTTGATGGTTCTTGATGATTATTAGGGGGTGGATTTGGGGTACTTACCCCGTCCACTTGGGGTACTTGCCCGCCCACTTGGGGTAGTTCCAACCCAGATACCCCAACTGACTTGGGGTTCTTTAGAAGGTATTTCTGTGCATTACCTGTGCCTTTTGACACCGAAGTAATCTCAATGTATTCATCTTCGATCATCTGCTTGACAGTCACCCTGACATGTTCAACAGAACAACCAGCACGTTTAGCAATCTTCACCTGACTAGGCCAACAAAACCCGTCATCATTGGCGTGGTCAGCGAGTACAACGTGTATTAGTCGGGCTTTACCCTCATAAGGGGAATGGTCTAGCACCCATGACATTATTTTAATTGACATAGCATCTCCGATTGAAATCAAGGAAGACCTATGAGATAATAAAATCTCACAGCATCTCCTGTGTTTATTAAGCCCCCAGACCCGGTATCTGGGGGCTTTACACTACCTACTTACTGCCGTTAAATCTAATTAAAATGGTGGATCGTCGATAATTTCGGCATCAAACGCATCAGAAACCACACTGACACCATTTATTGCAGCGTCAAGGATGCGTGGAGTCTTAGCGGGAGTCCATTTAAGTGATGGTCCAACCATGTCAGCGACAATCTGATAGTTAGTGCGCTTGTTTCCTTCATTGTCAGTCCATTCATTCTGCTGTAATTTTCCAACAACAAGCACAGAATCACCCTTAAGTACAGATTCAGTTAGGTTCTCTGCCTCTTTACCGAAGCAAAGAATGTCAAGGAATGTTGCCTTACCGTCAACCCAGTTACCTGAGGAGTCACGGACACGTTCCTTAGTTACACCACGGAACTTAGCCCACGCTTTACCACTATCACTGACCTTAAATTCAGGATCAGTTACTACACCAAACTCACCAGTTACTGTTGCGAGTGCCATTATTTCTCCATTCGTATGTGACGCTCAGGATCAGCGTCTATTTTTGCTACTAGAAAAGGCGCGAAGGTTTCTATCCTCATCAAAACGTAACTGTCTTCAATGTTTGGGCCACTGTCACGAGAGGTAAGAAACATTACGAGGGGTTGTGTGTGCCCGTTGGCACGTTCATTCTCATAACGCTTGAAATAAAACGGGACTTGTGCCCATCCACCGTCAAGGCGTGGGGTTGAGCGAACAAAACTCCACCCAAAGATGCCATTGAACCGTCTACTGGGATAGTCCCACATAAAATTAGGTATGCCACTAGCAACCATATATCTGGCTACTAAATGTTCCCAAGACCTAGTTTTCTTAGGTATTTTCATTGACAACAGGCTTCCTTCGCATGTAAAGCAAGGCCCTAGAACGCTTCTCACCCGGAGATAAGCGAGTTGTCACCTCATACTTGCTAGGGTCAATACTTTTGTAGCGACCTTGCCTAATATGTGTACGCACAGACTGATCGAAAGTACCAACCAATCCCCATTCGGTACTACCAGAGGCTGAAGCCTCGTCTAACTGCGTTAATACTTTCTCCCAGTCCACCAGCCTGATTCGGCGGAGATTCATGTGCTTTGAGGTGAAGTTTACTCCTGTAACTGATCCACTATTTTCTTCCATGTGTCCTCATCTACTTGTGTGTGTGTTCCAGACATACTGGGTGCGTGTGTCCGTAGATACTGCTCTACTTTCGGGTTGCGTTGAATCATTTTTATTAGGCTTGGATGTTCTGAAATCCACCATGCAAGTTGAGCATCACTCATGTTTCTCCTCTCTTGTAGTGTTATAATATCACAAATCAAGCGTTAAGTCGAAGGGAAACTCATGCCGCCAGCCAAATGGTTACTAAACCCCAGCGAAATGGCTCGCATAAAAAGAAAAATAAAAATAGAAAACGATTGCTGGATATGGACAGGACTAAAAACTCCTAACGGATACGGAAAACACAGGGTAGGCCCCGGAAAACCAGACAGAGTCATACACAGAATTGTTTGGGAACACTACAAAAACCAGCAAATCCCAGAAAAACTACAACTAGACCACCTATGCAGAAACAGGCTCTGCTGCAACCCAGACCACTTCGAAGTAGTAACCGGCAGCGAAAACACTATGCGCCAAGAACACGCCAACAGGTTGAAGACAGAGTGCCCTAAAGGTCACGAATACACCAAAGAAACCACACGAATAACCCCAGCAGGCAAAAGAGTATGCAAAACATGCGACCGAGCGAGGAAACAAGGCAACGAGTTACATGTCACAGGATTCCCGAGTTTGGACATTACTACTCCTAAACAAATAGGTGTGCCCCCGCTACCGGAGGGATAGCGAGGGCACTATTACAAGGGAAACCTATGCTTCTTCTGCTTCGTAGTCGTCTGCTTCAATGAATGTCCAGTTACCACAGGATACCGCTTCACTGATCTCGTATTCGTCGGCACAGTCATAGTTACTTCTTGCTTGTTCGATTGCGTCTTCCTCAGAGGCAGCGGTAATCTCCATGTTTTTTTCCACCGTGACCGAGAATTCTTCCCTGTATGTGACGTTGTACGTCTTTTGACGAATTGGTAGTTGCAAGTCCCAACGCAATTCGTCATTGATCTTTTCAATAATTTGGTCGAATTCGACGCACCAGTCACGCTTGTTAGACTCTTCGATGAGTCGCTCACCAACAACATCTCGTAGTTTGTAGGCAGCGTCCTTAAATTCAGAGAACTCTTTCTCCATTGCAACATTCTTAGCCTGCTCATCAAAGTACTGCTTCTGAACAGCGATTAGTGATGCTTTGAGTTCTTCTGGCGTTAACTTATCAAACGGGTGTTCAACTGGTAGGAAGGTTGTTTGATCTAGTGTTTCCCATTCAGTGAAGTGGTATTCAACAACGTATGAGCCACGGCTGAACTCTGCATATAGAGAACTAAATGACCCGTCTGATTTTTTTCCTACTCTTGTTACGGTTACGTTTTGCCCTGTCGCTAGGACTCCTTCTCCTGATGTGTCTTGATTGCTTCCTGTGATCATTGGGATGAAGGTTGCTTTTACTATGGTTCCTACTAATACTTCTTCTTTTACTGCTACTGATGTTTCCATGTTTTTCTCCCTTGTTTTGGGGCGTTTGCCCCGATCTGATAACTAAATACTACACTAAATCTTACCTTAAGTCAAGTAACTTGGGGTTTGCTTGAGAAACCAAATCCAACATGATCTCCCTACGACACGAAAAGCAAGCAACACGCTTACTGTCATAACCCTTAACAAAACTTTCCCCACACCTAAAGCAAGTAAACGAATCCTCAGGCTTAGCGATCACTCCTCAACCCATTCTCGGGCAAGATCCTCAAACACCGCTACGCCAAGATTGGTACATATTTCTGCCACGAAACCCCAAGCAATAGTCGTGTCATCTAACGTATCCAGCACATCATTTATCTCCTTGTAGTAAATGTCAGCAATAAAATTACTCATCTCAAGCAGACTTGCTCCAGTGAGTTTCATATCCAAAATCTGTCCATTTACCACCTCGTTGTTATCTAAAACATTAGAAATGTCTTTGACTATCTGATCTCGCCACAACATTAGTTCTCCTTAAAAATAGTTAGTTTTACCCCAGAAGGATCAACGGTCAGAAAGTAGTCCTTGGCTCGCTCAAGATCAGCGAACGAACCAAGGACGTTACTTCCATTAGTCACAAGCCACACGGCTAGTTGACACCTTTTCTTGACTCGTCATAGGTCAGGCTGTTGATGCTGTCAGCCCAGAACTCTGGAGACATACCAACATCAAGCATCTGCCTAATCATGCGGGCAAGGCTGTAGCGACTGTCAGATTCCAAAGCAAGATCAATACAGACGTTCGCTTTCGCGCCGTTACCCATAGACCAAGCAATAATCCCAGCGACAGTTAGTAGAGCAGCAGATCCGCGTGTATGGACATCACGACAAACAGACGCTGTTACTTCGTACAAGTCAGGCAATTCTTCCTTCTCTAGGCTGTTTACTAGCCAAAGAACAGAGTCCCTTACTCGAACATCTTGCAAAGCAACCGATATTAGGTGTGATTCCTCTACACCTTGATTACCTGACAGGTACACGTTTCTTACTGCGTCAATCATGTCGTCACGCATTGTTTCTTTGTCCGTGTGATTCTCGAACGCGATCCAATGACCTTGAGCGTTGATGTAGTCAGATTCTTCTCCGGTAGGGGTCACTTCTTTGATAAGGTCATCTCTTGTTTGTGTTGTATTAGATACAACTAACCCACCAGGATTATCTTTATCGTGTGAGAAGTATGACCAAGCCCGACCATGAGAAACATGAATAATGTCAGTGGCAATATCTGACTCTACGTTTCTGAGTAGTGATATGTGGAAGTCACATATCCATTCATGGTTGTCAGCGAAAGACTTATCAGTGTAAATAACAAAGATAGCCTTATCGAATCCTTGACTGTGGCCTACTGCCAAAAGATCATCTAAGTCTCCGCTATCAGATATGTTGCTTCGCTGTGTTAGGACTGTTTCGTCATTTTCTCCTAACCAAACTACGACTATTGATTCTGTCGGCATGAAACCGAAGTCGTCTGGTATGGATCCAGCGAGTTGGTGTATGTCGATAGTTTTTAGATTACTCATGTTTTTCTCCCTTGTTGTTTGACTTACATAACTAAATATACCCTAAATCAAGCGTTAGGTCAATTCAATCTTACTCCATCTAGATACAACTGCAAAGCATCCAACCGACTACCCCACATAGAAAAAACAAGGTTCATCTCGCTAGGGGAAAGACCACGAGAACCATTAGCATCTTCGATAGTTATCAAAACATTACCGAAAATCTTAGCGGTTAAATCATCACTACTGAACCCAACAAGACCACCAGCGAAATCGTTATCAAGGCAACCGTTAAGCAAACCTTCTTCATTAACCCACATCTCAAATTCAGTATCGTGCAAAGTGAAGAAAACACGCTCAACATAACCTTCAACAATTTCTTGCATGGCCTCAAGCGAGCCGTCAAAATCAATTACCTCTGGTTCTTGTTCCACAGAAATCTTTAATGCCTTCATTAGTTGCTCCTTAGTTCGTTAGTAGGATTCCCGAGATCGGATCACAGTCATGGCCACAAGACCATTGGTTGGACTCAATGCTGTTGGTCATGTCAAATTCACGCTGACATGTAACACATGTGTTAGTGAAAAACTCTGTAACTTTGATAGTAAAATATTTAGACATTACGCCTCACAATCGTGGCCATAGAACCATTCTTGGGTGTCGTTTTCGACTGTCATATCGAACTCACGCTGACATTCGACACATGTTCTTACGAATATAGAATTTTTAGGCGCCATTAGGTTCTGTCTCCTTCGTCGTAGTAAGGGTCGTAGTTAGGGTTAGCGAAAAGGTTATGGTAGAAACCTTCTCCTTTGGATTCTTCGTTACACATTCCCATTGCATGTCCACAGCAGGGGTAGTCCTCGCACATCAGAATCCTCCTTCGATCCAACCTGCAAAGCCAAGCATGACAAGCATGGCGATAATAAATATTGGGTAAACGATCATTTCTCCCCTTCTAGTCAGTTTCATGCGACTACCTGAACATTTGAGCGCATCTTCTTGCCCTGTGAGGCTGGGTGACGCGCTACGGCAGCATTTATGGCGTATTGGCGGTCGTCATACCAATCCATAACTCTCAACCCAAGGTTGATGAGTCCAAAAGCGACAAGGTTGATAGCGAGGAAGAAACTTCCCCCTACTAACAAAATAAACAGGTCGTTATTCATCACAAATCTCCACTTCTAGTAGGTACTTGTCTTGTTGTGCCCGTATTTCTTTGAGGACAGCCCAAACATCCTCTTTTATAGGGCGACAGGAATCCATTACAGGTAATCCGCAAGATCGCCGTCACCAATGAGTTCATACAGGGTTTCAACATCAAAATCCTGTGCAGCAGCATGAATCGCAGCGATACGCTCAGACTCATCTACTTCTGGTTTTTCCCCTACAACAAGTTTGTAGCCGACAGTTGTTGCGCTTGGTGCTGACACATCTATGAAACAGTCAGCGCACATGTTTGCCCATTTGTTGTTGTAAACGGTGGGTGCGTCGTATGTGGCATTTTCTGTGTTGCAAATGTCGCAGGTTTTTGTGTCCGGTATGTATACCTTTTTCATGGTGGCTCCCTTGTTTGTGTGTGTGCTTGACTTGTAATACCCAATATACACTAAATACAGCGTTAAATCAAACATAAGGATTGTGACCCACCACCCCAAAAACTATCCAATACGTTAGTACGGAGCCAGCCACTGCGTTAGTAAGAGATCA
>Ga0209390_10010838_pt1 | contig 10578 bp, 7 predicted proteins | sample BON01_FD_187212 | JGI IMG/M metagenome (GOLD analysis project Ga0209390, IMG submission 187212) | Freshwater microbial communities from Lake Bonney liftoff mats and glacier meltwater in Antarctica - BON-01 (SPAdes) (version 2) | ecosystem: Environmental > Aquatic > Freshwater > Ice > Glacier... | reverse complement strand
TGCCCCGGGCACATCAACCTCCGGTATTTGTTGCCCCATGCTACTGGCCGCAATCAAGGAGAAAAATAAGACCAAAAGTGCTGATGTTCTCATTTTATCTTCCTTTGTGGCTAGCAACGTACAAAAAATTGAACGAGGGCTATGACAAGGGCGGCACAAGTACTTGGAAAGTATTTGAGTCTGCGGATGCGCCGAGGAAGAATGATTTCAGCAGTCTCTCTTGAAATTCCCCAAGTGGCGTACCGTGTGACGTATGGTCACCTGATTCAGGCCTTGGGTCAAGTCTGTTGGGGATGCGCATGCCTTGCCCATGTCCGGGAACCATTCTGTACCGGGACAAGTCAGAATGCCGGTGTGCGCTCCAGCGATTTCAAACGCTTGATAAACTGGCGGTCGCCCGGTGCGTTTACTGGCAGAGCTGAGCTACAGCAGGAGCAGGGCGTCGATGGGGGCAGTCAGCAATAAGCCTAGCGCCTTGCGTGCCGGACTCCTGGCGAGGATGCCGACCCATCAATCCCTCACCGTTGGCCCCGCTTCCAATCGTCGACCCTTGCATGGATGGCGACAGCGATGCCGATCAACGCCATCGCGACGAAAGCCCAGCGCAGGATTTCGAGGTAGGGTACCAGCGGCATAATGGCAGATTGGGTCTCGGCCAGAATCTCTTGCGCCACCTCGACCCCGGCGGCGCCAACGGTCGCGATACCCGCTGCCCCGCTGCCCTTCAAGGTGCGGCTGTCGGCCAGCACCTCACGGGCGGGAGCGACCTCCGGCACGAAAGGTGTGGCGCGAGGCAGAAACGGCTCGCCCCAAGATCGCGCTGGCCCGAGGTCGATGTGCATGAACCCCGAACGGGGATAGGTGCCAAACCCGAGAAACCCCACGGCGCGGGCGGCTTCGGCGAATGCAACCGGATCATGGTTCGACATGGCGATATCAAAGGCTGTGCCTTGCATGTGCTTGGAGGCAGGAGCGCCGCCGACAGCGCGGTTGTGACTGGGGCTGCGATAACCGGAAACGATGATCAACGGTTTGCCGAGCCGATTGCGCAGGGACTGCAGCATGTCCATTGCCTCGGTGTTGATCTTGATGGCGCCGTTGCCGCGACAGGCGATTTCGGCGGGCGAGAAATTGGGCCAGTGCCAGACGATATCGGGCACGTCGCGGAAATGGGCATAGGTCAGGGTCGGCATAGGGCAGTCTCCAGAAATGCAGAACCCGCCTTGCGGGCGGGCGCGGGTAGATCGGTTGATATGAAGGCAGTCCGGATGTCGCTCAGTCCGTGCGCCCTCGCTGGAATGCCTCGAACATCAGATCGCGCATGGCGCGGATGTCGGTCTCGATGCGTGCGAGCCGGTCGGCGTCGCTGTCGCGATCTTCAGCGCGCTGGTGGTCGCTGCGGTCGCGCTGCTGGCTGAGTTCGCGGTCAAGCCGGGCCAGCATGGCGTCGTTGGTAAATGCCTTGCGGGTGACGGCGGCCAGCAGGGCGATCGTGCCGCCGATCAGTGCGGTGATGGCGGCGGTGATTCCGTGATCGCGAAAGGCGGCACCCACCTCCTGCAGGATTGTAGTTCGGTCATCCATCGGGTTCTCCTTCATGATGTCGTTGCGTTGTCTGCGTTGCTTCGTGACCCGCAGAACCTGGCGCCGGTGTTCGGCCTTCAGCTCGCCGGGCCATCATTGGCCCGGCACGGTCTATCCGTCGTCCTGCCTTGCCCATTTGGCGCTGTGACGCGCCACGGGGAGGATGCCGCGGCTCCAGTCCAGTGTGACGCCGGGGGCGAGCGTCAGCATGAAGCCGATATGGTTGCGGGTGATGCTGGCATGCGGCGCCAGTTTGCGCCGGATGCGGCAGGTGAAGACGCTGAGCCCCTGCACATGCGGCATCTCCCCGGCGGCGCGGTCGGAGTAGAGCGCATGCATGATCGCCTCGGTGGGCACCGTGCGCCCGGCGCGCTGGTGCAGGAAGTATGTCAGCTGGGCCTCCTTCAGGGTCAGCCGACGGCCTGCGATCGGCTCCACCCCGTGCGCCTGGCCCTGCCAGAGGATCTGATCGAGCAGATGGGTGAGGTATTCCACCGCCTCGAGCGGGCGCATGTTGGCGATGGCCTCGTGGTAATCGGCCGGGGGATTGGCCTCGGCCGCGAGCCCTTTCGCGAAGTCCAGCTTCAGCTTCTTGCGGGTCTCGGTGACCTGACCCGGTGTCAGACCCAACTCGCGTGCAGTCTGGTTCACCGACAGCCCGGCCTGACAACAGGCGGAGATCGCCGCTTCGCGTTCGGTCATGGTATCCTCGTGGTTGATTTAAGGGTGTTTTGTTGCGGGGCTGCGGTTTCAAGCAGCCCCCGCCCTTCGCAGCCGCCCTGTGGGGTCTGCAGCGGCAGTTCAGATCTGGACGCCGATCTCGGCCGGGGTGCCGCGGCCCAGCAGCCCGATCTGGAAGACCCGGATTGTGAGCAGCGTGGCCGCCCCACCCAAGTCATCGGCGATCATTGCAGCCGTGTAGGTGAACCCGGGCGCTGCCAGCCCGCCGACCTTACGCAGCAGTGCCCCACCCGTATCGCGGATCTCCAGATCATAGGCTTCCACCGCCTCGCCCAGTGGCACTTCCGGCATAACCCAGCTGTCGCCTGCCAGATCCCGGGTGCGCCTGATCCAGCTGATGCCCAGCCCGCCATCCGCCTGACGCTGCGCGCGCAGATGCGCCGGGCTGAAGGGACGCAACCCGATCCCCTGCGGCGTGAAGGTCAGCGCGGTGACGCTGGCGTCGCCCAATGGCCGTGCGGCGCGCCCGATCCGCCAGTTCCATGCCAGACCGATATCCTCGAGCGCAATCGGCAATGCGGCGAGACTGTTGTCAAGCACCACGACGCGCGCACCCGCAGGCGTCGGGTCACCCATGGCTGCTTCAGTGCCCCGTTGCCCGCGCAGCAGCAGGGTCAGACTATACCGGCCGGGCGCGATCAGTTCAGCCTCGCCTGCCTGCACAATCTCCCAGATGCCAGGGCTGCTTTCGACAGCGAGGCTGTTCGCCCCGCCCAGCAGCGCGCTTGGTGTGACGCTGGCCAGCGTTCCGGTGAAGAGATCGAGGATCATTGCTGTGCCGCGGTCAAAGAGCCCAACCGGGCCTTTGGGTAGGTCCGCTACCAACCTGCCGATCCGGGCGCGGGATCTGACGCGGGTGAGGAGTTCAAATCCTTCGCTGGTGCTGCTGCGCATGATTGCCAGCTCACCCGGCCATGGCTGCGCATGCAGCGCCACGAGGGGCCGATGGGCCGGGTGATCCTCGCGCAGCTGCGGCAGGTCGAGCATGATCACCTCCGGTGCGCCGAAGACGGTCGGTGTGGCAATCGCGGCCGGGCGGGCGCCACCGGGCGGCAGATCGTAGATCGCCCGGTCCTGCCGCAGCGCTTCGATGCCGCGGCTGGTGGCATCCGCGATGGAGATCAGCCGCATCTCGGTGAGCCGCCCGTCATGGTTCAGCAGGATCACATCGCAGGGATCGAGCGCCAGCCGTGAGGGTGGCAGGCGGAACACCGCACTCTCACGCCCGACCCAAGCCTCCATCAGCGCGCGGCGGCAGCGGCGTTCGGCTTCTTCCGGCGCCACCGCCATCGGGAAGGATTCCGCAGCAATCCGCGATGTGTCCACGGTGATGCGCCGGGCCTCGACCTGTGCCGCGTCATAATCCTCGTCGGCCCGCGCCACCTGCCATTTGAGCGCCTGCGGCAGTTCTGTCTCCTGCGCCCTTGTCAGTTCCATGACATCGCCACCCTGCCCGGCGGCGGAGGCCACCATGCCATCGGGGGTGATCGTGGCACTGGCGCTGCGGCCGCGCATCAGGAAGCGGATGCGGCCCTCACTCTCGACCGCATCAAAGCCGAAGTGGCGCGCCAGCGTGCTGATCGAGGAGCGTGGCGATTCCAGTGCTGCGATGACATAGCCTTCCACTGCGCCCCAGAGACCGGAGACATCGATCAGGGTTTCCGGCATTCCGGCGCGCAGACACAGATGCCGCACGAGGGCGGCCAGCGAGACAGCACCCAGCCGCCCGGTCAGCCAGTGGCCGAGCCGCCAATTCGGCCCATCGGTCCAGACCTCGGTCAGTTCGGGAAAGAACGGATAGGGCCGCGCGTCCCAGGTCCAGGCGGCACATTCGGGCAGATGTACCATCGCGGTGCCGGTGACGGTTGAAACCGGGTTGTTCGTCGGATCGCCCCACCAGAGATAGGTCGCCTCGAGATAGGCCCGCTGGATCGCATCGTCGCGCCAGCCGCGCGAGAAGTAGGGCGTGAAGCTTTCCGAGGATTTGGGATCGAAGAACACATTCGGCTGATTGCTGCCCCGGTCGATGGCGGGGCAGCCCAGTTCGGTGAACCAGATCGGTTTTGACCCCGGCACCCATGCGGTGGGGGTCGCGGCCTCCGGCCCGCCGGGACGGTCATAGTGTACCTCTGACCACCAGCTGCGCAGATCCTTGTAGCGAAACACCCAAGGTTTGGCCGCTGCCCCATCGCTGATCTGGGTCCGGATCTGGGCCGCGCGATCACCCGGGCTGGCATAGAACCAGTCGAAGCCTTCGCCACCGGCGATGTTGGCTTGCAGATAGGCCCGGTCATAGATTGCAGGGGCCAGCGTCGCGTCGGCATGATCAAACCCGTCGCGCCAATCCGAGAGCGGCATGTAGTTATCGATGCCGATGAAATCGATGTTGGCATCGGCCCAGAGCGGATCGAGGTGGAAATGGACATCGCCGCTGCCGTCGCCCGGATGATGCCCGAAATACTCCGACCAGTCGGCAGCATAGCCGAGTTTGGTGCCCGCGCCGAGGATCGAACGGACATCGGCCGCGAGACTCCTGAAGGCGGTGACTGCAGGATAGCTCCCGGCCCCGGAGCGGATCGTGGTCAGCCCCGGCATCTCGGTGCCGATCAGGAAGGCATCGGCACCACCCGCCACAGCGCAGAGATGCGCATAATGCAGCACCATCCGCCGCAGACCCCAATCATCCGCCGCCCCGGTCCAGCTGACGCTTTCGCCCGACACCGTAAAGCTGCCCGGTGTGGCTGCCCCGAACAGCGCCGCGACCTGCAGCGCTGCAATCGCGGTCTGATCGGCACTGCCTGCAAATCCTGCCGCAGGGGAGCAGGTGATCCGGCCGCGCCAGGGAAAGCTGGGCTGGCCAATGCTCGCGGCATTGTCGCTGTAGGGATTGGGCATGGCATTGCCGGAGGGCACATCCATCAGGATGAACGGATAGAAGGTGACCCGCAGCCCCCGTGCCTTGATCTCGCGGATCGCCTGCACCACGGCAAAGTCTGCCGGGGTGCCGCCATAGACCGGACGATCCTCGGCGTCGCGGCTCACCAGATAGGCGTTCTCACGCCCGATCCCGTTGACAGACCATGACGAAGGAGAGGTCGTCTTGTCCGGCACCTCGACACCGGGCTGAACCTTGCAGCGCCCGGCGCGCAGATCATCGCCGAACCAGGCCACCACCAGCGACACGCTCTCCACCGCAGGGGCCAGCGACTGCAGCCGGTCCAGCGCCACGATGATATCCGGAGTCTCGGGGACCGCGTTCAGGTTCTCGACGCTGGTGGTGCTGCCATAGGCATCGGTGGCTTTGCGGATGGTCTCGGTAGCATAACTGAACTCGCCCGAGGCCGGGATCAGGGTGACCGCGCGCACCAGCCCTTCGGCGGTGTCGGGATCAGCCAATGGCCGGAACACTTCGAAGGTCAGTTGCGGCAGGCGGTTGCCGAAACCGGTGAGGTCGAGTTCTTCGAACACCACATAGGCTGTGCCACGATAGGCGGGGGTGTTCTCCGTGCCCATCTTCGCCAGAATGAACGGATCGGCCGTCTGCGATTCGTCACCCGGATACCAGCGCCAGCTGATCCCGGTCATGTCCATGGCATTGCCGTCCGCCCAGACCCGGCCAATGCCGGTGATCTCTCCTTCGCAGAGTGCCACCGCAAAGGAGGCGTAATAGAGATACTCGGTCGTGGTGACCTTGGGCCCAAAGCCCTTGCCGCCGCCCTGGCTGGTCGTATTGATCTCCTCCCGGAAATCCGTGGCCCAGATCACATTGCCGCCGACCCGCATGCGGCCAAAGAGCCGCGGGATCACCATGCCTTCGGTCGAAGAGGTGATGCGCAATACATCGAGCCGCGCGCCCTCGATGCGCTGCGCGGGCATCAGCGCCGAGACCAGCAGGCTGTCGACCACGCCGCCGACAGCCGATCCGATCATGCCGCCGACAGCGGCTGCGGACATCCCGAGCAGCGAGCCGCCAATGCTGGAGCCGATCGCGGTGCCAGCCGCGCCGAGGATGAGGGATGCCATGGGGAATGTCTCAGTTGCTGTTGGAGAATGGGAACAGGAAAGCGAAGCCGATGCGGCGTCGCCAGACCGAGGTCAGGTCTTGCTCGACAACGCCGAGCCGCTCGCAGGCATGGATGAAGCACTCGGGACCGGTGAGGATGCCGACATGTTTGGCGATCGCGCGCCCGGGACTACCGCGCCCGCCCATGCAGAACAGGACCAGCGCGCCAGGCGGGGCGTCACCCGGGGCGATCTCCTCCATCATCCGGCGCGCGCCCTCGGCCAGCACCTCGCGGGGGCCTGTCTCGCCAAGGTCGCGGCTATAGGGCGGGATCGGAAACGGTTCGGCGCCGACCACCTCGCGCCAGACCCCGCGGGCAAAGCCGAGGCAGTCGCAGCCCACGCCGCGCAGGCTGGCCTGATCGTGGTAAGGGGTACCCCGCCATGAGCGGGCAGCAGCGATGACAAGGGCCGGGTCGGCGGCGGACAGCGCCGGGGTCACAGCACCTCTCCATCATGCGCGCCATCCTGGCTGGCATAGCGCAGCACGGCATCCTGCCCCGGGATATGCGGAAAGCCGCGGAAGCGGGCGGTGTTGGCAAACTTGGCGCTGCAGGTTACGATGCGCTTGTCGCAGCCTGCCCGCGCGACGAAGCTGTCGCCCATGGCTATGGCGCGCAGCGGGGCTTCGAGCAGCGTCAGCGTGGCGACGCCGCCCGCCAGATCATGCACCAGTATTTCCACCTGCCGCCCGGCATTGGCGCCGCTGGTCCATTGCACCGTTCCGGAGGCGAACCAGTCCGCCGCAAACGCCGACAACCCCGCAGCCGTGAACGCACGATCCCGGAGCGGGCCGGTGACTACGCCAGTGCCCTTCGCGGCAGCACTTTCCAGATCGATGCCACAGCGCACATCGCCCAGCGCTGCATCGCAACTGCTCTGGAATGTTCGCCCGACGGTCTGGCCCAGCACATGGGCAAGGCTGCGAACCTCGGCAACAAAAGCCATCCGGCCGCGCCGGATCTGGCCCACCGCCCCGCGCCGCAGCAAGACGCGCTGGCCCGGGTCAGCCCAGTTCACCCGCCACAGTTCCACCCCGGCATTGTCCCAGCGCCCGTCAATGATATCGGTCTCGGTGATCCGGTCCGAAGTCAGCACGCCCTCTGCGTCTTGCGCATCGACTGCAAGGTCGGACCCCGAGCGGACCTCCGAGGCGGCAAAGCCGCTTTCGGGTTCAAAATCGGTGCCATCGAACACCAGCACCTGATCATGGTCGGTGAAGCCAAGCGTCACCCCGTCAGCACGGGTGATGCGCCAGCACCAGGACAGGGTGGTTGTGCCATCGTCGAGATGGGCTTGCAGCGCGGGGGAAAGGGACTTCATCGCCGGATCTCCAACAGTGGTATCGAGGTAATCGAGCCGAGCCGTTCGATATCGAGCGTGACATCCAGCATGTCGCTGTCGAAACGGACCGGGACGTCGAACTCGAAGCCCGCAGTGATGGCGACACCGGCGCCGGGTGGGGTGGCGAAACTGATCGTGCCGGTGGTGATATCAACGCTCCAGCCGGACATCTGCTCGACCCCGGTTAGGGCCACGCGAACAGAGCTCGCGACCGGCTTGGTGATGGCGCGGGTCCAGCTTTGCGCGCCGGATGTGTAGCGCTTCAGCAGCGCGAATGTGGTGACGGCACCATTGCCAGTGCCGATCTGCTGATCCGGGGGGGTGATCTCCTGCGAGGGTAAGCCGGATCGGTAATCGGCCCAGTCCTTGAAACGAAATCCGTGCAGGCGACCGTTGCGGGCCTCGAAGAAAGCGACGACTGCCGCCAGATCATCGGCACGGCGAATGCCGTAGGCAACATCATAGCGGCGGCGGCTGTTGGCCCAACTGGCATTGCGCTCCTCATCGCCGCTTGCCAGCTCCACGATCTGGGTGCGCCGCTCGGGCCCGCCGCGCGCGCCGCGGCTGATGTTGTCGGGAAACCGGACCTCGTGAAACGCCATCACATGCCCCTCCGACCCAGTGACACCGCGCGGGCGATATCTGCGGCAATTTGCGTGCGCGATTGCCGGAAGCTTTCGGCGTCGCGCGACATGATGGTGACCGAGATGTTGGGGGCGGCACCGGCCTGCCCCCGGCCATAACCCGCCGCCTCGCGGCGCGAGAGCACCCGCTCGCCACGCTGCAGGATCGCGGGCACCTCATCCGGTTTCAGCCCGGCCCAGCCACCGGCATGCATGTGCGGCGCTCCGGCGAAGGCCAGCGCTGGCACCGCGCGCCGCGTGCCCGCCATGCCCACAGTGCCGCCGGAATGCAGGATGTCGGCGAAGAGATCGCTGGCGAGACCACTGGCCCCGCCCAGCGCGCCGGTCAGGGCATTGGCGATGGGTCCGAGGATGAAGCTGCGCGTCGCCAGCATCGCCAGATCGGCGATCATCGATGTGACCAGATCCCGGAAGTCGAGCTTGCCGGTCTTGACGAACGCGCCGATGGCCGTCTCCGCACTCTGGAACGCGCCCACCAGCGCCTGGCCGATATCACCGCCAATGTCGCGCGCCTTGGCGGCATAGTCGGCAAGGGCGGCCACCGCGGCTTCCCAGCCGGTCCTGGCGGCTTCCGCGCCCTCGGCTGCTGCCGCACCCGCACCACCTGCCGCACCTCCGGCGGCGCGCCCGGCTTCGGTGACCGCGTCGTCGAACTGCGATGCAGCCTCTGTGGCCCCATCGAGCCCAACGGCAGCCGCATCGCCGGTCTCGGCGACAATGTCCTTCAGCGCCTGCCAGCTTGTGAGCGGTGCCAGCGTGCCAGCCGCCAGATCATTTGCCGCCATGCGGTAGGTATTGGCGGCCGTCAGCGCCTCATTCGCAATGTCGGTCAGGCCAAAGTCCGGCACCGCCAGCGGATTGTCCTCGAAGGCCCGGTCAAAGGCAGCAGCGGCGGTGGTGCTGGCCCGCGTCGCGGCCCCCTCGAACCGGTTCTCGATCTCACCGAGGTCCAGATCGCCGAGCAGCGTGATGCGCCGTGTCGAGCCCAGACCTTCCAGCCCGGTATTGATCCCCTCGATGAAGCCGTTGATCCGGGCCACCACGCCATTGAGCATGCTCTCCACGCCTTCGATCAGGCTGTTGGCCGCCTGAAACGCCAGATCGCCGATGGTGGCGGGCAGCAGACCCCAGATCGCCTTGATCGCCTCGAATGCGCCCTCGAAGGTGTTGGCGGCAGTATTGCCAAAGCCCACCACGCTTGCGATGGCGCTTTGCATACCACTGGCAGCATCGGCCTTGATGTCGAAGAAGAGTGCGGTGGCCGCAGCCCCGGCAGCGGTGGCGCCCATCTTGATCCGGTCCCAGACCTCGAGCACCAGATCCTTGAGCAGCGCCATCGCATTGCCAAAACTGCCCACGCCATTGATCAGCCGGGTGAACTGATAGACCAGCTCGCCCGCCCCCACGATCAGCGCCCCGATGCCGGTGCGGATCAGCGCGCCGCGCAAAAACACAAGCGCGGTCGCCAACCCGCGTACCGAGAGTGCTGCCGCAGCGAGCCCTGCTACCCAGCGTCCGGCGATGAGAGTGGCGAAGGTCGCGGCATAAGTGGTGAGCCGCCCGATATTGTCGAAAAGCGCTGTGATCGCGATCCCGATCGGGCCGGTGCTGCGCGCCATGTCGGCCAGCGCATTGGCGACGCTCTCCAGTGCCGGGGCCACAGCGGCGGTAAGCCGGTTGGTGAGACCCAGCCAGATCAGGCCGAGCCGGGCGATGGCATCACCGGTGCGTTCGATCTGGGCCGCATCGCTGGCGCTGACCGCCACGCCGAAATCGCGCACGTCCTGCGCCGCTTCGCGCAGCGTGGCAGAGTCGATGCGCAGAAACGCCAGTGCGGCCCGGTCACCGAAGAGATCGGAGGCCACTGCCGCACGCTCGGCTTCGGGCACGAACCGTGCGAGGGCTTCCTGAATGGCGGCGATGCGCTGGTCGAGCGGCAATGCCTGCAGTTCCGCCGCAGTCAGGTTCAACCGCGCCAGCGCCCCGACCGCCGCGCCCGACCCGGTCGCCGCTTCCGACAGCCGTGTGGTGAGCTTCTTCGTCGCCTGTTCGATCTCGCCCATCGAGACACCAGCGAGCTCACCCGCCCATGTCAGGGTCTGCACGCTTTCGACCGTGGTCTGCATCGATTGCGCCAGCTTGGCTTGCGCATCCACCGTTTGCAGACCCGAGCGGATCATCGCCACGCCAGCCGCAGCAGCCG
>Ga0209390_10010837_pt1 | contig 10579 bp, 11 predicted proteins | sample BON01_FD_187212 | JGI IMG/M metagenome (GOLD analysis project Ga0209390, IMG submission 187212) | Freshwater microbial communities from Lake Bonney liftoff mats and glacier meltwater in Antarctica - BON-01 (SPAdes) (version 2) | ecosystem: Environmental > Aquatic > Freshwater > Ice > Glacier... | reverse complement strand
GCATTCGTCTTTATGATGCCTCAAATAACATGGTCATCAGCGAGATCACTAACATCACAAATTTAACACCAACGCTGATGACCTTTCCGACACTGGCCAACATATCCACAAGTGCGTCGATTTGGGAGGTGCAGTGTAAGAGCAATGATAAATTTTACTTCAATTCAGTGGATGTCAACTTCCACGAAGAATAAATTATTGGTGCAAACTAAAACTATAAACGAATGTCGACGACAAAACGCATGTGGAGGGGTATTGTCCCCACGTTCAAAGAAACCACGTACTGGAAAGCGTTTGTACTTAACGCCATTGTTGCTGGTATTAGCACCGCAGTCACCGTGGAGGTGCGTTTCATCCTTAATCCACTCATGGACCGTGAGAATTTTGATGAGGGCATCAACTTTGCTATTACTATGGCTTTATCGTTTGTGAGCGCGTTCTTAACCTACGGTGTTATGTACTTTATGTTTGGGTTTGGGGGTGGGCAGTTGACGGGCGAACCAATCAAGCGTCAGGTACACCATCTACAAACCCAAATCACAAAGCTCCAAAAGCAGCTGCATGCATCAAATACGGGAACATGAGGTGATTTATAAGGAGGACACGTGGTTGAACGGCCCAACGTTTACTGTGGCCAGCTTTGACACGCTAAAGTCCAGCTGGGTGGGGAGCGCAGCAAGGTAGATGAAAATAAAGGTGATAAGTGTTGTGGACGAAATAAAGAGCCCGTACGCGGCGTCGCCCGCCCAGTTCTTCACCTTGTGAGTGTCCTTACCCGCCAGTGCGTTCTGCACCGACTGTCGGTACATGCCTAATAAGGTGGAACCGGTTATGGCAGCCACTGTAGTAACTCCGGCCAAACCGGCTGTAGCTTGAAGTGCTTTTTTGAAATCCATTAACACGGGCAACGGACGGTAGTTGTTTTGTTTGTATTAAGTCAAGACAAAATAGTTTTTATTGTGTGGTTGTGTCATCTTCACAGGTACCAACCCCCACTGTATATTCCGGGGAGTCCGAGGTGGTGGAAAGGATTTGTTGCGTTAGGTTCGACAATTTTCCCACTAACTTGCGCTGTGTCTCCAGAGGACGGCGCATGATTGGTGTGGTGCGTGGTGCCGCCACCGACGGTCCCCTCATCACCGGTCCTGAATGACCGATGCATCGTCCCCACACCCACACCCTCCGTCCCCTAGCATGGGCCCACCCTACGATAGTTAACACCAACATTTTCACCACCATCGCCAAGAACCGAAACGTGTGGTTAACCTTAGGGTTGTATTGAGCCAACATGTAGGAGCCTATCATTACAGCAAACATGGTTCCAATCAAAAAGTACATGTTTGTCTGTTGTTTGTGTATAAAATAATGGTCCTGGAAACGACTTTTTACGTTTCACCTGGAAACATAATATTTTACAACATCTACCAACGTGTCAGCCCCGCTGTTGTTTAATTCATTTTAACTTTCTTAACTTGCGTCTTATGTCTGCTGTTGCCACCAACCAACAAATTGTTGTTGCTGAGCCGTCACATGAAGCAGGACGCCCCGGCAAGCGTATGCGTCACCATGAAAACTTTGACTGGCGTATTCGCATTAGTGCTGCCGCCACCTTCCGCACCTTCATTGGTGTGCTCAAAGAAATTCTTATTAACTGTAACTTTTACCTGGAGAAGACTGATACTTTCCAGGGCGTATGCGTCGACTCTGTGGACCCCAGCATTGTGTGCATGGTGAAAGCCAGATTCGAGTGCACCATTGAAAGCGAGGGCAGCGTAGAGGGAGAAAGTTTCTGTGTACCCATGGAGACTCTCAAGACACTGCTGAAGGACAGTGGTGATATGATGGAGATTGTGCGTTACCCGGAGACCGCCCCGGACATCTTCCTGCACTCGTACGATCGCAAAGACCCGTTGAACTGCACTACGTCACGCATGCGCAACATTGACGATGGTGGGTTGGCTCTGCCTATGGATGCGATCGGGTCGCAGCATATCGTGGAGATTGAGCTGCCGGACTTAAAGAGCATGGTGAAGACGGCGCGTGACCTGAAGGCGACCCACATGCGGTTTACCATTGAGGTGCCAGCAACTCGTGATGCCGATGGGATTCTGGAGGCGACACATCCTGACGAGAATGGTATAGTGCACACATTCTTCACAATTGGTATTGAGACGGAGAGTGCGGGGATGGACCGCACCTTCCACAGTGTCACTCAAGTGGAAATTGGTGAAGACGGGGAGATGACCATCCGAGCGCTGTCCACCGCGCAGGATGACACCGAGGAGAACACCAAGTTTGATAATCTGGTGGAGAAGTTCAACGAGCTGTACTCCACGACCTACTTGGACCTGATGCTCAAGAGCATGGATCGCGAGCGGGTTCAGCTGTTCATGGCCAAAGAAATGCCCTTAATCGTAAAGTATGGCTTGGGCTCGGACATGTCCTACTTGAAGGTGATCCTAGCCCCTAAGAATAGTATCTCTGATGATACGGAATAACTAAACCTCAAGACATACATACGTTGTCTCAAAAATAAACGTTTCTATTTCAATTTATGTTTCAAGTTTATGCACAGCTTACGTTTAAAGCACACATAAAGCAGTGTTTAGTTGACACCGACACACCTTCCAGGATAACGCCCCTCCTGTAAAATAGTCCGCGTAACCTGGGTCTTAATAAATTTCCTAACTGCTTTAAAAAAGAAGTCGGTGGAGCCTGATCGGTCATTCTGAATCAACCAGTATGATCAATGAACCAGACTCTGCCCTTCTACAAATTCTCCATCAGACACGCTTGGGCGCGGACGACTCGGTGTCTAAGGCCACGCACTTCAGCCTGGGCATGGGCAAGTACGCCATCCCACCGGAACGCCGACAGGAGTTCCTCATCGCACTCGCACACGCACTCCACACCCAACAGCCACGACTTTTTTTAATTGAGAAAAAGACGCCCGTCTTCCGAATGCACATGGACATTGACTTCATCCAGAAGACGCAAGTCTCCACGGAGGACATTAAGATCTTCACGGCCATGCTGAGCACCATCATGCGGGACTTTTACCCAGCGGTTTCAGACGAGGACGCGGAGAAAATGTTTTCTGTGGTCATTATGGCAGCTGCTCCAAAGCGATGCAAGGTGCCAGACTGGCCTGGCCCACCGGACGAGGAGCCAGAGGAGGTACAGTGCGTTAAGACCGGGTTTCACCTCATATGGCCCTTTCTTTACGTGGACAAGCCGAGAGCACTCTCCCTTCGGTACGCTTGCTTGAAGGACGTAGAGCAGCGCATGCCAGCACGCCCGTGGCCATGCAACCCCTACTCCGATGTTATCGATGAGTGTGTGCTAAAGGAGAATGGGTTGCGCATGATTGGGAACGATAAGTGTCGCACGTGTGCGTGTGTGATGGCCAACAACGGACGCCGGTTTAACAACACATGTGACCTGTGCGAGAGGACCGGTATGCTTGCTGAAAACCGCAAGTACTGGCCTATCGTTGTGGTCACAGCAGATGGACGTGTCGACGAAACCCGGACGGAGAGGATGGTGGGCACGGATATTCAAGACTATAGGTACAAGGTGAAGTTCTGCTCCACCCAGCTCCCCCCCTTATACCAACCCACTCCAGGGTATGAACCCCCAGCGCTCGCACCCGCTTGCCCTGGGGCAGCCAAAATACGAAGCCAGAAAAAGAAACGCCGGACTACAGAAAAGACATCAACCGACACAGTGTTTGCATCGGAGAGTGCCACCTCAATCAAGTTTCGTGGCTCTGTTGACATTGACTGCAAAACTGAGGTGTTTTTCCAAATCCAGCAGTTTCTCCGGACCCACATGGGGGCCGCATATGCAGAGGTAAAACTGCACCGTCTGCGCCACCTCCCACATCACCGACAGTACATTTGTAGTGTGGACGGGGTGGGAAGCTCTTTCTGTCACAACGTGCAGCGTGACCACAGCAGCAGCACCATTTACTTTCAAGTGGAAGAGGACCGTGGTGTGTTCCAGCGCTGTTTCTGTAAGAAGAACAACGCGACCACCAACAGTCTTGCGTGCCGGGCGTACTGTGGACCATCGGTATCTCTAACCCCCGCTCTGCAGGGCGCACTGTTTACACTGGCAGAGACCGCAGAGGAGCGCAGGCGTGCGTGTGGTGTAAGGGATGTGGGTGCTACCCCCGCGGCCCGCAAGCTGGCTCGTATTGACTCCACACTGGACTACATTGGGGAGCACATTGAGCAGCGACAGGAGGAGAATGCGGGTGTGGCTGCTGTTGCGCTTGCCGTGTCTGCGCGGAGGAAGCAGGAAGTACGACTGACTAACCTTACGGGGAGAGAGACTCCCATTCTAAAGGCGCCTGGGATGGACCTCACATGGTATGAGCTAGACCAACTTTCTTTTGCGGAGCTGCGCAAGCTGGACGAGAAGCGCGCAAATGATGTTAAGAATGCGGCGAAACGGATGCACGATGAGGTGTTTGACGACAAAACAAAGAAAAAGAGGGGGTCGGTGGCAGCTGCTTCTACCAAAAGGGGAACAAACAAATACAAAAACAAAAAGCAGAAAAGGGCAACTACCACCACCGTTGTGTTTTAGTGTGTGTTTTCAATAAATAATAATAATAAACATAGATTACAGGTTTTAGAATTTTATTAAAGTCGTTTTCTTCACGACACACACACTTTAGAAAAGAGTGGTAATGGAGAAGGTGGAACTGCGCGGTCTAATTCCACAAATATCTCCAATAACTGGCGGTAGAGTTTCTTTGCCACGCTTGCTTTATCACGAACCGATTGTCGAGTCACCTCTGTTATATACAGCACCTGCATCTGTCGGGCCAGTGACTGGGTCCCTGACAGTTCTTCCAAGGTACTGCACAGACATAGCACGCGAATATTCGCACGTTCGTGTGGGCTCACCATCGTCACAGTGTTTACTGCCACCAGCTCCTCCTTAAACCACGTCTCTTTCACCATGACTCGTTTTATGACAGTGTTTATCGATGTTTGGGTGCCACATTCGTGTTGCAACATGTCCACCAAACGACGAGCAGAGGCAACGGATCGAAAACACAGGCACTGGTAGCGTGTGTCGACATACAAAACACAGCAGCGACCATTGAGTGCCCAGTAGTCTGTGCCTCCATGATACGTGGTGGTGTACCACACCAGGTCACAGGCAAGGGAGCGTGTCCAGTGCATGATAACGTCCATGACAACGTCTTTCTTTTTGGACTTTGTATGCAGCGCACACCCACATCCGCACTGAAGCTGGTACTCCATTATGACGGTTAAAATGTGTCACTAAATGCTTTAATGTGCCAGGGATACTTTCCTGGCACAAAGAATGTTTGTGTGCCAGGGACAGTGAAATTCGTGAAGACAACTTTCACTGTCCCTGGCACCCATCTTAATCTAGCTCAACGGACCCACTGTCTTTGTAACCAGGAATAATAAAGTCCTCCTTAAATTTTCATAAACACAGAATGTTGAAATGCATTCACTGCGACATCCGGATAAGACGACACACGCGTCAACGTAGACATCAAGGTCGAAATCAAAGTCAAGACATTTTTTGCAGCTTAATTTGTGATGATTGTTATCATGACTTTGGTTACGATAACGACCACCGCTCAGAATCAGCTATTAACCAGGAGGAAATAGACTTAGCAGAAGCGACACGAAGATCACTAGAGGAGGATCCCATAAGCAAAAAGCATAAACTGACGATCCGCCAGGCAGAGGCTATTACCATTCACACATACGGCCATGTGCATGGTCAGTTAACAGACTTACCAGAAGCATGCGGGATATGCCTGGACTCGTATACAACCGATAGCGAGATCAAACTTCTGCCATGTCACCCTCAACACGTGTTTCATGCAACCTGTATAGACGCGTGGATGGTGCAGTGTGTGGACTCGTGTCCTTTTTGTAAGAAGACCATTTCTGAATTTTTTAAACCGCTAGATGACTTGGGATTCGGATCCCCTGATGTTGGAGTTGATGTTGGAGTTGATGTTGGTGTTTGTATCTCCCGTAGTGGCTCTACCCAGTCCATTTCACAGCCAATGTCGGGTGTTGCGTTCCAGCAGCTTATACAGCAAATGATGGTGCAGACGTCACAGCACGTGAATGGTCAGTTGGTTGCGCTGTCTAACACAATGTCGGATATTGGTGAGAATAGAAGCATGTAGTAATGGAGGCAACGTTGTAGATGTTGTAGCTTCTTATTAAAAAAAAGATTGTATATGATATTTTATGTTTAACTTTCCTGGTCACCATTCAACACACTGTTTTACTTAAACCACACGACTCAATAGAGTCCACCGTGTATAGACACGTTGGTCTTTTGTAATAAAGAGTAATTGCCCGCGTTCTCAAAATTGAGTTAAAAAAAATATGAAAACAGCAAGACATAATGAGATCCGGAAACATGAAAGTTCATAGTGGTGGTTCTGTAGAATGGTACCGTGCCTGTGTTGACACACTTCCGCTTGAATGCCAGTACTATACAATCTGGTACATTGAAGTTGATAGTACTCTTGAAACGGGAAAACAGCTATCTAAAACAGTCTACATTCCTATTTCACCCACTGTAAAAGTTACTTTCAATAACAGGGTGCATTGCACCGACCGTGGTGTCTGTGTGTATCTTAAAGCGGTAGAACGATGTGACGCATACGAAGACGTCTATACCATTGTGTCTGGACATGCAGACACTACTAGTGTCTCTAGTCCAGACACACCGACATCACCGTGCTCATCATCTGGTGGTGGTGGTGGTGGTGGTGGTGGTAGTAGTCTGGATGTAGACATTGATGTTCGACTACCCCGGAACAGCAAGGTGGGTGGTAGTGGTGGGTACCTTAGAAGGCAACATAACCAAAATCGTCACAATGCCAGGATGCGCCAACAAAAGCGAAATCGCAATCGCAAAAAAATTAAAATCATTTAACATGTGTTTACATTGCAAAAGCTCCATCACAATCCTTTTGTTGCTACCGGGACCACGCCGCCCACGCCACTATATTCGTGCGTATTCCAAGAGAAACGCCAGTGTGAACACCATCTATAACCCTCCACCACTCACAGCTCTCCGTCAAAAGGTCGTACGCCTCAGGATATCCCCACACCACGGCAGGTGGTCGTCCTTGGAGTACCCCCGCCACCGTCTTGCACAACTCACTGACCACCACAGTGGTTGCAGATGGTCGTGCTGGTCGTGCGTCTGTTTCCACCACTGCATCGTTGAGGTACTCCAACACCAGCTCACCATGGTTGGCCACGATCACCCGTCCACACATCCACACCGTCTGTAGAGGGGGGATCTGTGTCACTCTCTCCACGGTGCCCCACAACCCACCATCCTCCTCCTCCGCACCCACCTCATTATTTGCGACATACACTTCCACAACCAAGCCACTCTCTGAGAAGAGAAGCCACGTGCAGTCGTCCAGCGCTTCAATCCACCGTATGTCCCTAAGGTCCTCATCCTGAGTATCTTCCAGATCGGAGAACAGCAGCATTTGTGTGCCCCGTGTACGGTTCAGTTGTAGCAACCCATCTTTAACCAGCACCATGTACGTCTCTGGTAGCTGGGTATGTGCTGGAATGTGCAAGCCCACGTTGTCACTTTGTTTCTGTACAAGCTGCAGCGTTTCCACCTCCTGGGTGTGAGCCTGGACAGGTACAGGTTCCGTGTTTCCCGTTGTGTCGGTTGTGTCGGTTGTTATGTCTTCAGCGTCCCCTAAGTTTTTCTCATAGAATTGGTACAGTTGCACCGCCAACGTCTCACTGGCTGCTGCACTTAAAACTACTAGTGCTAACGTTGCTACATCTTCTGGTTCTGTTGCCATGGTGGAGCACATAGCCCACGCCATGTCCAGGCCTAAGCCCAGGTTGGGGGTGGCGCATGTGCTGTTAACTGCACGACGAAGGTCAGTTGGTGTGATTTTAGCCTGAGTGAGGTACTGTGCTGCGACCTGTTGGACTAGACGCTCCACTTTTGCCCAACACCTTGGATGTCCCAGTTCTAGTGCTAGTGCTGCGGTTTGGGCCATGTCATCTACTGACCATACTGGAACCGTGTCACCGTCAAACCCTGTCCACGCGCGCCACTCCCGCTCGGGGTGCTCATGTTTGCGAAATGTTCGGATCGCGTCTGCTTGTCGTGATCCAGTTAGACCCAAGGCCTGGGCAACTTGAGCCACACGCCAGAGAGGTAATTTGTGTAGACCCTCTTGGGTTAAAAAAAATGGTTGACTCATGGAAGTTACTTTAATGAGAAGTTGGATTTATTATATTAGTCATGTGCATGCCGCTACCACCAAGACCACCAAGACACTACATTTTCCATCTCGCGCCACAATCTCCGCACTCGCAAAAGGCAGACATGGGCTCGTCGGCGCTCCTCGTTTGCTTTAAGTCGATGTTAATAGTCTTAGAATGACACTTCCAGCAGACCATGCCATTTTTCTTACCACCACTCCCCTCCTGCTGCTGCTCCTCCCTTTCATACTCTTGACGCTCGGAGAGCACTTGGCGCTGGTGCTCCAGTCGACGGTCGTGCTCCAGCCACCACTCCTCCACCTCCGTCCCCTTGCTGAGCGTTTTGTCGTCCAAAAGGACGAGCACCTCGGGACTATAGGTTTGGGCGATGGATGGATTTAGTTGGAGGCTTCCAACAATTTGAGTGACCTTGGGCGCGTACCCAAACCCGTGAGCTAAGGTTCCCACAAAAATGTGCCGCTCTACCTCCCGGGCGCACACCATGTCTCCCAATTGTTTGTATAACAACTTCACCGCGCGCAGCCGGAAGGCAGCCGAGATTTGGATGTTACTGTTTGTTGGGACGACCACCGGTGCCATCCACTCATTGATGGCCGTCGACGTCGTGTTGTTACGTCGGCGCTTAGACGGCCTTGACACGTCCAGGTGACCCACAGGTGCAAAACGATCGATTGTTGATGTCATTTTTGGTTGTGGGTTAGCTTAGAGAAAGAGTGGTGCCGCTGCTGCCGGAATTAAAGAGTTTGTGTCACAAAAAAATGTGGTTTCCCAGGAAGGTCAGTTGGTATTATAATAACAGTATCATGTGCCACAACTTTTTTTAAAACCTATTTTTAACCACGCCAATGGAAAATCCAAATCAAAACCACCATCGTGTCGCCAAGTTTGATTTGTGTGCTACCTTTTGGACAGAGTCCCAGGAGCAGCTGCTGATGTTTTGGGGTGAGAAAGCCAAGTTCGACGCGCATATGCACGAGGAGGCCAGTGCATACTACTCAAAGTGGTACCGTTATTTAGGCGTTCCATCCATCTTGCTCTCGGGATTCACCGGCTCTGGCACGCTAGCCGTTATTGGTACAGAGAAACCTGCGATGTGGCTACAACTTGGGTTTGGTGTGCTCATGCTGATTTCTGCCGCCCTGTCAACTATGCTCAACTTTTTAAACTACGGTAGTTTGGCGGAGAAGCATCGGAATTCGCGAAACTTGTACGAATCAGCACGAGCTCGCATTGACGCGGAGCTCACACGCCCCCGCGCTATTCGGAAGGATGCATATGAGTGTGTTGAGGAGTTCACGGTGACATTCGCCCAACTGTCCAACACCTGCCCCGAAACGCCGACTTGGATGCGCTTTAAGTATGATTTGCTTATTGACGCCAAGAGAGAAGAGCTAATAACGGAGTATATACACTCAAGCAATCAGCAGCCAGCTCACGTGACGGTGCCGATGGAGCTACCACAGCTCCACACAAACGCAAAGAGGACGACGCTGTCTACGGATGACGCTGTTAAAGAAACCCAAGAGCTTATCGGTCTTAATCTTAATGATGGTGACGTGAAGTCATTGGATGGTGATAACCCCGTGCGACAATTACAGGATATGTTTGAGCAAAAGCTTGAACTGCGTCGTATTAAGACCAAAACGCGAGACAACCGGCTACGGGAGGTGGCAGAAAGTTACGCCCTTGAGCGCAACGTGTCGCATGACAGCCTTGGTGAAGGAAAGCACGCAAATTTCTCATCCATGGGGTTACATACTTTTAGGCGGCCCATCACCAGTGACAGTAACAACAACGACAATAAAGTTTAAAAGTAGGTCGGTGTTTTCGGTGTTTCGTGAGTTTACATCATGTTGTGTCATGTAGGACATCCTACGATGGGTAATAAACAAATTTTTGCATAGTTTTATATTTTTATAACCATCTACATGCACTGATCACCATCACAAAAAGACAGATTATTAACCCTTTTGAACGCATTGTTTAAACATTGAATGGGTTTATTTTTCGTCAAGACTAGAGCGTGGTAGTCTGCGTAGCTAAGTGCAGTTACTGCCCACTTTTATCAGTTGTAACCGTTCTCGTATGTGCACAGTTAAAAAATACACGACACACAATCAACGAAATCGCGTGCGTATTCTACGTCACCGCAAATGGCGGGCACCCCCTCAACGGTGTCGTAGTACATGTAAATTATCTCCATTGGTTTACTCGGTTGAAATGTGTTCAAAATATCAACAAGTGTGGCAACACGATCCGCCCATGGGGTGCGCACGCGGTCACCATCAATA
>Ga0209390_10010836_pt1 | contig 10581 bp, 8 predicted proteins | sample BON01_FD_187212 | JGI IMG/M metagenome (GOLD analysis project Ga0209390, IMG submission 187212) | Freshwater microbial communities from Lake Bonney liftoff mats and glacier meltwater in Antarctica - BON-01 (SPAdes) (version 2) | ecosystem: Environmental > Aquatic > Freshwater > Ice > Glacier... | reverse complement strand
ATCGTGCCGGGTCCGACACCGTCGGCGCTCATGGTCGCCACCCACGTCTTGACCGCCGCCCGGTCGATCGACGCCACCGGCACCGACCCCCACCGGGGGAGGACGTGACGACTCAGGACCGACTCGTACCCGGCGACTGTCTTTGGCTTGAGGTGAACCGACTCAGCGAGCCACTGCTCGGCCCACTCGCCGAACTTCACCCGCCCTCGAGCGGGGTCGACGTAGGAGCCCGACGAGAGATCCGCTCGCACCGAATCGAGCCAGCGTTCGGCGTCGACCTTGCGGGCGAAGTGCTGCGCGTGCTCTTTGCCGGCCGGGCCTCGGTACCGGGCTCGCCACTGACCGTTCGCTCGCTTGTTCACATGGGCCATCAGTCGTCCTCCTCAATTGCTAGGCCGTACTTCAAGCTCTCAACGGTCTCGTGCACATAGACCTCCCAGGGCTTGCCCACGGGCAAACTGTCCTCGCTTATCGCAACCTCCCGGTACTGCTGGACGAAATAGTCGAAACCCCACCCTTCCCGGATTGCCTGCTCGACGAGATCCAGTTCCCCAGCTTTGCGGGCGACGGCTTTCGCGCGCTCGATTTCATGGTCCCGTTTTTCCCTCGCTGCCGTTGCGGCGCCCAAGAACTGGTTCCGCTCCGACTCAAAGTCCTGAATCCGCTCAAGATGGCGCGCAAGGGTTCCTGCCCAATCGGGAATTGCGGGCAACAGGAGTTGAACTGCCTCGACACCGAGTGCGGAGGCAAGAGCGACTAGGTCGTCCACGTCAACGGTCCGCTGCTGACGCTCGATTTTGCTCAGCGTGTTGATGCCCATGGGGTACCTCCCCTCCTCCAGGCGCTTGCTGAGCTCGGCAAGCGTGAGCTCTTGTCCAGTTCGGATGCGGCGGACGTTCGCCGCGACTCGTTTGGCGGCCATGTTGGAAGGGCGAGTCCGTTCTCTCATTCGGAGAACCGTATCAGCAAACGTTGCATTGTGACGGCAGTCCCTGGAAACTTCACTGACGGCATGGATCGACCCCCGGACCAGCCGTCTGAGGAGAACCGATGGCTGACTACATGCTGCTCCCAGAGGTGGCGGAAATGATCCGCACCCCTGAGGCCACGCTTTACCAGTGGCGCCATCGAGGCGAAGGTCCGCCGGCCGTGAAGGTCGGCAAGCGTCTCTTATACGAGCGCTCCGCCGTTGTGGCGTGGGTGGAGGGCCAGGCCGACAAGCGACCGGGCCGGCCCTGATGCGCTTTCCGGACGAGGACCCGGCGGCCCACATCTTCGCTGACCTCCTCGGCCGTCGAGTTGCCGGCGGCTGCGCCGACTGTGACGCCTACCAGGTCATCCGCCGAGAGGAGATCGGGTTTTACCGGTGCACCGTCCACCATGACGACGACTGCCCGGTCCTCGCTCGTCACCAGGCGGTGATGCGATGACCGCCAAGAAGGTCTACGGCCTCTTGGCGCTCGATTACTTCACTCGCGGTTGGTCGCCCATCCCGATCGTCGCGGCCGACAAGGTCCCGGCGGTCAGGGGCTTCAGCGGGTGGAGGGGAAGGTTCCCCGATCGCGCCCAGGTGACTGCGTGGTGCGAGCAGTTCCCGGGCCACAACCTCGGGCTACGCCTTCCACCCGACGTTGTCGGTATCGACGTCGACGTATACAAAGGTGGCGACGTAACCATCGCCGAGCTGGACCAGAAGTACGGCCCTCGCCCGCCCACGGTGTTGTCGACGTCGCGCACCGACGGCAGTGGGATCTTCCTCTATAGGGTCCCGAACGGCACGCGGTTGGTTGGTGCCCCCGGCCCCGCCGTCGAGATCGTGCAGCAGCACCATCGGCACGTAAACGCGGCCCCATCGGTTCACCCCGAGGGGCGTGTCTACCGCTGGATCGACGAGGCCGGCGGCGAGATCCTCGAGCTGCCCCCAGAGGCCGGGGAGCTGCCCGAGCTGCCCTGGGCGTGGATCGAAGGTTTGGCGTCCACCTCGACCGACGACGCGGCCGATCCGGCCACACCCGCCGAGACCGTGGAGTTCCTCGCCGCCCACACCGACAACCTCAACCCGGCCGGCCTGGCCGGCATCCGGACCGCCCTCGGCGCGGCCGACGGCTCGCGCCACGACACCCTTGTCGCCACGGCGTGCTGGGCGATGCGAGAAGCCGCTGCTGGTTGGTATCCGGCCGGCGACGCGGTGGACGTGCTGGGGGAGTGGTGGCACAAGATCATGGCCAACGTGAGCTTGCGCCCGGCCACCGAAACCGAGTTCGGCGACGCTGTCGCGTTCGCCATCGGCCAGGTTGCCACCGACGCCGAACGGATCGACAAGCTCCGCTCCGAAGCGACGAATGACCATCTGGTCCTCGATGGTCCGGGGACCGTCGCAACGTCGCCGCCAGAGCCGCCGGCTCGACCGAAGCGGGCCGACGTGACACTCGCGGAAACGCACAACACCTTCACCCGTTGGCTCGGCGCCGACTACGACCTCGACGCGCTCGACGTGGTCCTCGCCGCAGCGGCGGTGGAACGTCTCGACGGCGACCCGGTGTGGTTGCTCATGGTGTCGGGGTCCGGCAACGCCAAGACCGAAACCGTGCAGGCCCTCGCCGGTGCCGACGCCTTCGTCACCTCGACGATTACATCCGAAGGAGCGTTGCTGTCGGCTACCGCCAAGAAGGAACGAGACAAGAACGCCACCGGTGGGCTGCTCCGCAAGATCGGCGACCGCGGCATCCTTGTTATCAAGGATGTCACCTCGGTGCTGTCGATGAACCGCGACGTCCGTGCCGGTGTGCTCGCCGCGTTGCGCGAGGTCTACGACGGGAAGTGGGAACGCAACGTCGGGACCGACGGCGGGCGCACCCTCACATGGAACGGGCGTATCGTCCTTATCGGCGCGGTCACCACGGCCTACGACTCCGCCCACGGGGTCATCTCCTCGATGGGCGACCGGTTCGCGCTGGTGCGCGTCGATTCATCGGGCGACGGCCGTCTCGGCTCGGGTCGCCAGGCGCTCCGAAACGTCGGCGCCGAGGAAGCGATGCGGGCCGAGCTGGCCGAAGTTGTCGGCGGTCTCCTCGACCGTATCGACCCTTCGGCTGCCGTCCTCTCCGATCCTGTCGCCGAGGCGCTTCTCTTGGCCGCCAACGTCGTGACCCTGGCCCGGTCGGCGGTCGAGAAGGACTTCCGGGGCGAGCCGCAGTGGGCGCACGCCGCAGAGATGCCTACCCGTTTCGCCAAGATGCTCGGGCAGATCGTTCGCGGTGCCCTCGCCCTCGGCATCGACGAAGCCGACGCCTTGGCGCTGGCTTTGAGGGTGGCCCGCGACTCGGTGCCACCGCACCGGCTTGTCTGTCTGCTCGACGTCCTCGATCACCCGGGGAGCCGGACCAGTGAGGTCACGAAGCGGGTGCAGCGCCCGCGCTCCACCGTCGACCGCATCCTTCAGGAGCTTCACCTCCTCGGCCTGACCGAGGTCGACGACAGCGGCGGCAAGGGGTGGCTTTACAGCATCCCGGCGATCGTGGATCGTTCCGCGTTGGAGCTTCTCCGACCCTTCACCGGAAATACCACTACACGGGGATATGGGAACAAAGGAGAGAGCGTAGGAGTGCTCACAGCTTGTGACATTCCCGGTGACGACCCCAACAGCGCCCCGGTTCCCCACCGGGAGACGTTCATCTGATGACCACCCCCGACGGCCTCCTCCTGGAGCCCTCCGAGGCTCATCGCATCCTTACCATGCTGCGCCGCGCAGCCCTCCGGGCCGGGACTATGGGGGCCACCCCCCCCGACGGCGAACCCCCAGCGGGCCCGACCACCCGCCTAAGGCACCTTTCCGCGCTGTCGAAAGTCACCGGCGGCGCCCCCACCGCCAGCCACCGGCCTCGACAGGGGGCTACCGCCACCACGGCCCGACACCGGCCGCCCCGACCACCCGCCTAAGGCAACTTCCTGCGCTGTCAGTTGGAACGATCGAGGCCGTGCTCGTCACCTATTGGGGCGACCCACTTTGCCGGCCCTGTTGCCACGTTGTCGCCGAGCTGCTCGATCGCCACGATAAGTGGCCGGCGGTGCCGTGGAACGACGACGACCGGGAGCTGATCCGGTGACCGCCGACGGCGTGCTCGATCCCGACGAGGCCCGCGTCCTCCTCGATCTGGCCCGCAGAACGAGGCCACGAACCGCCCACGAGCTGGCCCTCGTCATGGAACTGACCCTGGCCGTCGCCGAGCTGGCAGGACATGATTTTTCAAGGCCGTTCTCACTGCCGATGGAGCTGACCCCAGACGGAACGAGGTCTCAGCAGCGACAGGCGTCTACTCGCAAGTCACACGCCTTGCAGAAATCGGTGGGGCGCTTAAGGCGAGCATTCGTCGAGTACTGGTTTGCCTCCACCTGCAACAGCTTGGGCAACTTCCGTGGCTCCAAACCGGCAGCTACGCGAGCCAGCCACCTCTTGCGGTCAAAGTTCCGCTCACGAGAGCCAGGTTCGGCTGGCCGCTTCTCGGGGGCTTCTTGGGCCTCTGGCGGGCGAGCCGCTTCTCGCTTCTCCGGGCGAGCCTTCGCGGCGTAATGGCGCGCGGCGCACCCCCGAACGTGCTCGACGTCTACCCCCGGCTCGTGGCAATGCCCACAGACCACTATCACTTCTCCTAAGAGTCGATCCTGACCGTACTGGCATCGGGTTGCGGTCATCAGGCATCCCAGGGAGGAGCTGGCTGCCCATGGGCTCGCCGAGGTCATCAATCGGCACATTGAGGCTGTGTCTCTCGCGGGGAACCGTTCTCGATGACACCCGCCCAGGGGCGGGGGGGGACGGTCGCTGACGAGAGCGAAACGCCCCTCGGCTACCCCAGGCTCTGCCCGGAAGAAGTGTGTACGGGTTGCGAGAATCGTTTTCGGCTGACCCGTTGCAACCGTCAGAGCCCCGCGCACCCCTTGTGGGGCGGGGGGTAGGAAGCCTGGGGCCTTCAGCGGCCCGGGAGACCCGAACCTTCCTTTTCTACCCACGGTTCGGTTTTCCGCACTCGGCCACCGCCCGACCACGAAAGTCCACGAAACCCCTGGGTCAGGGGTGTCGGGGCAAGAACCACACGGTCTACAGACGCCATGTAGAGCCGGACTTGGGAGATACCCCCGTGCTCGGAGTCGTGGAGGGAAGCGGTCGACTCCAGCGCGCGAAAGCGAACAAAAGCCCTGGTCCAGAGAGATAGGGGTAGTGGCATGTAGGAAGTTCCCGATATTCGAAGGCGACCTTCACCCGAACTCCTTCTCTCTCTCCCCTCTGGTTCATGAGACATAAAGTCTGAAAGTTGGTTCCAACGACCAGCCAACCCGACCCCGACACCGCCCCGATGCCGACTGGCACCGGCCTCGCCGCGATGGCCGCCACCATCACAGCGGCCGACGCGTCCGCCGACGACCCCGATCGCTGAGCCTCGACCCTCGACCCTCGGCACCCATGGTGGGGACCTGCTATCGGCTACCCCTTGGGTGGAACCTGAGGACCGCCTACCCCTTGGATGGCCGGTCGGCGAAAGGCACAAGGGCCGGGATGCCTAACACGCCCCCGTCCCGCTCGCTCAGGCCACTGCGCCGTAGACGCTGTGGCCGTTGTCCCAGTAGCTGTCGAAGACGTGTTGGTAGACGGCGTCGCACTTCTGGTCGTACAGGTCGGTCGTGAACTTGTCGGGCAGCGTGTCGAGGGTCTCTTCGACGGCGAGGCGAACGGCGGCCCGTGACTGCTGTTCCTTGCGCCAGTCGAGGACGAGCTTCTCGCGCCGCAGCAGCTCGAGCAGTGACTCGGCGACCTTCTTCACCTGCTTGCGTTCGGCGTCGGTCAGCTCGGGGGCCGGGCGCATGAGCAGGTCGTAGACGGCGAGCTGTTCCTCGTCGAGGTTCTCGGCGAGCCCTCGCCGCTCCTCTTCGTTGAGGCCCTTCGTGAACTCGACGAGCCGGGCGAAGAAGTCCTCGACGTTGAGGCTGCCGGCGTTGTACTCGTCGATCAGTTTCTGGAATCGTTCGGCCCAGTCGACCCGGGTCGGGTTCAGACGGGTCAGCTCGGCGACCTTGGCGGCGACTGCGGCTCGCAGCTTCTCGGCTTCGGTTCGCTTCTTGCCCTTGGCGAACTTCTCGGCCAGCTTGTCCCAGTCGATCTGGTTGAGGTCGATGAGCTGGGCGCCCTCGCCCGTTGGTGCGTGGATCACGTACGCGTTGGCGGCGACCGACTCATCGAGGAGTGCCTCCACCCGGCCGAGCACGTGCGACACGTCGACGGTCGGGTTGAGCGAAGCGATGCACTCCGCCAGGTACACGAACACCGCCCGCACCGCCCCGAACTCGTTGGCGTCGGGGTCGGGGAGGATCGCCTTGAACAGTCGATCGACCAGGCGGGCGTGCGCCAGGAACTGGGTCTTGGTCTCGTCGTCGACGATGAGCTGCTCGACCGCCGTCTCGCCCGCGGCGATCAGGTCGAGGCCTTTCACGGCGAGCATTCCGTCGATGTCGACGCCGTGGTCGCGGCAGAACGCAACCGCATTGTCCTGGGCGGCGCGCATCCACCCCAGCAGCTCGGTCTTGTCCTTCACGGGAAGCGACCCGTCGCCGTCCCCCTTCGGCGCGGCGTAGATGGCCAGCGCGGCCTCGAGGTTCCGGAACACTCCGATGTAGTCGACGATCAGCCCGTTGGTCTTCTCGGGGAACACCCGGTTGGCCCGGGCGATCGTCTGCATCAACGTGTGGTTCTTCATCGGTTTGTCGAGGTAGATCGTCGAGCACGACGGCACGTCGAAGCCGGTGGTCCACATGGCGCACACGAACACGATCCGCAACGGGTCGGCCGCGTCCTTGAACTTGGTCTCGAGGTCTTCTTCGACCATCCGCTTGCGGTGCGGCACGATGTCGAGCTCCTTGCGGGCCATTTCGAGGATCTCGTTCTGGCCCTGCGACACCACCACGGCCATGTCGGTGGCGGTCATGTAGTCGACCTCTGCTTGGAGCAGCCGCCGCTCATCGGGATCGAGGTTCGACGGCAGCAGCCGGGCTCGGCCACGGGCCAGCCGCTCGTCCCAGAGGCGGCGCACCTTGTCGTACATGCGCACCGCCGTGGCCTTGTCGATCGACACCACCATCGCCTTGCCCGGGAAGCCCCGGCCCAAGAAATGCTCGACCAGGTCGGCAGCGACCCGTTCCAACCGTTGATCGCGGGTGACGAGCTGGTACTGCTGGGAGAACAGCCGGGCGAGCTTGGCCTCCTGGGCTTCGTCGAGCTCGGCCTCTTCCAGGATCTGGTTGAGGTCGTCGTCGAAGTTCTCGTTGGCGAGCTGTAGCTCGGGAATGCGGTTCTCGTAGTACAGCGGCACGGTGGCGCCGTCACGGATCGACTCGCCGAAGTCGTACACCGACACGTAGTCGCCGAAGACCTCGCGGGTCTTCTCCTCCCCGGAGATCAGCGGGGTACCGGTGAACCCGAGAAACGACGCATTCGGTAGGGCGTTGCGCATGTTCAGCGCCAGCACGTCGTACTGGCTGCGGTGGGCCTCGTCGGTGATCACCACGATGTCGGAACGCTCCGAGATCACCGGGTAGGTCTCACCCCGGTCGGCCCGAAACTTCTGGATCAACGTGAACACGTACCGGTGGTCCTCGCCGAGCAACGTGCGCAGGTTCTCGCTACTCGTGGCCTGCACGTGACCTTCGGTCAGCACCCCAGCGTCGGTGAACTCCTCGTACACCTGATCATCGAGCTGCGTGCGGTCGGTGACGACCACGAACGTCCAGTTGCCGGCCAGCGTGCGCAGCACCTTCTGCGAGAAGAACAGCATCGACAACGTTTTGCCCGACCCCTGCGTGTGCCAGAACACCCCGAGCCGACCCCGCTCGACCTCGGGCGCCTCTCGCACCTCGCCGAGCCGGCGGATGGCGTTGTTCACGCCGAGGTACTGGTGGTTGCGGGCCAGCAACTTCACCAGGCCACGCGGCCTCTCTTGGAACGCGATGAAGTTCTCGACCAGGTCGAGCAGCCGGGCCGGCTCGCAGGTGCCGCGCAGCATCGTCTCCAACGACACGACGCCGGGCTCGGACTCGTCGTCGATCTTCTTCCACTCGGCGAAGTGCTCCCACCCCGACGACACCGTGCCGACCTTCGATTCCTTGCCGTTCGACAAGATGATGAACCCGTTGGCCCAGAACAACTTCGGGATCGTCATGCGGTAATCGGTCAGGTTGGCGTCGAAAGCCTCCTCGACCTTGTGGTTCGCCGCCTTCAGCTCCACGAACACCAGCGGCAGCCCGTTCACGAACCCGACGAGGTCGGGTCGCCGGTTGTACATGTCGCCCGCCACCCGGAACTGCGACACCAGCAAGAAGTCGTTGGCCGAGGGATCGTTCCAGTCGAGCACCCGGACCCGCTCGGGTTCCTTGCCGCCGTCCTCGGTGCGCACCTCGACCTCGACGCCGTCCTTGATCAGGTCGTAGACCTCGCGGTTCGCGCGCACGGGGTCCATCGCCGAACGATCCTTCGTCAGCGCGGTGACGGCCTGCTCGATCGCCTCGGCCGGCAGCGTCGGGTTCAGCCGCTCCAACGCCGGGCGCAGGTAGCGAACGAGGACGACCTCGCCGTGGTTGTCTCGCCCGAGGCTGCCGTCGGCCCCGAGCTTCTCCGCGTACGCGTTCACCGTCGCCCACCCGAGCTCGCCGAACAGCTCGATGGCCGGCTGCTCGACCAGCGAATCCTCGGTGAACGGCCCCGGTGTCACGCCGCCGCATCCCCCGCGTCGATGTCGAGATCCGACACATCGATCTCGCCTGAGATCAGGCGCGGAAGGAGCAGGTCACGCGTGGTGCGCAGGTTTCGGTTCGCCTTCCTCAGGCCGATCACAAGATCGAACAGCGGGTCGAACACTGCCCTTGCCTGATTGCGGACGCCCTCCGTCGGCACGGCGAGTCGCAGCAGCTCGAGGTGCCGCTTTCCAAGGTGCGCCACTGTCGTGCCGACGATGCTCTGGTTCAGCTCCTGGATCGGCCGCTTGAGCCCCAAGAAGATCTCATAGCGCGACAACGAATCGTCCTGCGGCCGGAACCGGACCACCCGCTGATTGAGGTAAGCCGGTCCAGCGGACCACATGCACATGTGGAAGTCGCCATCCATGCCGACGAGCAGGTCGCCGTCGTCCACCTCGTAACGAGTGGCCGCTGACTCTCTCGTGAACGTCTGCGAGCCATTCTTCGGCAGATCACGGATCCGGATCACCGGCACGCCATCGCCTTCGGTGTTGAACTGCTTCGACTTAAACGCGAAGCCGAACGTCGGCACGGCCACGTCGAAGAGCGGCTGCCACTCCCAGCCCTCGGGGATGGGGCCGAGGTCGGAGTCGACGAGCGGCACGTCCTCGTGGCCGGGGTACCGGAACTCGACGAACCACTCCCGGTAGATCGCCTGCGCCATCTCCTCCAGAATCTGGATCCGCCTCGTGTTGTTCTCGATCAGCTCGTCGTACGAGGCGAGGACGGTAGCGATGCGCCGCTGGGTGGCTAGCGGCGGCACATCAACGACCAGGTTGTCGAGGAAGTCCTCGAACCTGAAATTGCTGATGCCCGTCGACTGCACTTGAAACTGGACAATGCTCCTGTCGTCGTACATCGCCTGCATCAACCAGAACAAGTAGCTCGCGTCGATCGTGTTCGCGTCGGGTCGAACGAGCTTGCAGAAGCTCGCACAGATGACGTCTCCGGCGAATCGACCGAGCAGGGAGTCGGTCACGAGGAGCGACCGGCCGACTGGCTGATCCTTGCTGCCCCCCGATACCTCAAACACGATGTCACTCGGCTGGAGCCGTCTCGACCTCAAGTTGGACTCTTTGTGGTAGCGCAATGGGCAAGTGGAGACATCGCCTAGGCGAGCGCCCCCGAAATCCGTGCCACGAATCACCCAAGCAGCAAGTGGGTGCTGATCGTCAGGAATGTCCTTCCCCCACCCGCCGCCGATGTACCGCTGAATGGTTTCGCGGAGAGTCATCAGCTGATCGGAATCCATCAGTGCCTCTCCACCATCGCCTGGACGGAAGCTGCAATCCGCTCCTGCAGCACCGTCGCCTCCCCGCTGAGCTTCTCCAGTTCCTCGTTCAGTTCGCCCAGACGTTCGGCGAAGACGAAGTCGTCCGCCTCACCAACGGCGACGCCGACGTAGCGGCCGGGGTTGAGGCTCCATCCCTGGGCCTCGATCTCGGCGACGGTCGCCACCTTGCAGAGGCCGGGCACGTCGACGTAGGTGCCGTCAGCGAAGCTGGCCGCCATCAACTCTGCCGAACCCTGGTCGGTCTCGGGCTTCTCGCCACGGTAGAGGCGGGCGATGTTGGCGAGGAACTCGATCTGCTCGGACCGGAAGTCGCGGTGGGCCCGGTCGATCTGGTTGAAGGTCTTGCGGGCGTCGATGAACAGCACCTGATCGGCCCGTTCGCCGCCGCGCTTGGCCTTGTCGAAGAACCAGAGGGTGCAGGGCAGGGTGACGGTGTAGAAGAAGTTCGAGCCGATCGACACGATCACGTCGACCGAGCGGTCCTCGATGAGCTGGCGGCGGATCTGCTG
>Ga0209390_10010831_pt1 | contig 10588 bp, 12 predicted proteins | sample BON01_FD_187212 | JGI IMG/M metagenome (GOLD analysis project Ga0209390, IMG submission 187212) | Freshwater microbial communities from Lake Bonney liftoff mats and glacier meltwater in Antarctica - BON-01 (SPAdes) (version 2) | ecosystem: Environmental > Aquatic > Freshwater > Ice > Glacier... | reverse complement strand
AGTGGGGAACCCGCCCTACTAGGTTTCGACAAAACAGGAGTCCTCACCAGGAGGAGACTACTGGGTGCGAGCGCGTCGTACGCGGCCTGCGATCACCCAAACTGCCCGCCGCGAACGACTCGCGCCGGGTTTTTTTACGTACCCCGAGGTTATCGAACCCCTGTTTTGTCGAAACCTAGTAGGGCGGGTTCCCCACTAGGCCAAGTACCAGCGCTGGTACTTGGCCTAGTGGGGAACCCGCCCTACTAGGTTTCGACAAAACAGGAGTCCTCACCAGGAGGAGACTACTGGGTGTGATGCGCGGCGCGTCGTACGCGGCCTGCGATCTCCCAAACTGCCCGCCGCGAACGACTCGCGCAGGGTGTTTTTTACGTACCCCGAGGTTATCGACACATGGTACGGCACCGTCCGTTCCTCCGACCTCCGTTCCTCTGAGCTCCGCCCCGGGCATTCCTCTGCCCACCGCCCCACCAGCGCCCGCTCCTCCCGGTCTGGCGCTTCCGCTCGTCGCCCCTCCGCCCGTCTCCCCGTCCGTTTCCATTCCACCAGGCCTGCCGCTTCCGCTCGCCGCTCCTCCCGCTCCTTCCGCTCCCGTTGCCGCCGCCGCCGTCGTCGACGCAGTCGTCCTTTCCCTCCTCGGCCAGCTGGCAGAGCACTGTAAGGTGCAAGGCGCGCTCCTGGCCGACATGGCCGCGCGCGATCGTGAACACCGTGCACCCCCCCCTCCCGCCGCCGCCACCGCCGCTGCCACGCCGCCGCCCATCGCCGCGCCGTCCGTGAAGGTGTTCTCCACGCAGACCGTCACCAGCGTCACCAGCTCGACGTACAAGTCGCTCGCAACCGACCTCTCCCCGGAAGGTCTCAAGCTCTTCCTCCAGCGGTTCACGGAACGCCTCAAGCTCGCCCATCCGGCTGTGTCTGTGGTTCTCAACACGCCGGCGGGCGACTGGGAGGCACTCGTCGCAGCTCGGCCGGACCTCGCGGACGCCGACGCGTGGATTTCGTGCACCCTCTCCGACTGTCTCCAAAGCGGCGTCTACGTCAAGGACTTTGTTCTCAAGCGCCTCGCGGACACCGAAATGGGCGCGAGCGGCCGCCGCTCCCTCGCCTACCTCGCGGGGCGGGAAAAGATCGTGACTGTCTACGACCTCGCGACGGCGCGTACGCGCTTCGACACTCTGCCGGTCTTCCAGGTGGGCATGGCCAAGCTCGAGGTGGCCAACGTGGCCGCCATCCTGGTGGAGGCGTTCTCCGACCTCCGCATCAACAACCCCCGCGACCCGCTCAGCGTGCACGTCATGCTCCTCAAGAAAGATCCTTCCGGGCCTCGCGGCTCACGTCGACGTGATCGAGCACGCGCTCTTCGACAGGGTGTCGCTCGGCCAGGGCGTCGTGCCCATCGCCGCGCTCGTTGAGATGATGGCCACCCGCCTGCGCGCCAAGGCGCCGGCGTGCCCCGTCGCGGCGGCTGCCTCGCAGGCCCCGGCCTCCGCCGGCGGGCGCGACACTTCACGCGGCGGCTCGCGCGGCGATTTCTCGGCTCGCAAGGGCACGGCTGTCGATGACCGCATCTGCTACAGCTGCGGCGAGATGGGCCACGCCTCCAGGAATTGCACCAACAAGTGCAAGAAGTGCGGACTGAGGGACTGCACGGGCAACTACGACGCCAAGACGTGCCTCCTCGCCACCTCGCGCGCTATCCCCGCCGTCGTCCTCAACGCCGGGGGAGTGCCGGTCCTCGCGCGCATCCGTGATTGGCTCGTCAAGAAGCACGCCGCGAAATATCCGTCCGCCTCCGCGGCCGACGACAGGGCCGACTCGGACAACGAGATCCTCTCCGATGCAGGCGTCGGCGCCATTGTCTTGAGCGGCGCGTGGCTCGGCGCAGGATACGACGGGCCCGCCGCGGCCTCGTGCTCTCGCACGATGCGGGGGCCCCCTTCGCTGCTCGCGCTCGCGTCGCGCGAGGCCGCGGCGTGGCACACGCTGCGCTGCCTGCGCGCATTCCGGCCCGTGTGCTCGCCCGGCCGATTTTTTAGCGGCTGTCGCAGGCGTAAGCCCGTGCGGGTCCATCACCGTTCGTTTCCAGCTCGACGGCGGCTCCAATGCCAACATCCTCTCGGCCGCGGCAGCCTCCAAGATCTGCCGCCACTCTAATGGCATCAGCAGCATCGGCGGCATCTCGGGCGCTCTCTCCTACACCTCGGTCGCCACGGGCACCGTCAACCTCGGCGCGGCCGAGGCCCTCTTCAACCTCTCGTTCCTCTACACCCCGCGTGGTACGAAGAACATTCTCTCCGAGTCGCATCTCCTCGACAACTTCGGCATCAAGGTGGACAAGCTGCCGCCGCGCGCCATCTTCGCAGATGGCTCCTCCGTACCGGCGCTGCGTGTCAACGGCCTCTTCTTTGTCGATTTGTGCTTCCGAAAGCGCTCCGTCTCGTATGCGGCGGCGGTGTCAACCCGCTCCGGGCACCCGCCGCCGCCCGCCGCCACGCCTGCACCGCCGCAGCGCGCAGCGGCTCCTCCGGCGTCGGCCTCCCCGCCGACGCGCCGTCCTCACGCCGTCCGGCCTCCGCCCGCCACCGCCTCGCCTGCACCGCCGCAGCGCGCCGCGGCCCCTCCTGCGCCGGCCCCCTCGCCGGCGTCCAACGATGCGCCTCTTCGCGCCGCCGCCCCGCTCCCGCCGACGGCCGCCACCTCGCCTGCACCGCCGCAGCACACCGCGGCCCCGCCACCGCCCGCCGCCACGTCTGCACCGCCGCAGCGCGCCGCGGCCCCTTCGGCGTCGGCCTCCTCGCCGTCGCGACGTTCTCGCACCGCCCCGCCTCCGCCCGCCGCCACGCCTGCACCGCCGCAGCGCGCCGCGGCCCCTCCTGCGCCGGCCTCCGTGCCAGCGCTCGCTGCGCCTCCTCGTGCCGCCGCCTCGCTTATGCCGCCACCCGCTGCCTCGCCTGCCCCGCCGCAGCGCGCCGCAGCTCCACCCGCCGCCACCCTTCCGCCTTCGCGCCGCCGCGCTGACGACGCGGTGACGCTCTGGGCCGCTCGCATGCTCCAGGATGGGCCGGTTCTTCTCCGCACCGCACGTGGCTCCACCGGTATCGACGTCGATCGCATCACGCCGGCGCAGATCGAGACCATCGACGCAGATGTGCACCGAGCCATCTCGCTCGCTCGCCACGTCACGACGGGCTCGACGTTTCGGCGCAACCTCGCCACGGCGCCTGCCGAGACCTTCATCTGCGACATCTTTAGTGCTCACTCCGCCCCCTCGCCCATCGACGGCGCGGTCGTCCAGTTCGAGGCGATCTGCGAGTACTCGAGTTTTGGCTACGTCGCCTCGGGCAAGACGCAGACGATCGATGACTGCATCAACTTCCTCTCCCGAGTCCTCCTCGATGCGCGCTCGCACGGCCACACGCCGGTTCGCGCCCGTTTTGATCGTGCTCCAGCCTTCCACTCGGAGGAGTTCATCAACGCTGCGCCATCGAGCTCGGCCTCATCGTCACGCTCACGTCGCGCGAGCATCACCAGGGGGTCGGCCACTGCGAGCGGAACCATGACACGCTTACGCGCCGCGCCGAGGCGATGCTGCAGCGCGCAGGCCTCAAAACGTGCTGGCTCCTCCCGGCGCGCGCCTATGCACAGTACTTGTGAACCGGCAAACATCGTCGGCCGCCGCGGGCCGAGTCGCGCTACCAGAAGTATTTTCGCAAGGTGCCCAACTTCGGCAAGCTGATGCCGTACCTCTTCTGGACGCTCGTCTTGATGGTTGAGGGTGTGCGCGGGCCCAAAGGCAGTCTCGACCACCCGCGCGGCTCTCTCGGCCACTTCGTCGGCATCAAGGGCGCCTCCTACGTTGTCTGGCGCCCCGGGCGCGGCATTGTGCACCAGCACCACGTTCGCCCACTGAACGAGCAGGCGCTCGCGCGCGGCGGCCTAACGCCGGCCGTCGCGCTGCATGATGCTTCGTCGCAGACGCTCTTCAACGCCACGCCCTCGCCCGCCTCCGTGGCCGCCCCGCCTCGCGCGGCCCCTCCACCGCCACCCGTCGTTGACCTTCCTCTGGTCATGCGCCTCGACGTTGCCTGGCAGTCTCGTGGTTCGTCGCCTGATACAGCCTGGTACTCGGGCGAGATAGTCGACTCCACAACCGTGTCCACGGGCCGCCGTCTCCACTACGTCGCCTACGACGGCTGGCCGCAGGAGGATTGGTTCTGGCACGACCTCGCCTCCGGCGACTTCGAGTGGAGGTTCTCTCCGCAACCCACCCGCCGAGCCCCGCCGCCTATCGAGCGGGCCACGACGCGCGCTCGCGCCGAGCTCAACGCCGGCCCGCAGTCGCTCTACACTCGGCGCCTCGTCGCCGCGTCGACCCTGGCCGATCTCGCACTCGAGTCGTGCTCGGAGCAGGACCACCTTCCTTGTTTCAACGCGGCGCTCTTCCAGGTGCTCGGCGATGACTCCGCGCCCTACGAGTGTGCCTCCGTCAGCGGCCTCGACGAGGCGCGCGTCGCCCTCCTCGTCGCTGCGCGCGGGCTTCCCTCGCCTCTCCTCTCCGCTCGGCTCGACCTCCAGTGCAACAAGGCGTCGCAGAACGTGATCGACGTACAGACCCCGACTGGCATCTTCCAGTGGATGATCCCCGCCACCCATCGCGAGGTGCTCGCCTCGGCTCAGCGCGACGAGTGGCTCGCCGCCGTGTCGCGCTCGACGCCATCCTCGCTTGGCCCGGCAACCGTCTTGTCAACATCTCCGTGCCGCGCGCCCTCGGTATCAACCCCGCGCGGTGCGTCACGCAGTACCGGCTCAAGCTGAACCCGGCTACCGGCCAGCTCGAGGAACGCAACGGCGTCAAGGTGCGCCACTGTCTCGACGGCGGGCACCAATCGGTCCTACTTGCTCGGGACGGCTTTACCGGCCACGTTCAGACGTCATCCTCGGTCGTGGATGACCTCGTCATCAAGATGCTGGTCGCGGACGCCGCCGGCCGCAACCGCTGCCTCATCAAGGCGGACGCGCCCAACGCCTACATGCAGGGCGAGCGCCAGGCGCGCCCGCAGACCTTCATGCAGATGCCGGCCGCGTTTGCAGACGAGCGTGCCGATGACGGCTCCAAGCTCTGCATTCAGCTCGGCACGCCTTGCTGGGGCGAGGAGCCCGCTGGCTTTGAATGGCAGGTTGCCTTCGAGGGCTCTCTCCTCGCCTTCGGCTGGCGCCGCGCGGAGGGCGTGCCCTGCCTCTAGATCTTCACCTCGCCCACCGGCGATGCGCTCCTCGTCACCATCGTCGATGACATGCTCTTCAGCGAGTCCGCGTCGTCGGACGGCGCCATCGCGATGCGCACGTGCGCCCTGCTCTCCGAAGAATACGGCGACGTGCGCACGTAGCGTGAGCCTACCTCGTTCAAGGGCTACTCCATCTACCGCGACCGCGCGAGCTGGCTCTTGCGCCTCACTCTCCCGAAAAAGATCACCGAGGCTGCGCGCGAGCACCTGCCTGCCCTTTTTGACGGGGGCAAGCTCTACCTCCCCTCCGGCCAGAAGTTCCAGCAGATGGCGGACGACCTCCAGCTCGTCACACCCCGGCCGCTCAAGCTCAGCCGCCCGCAAGTCCAGATCCAGCGCCTTATTGGCTCGCTCAAGTTCATCGAGGGCTTGCTCCCGCGCCTCTCGCTCGTCATCCACCGGCTCAGCTGCATCGGGTTAACCCCTGCCCCAGGTCACCATCGAGGAGCCGGTGAAGGAGATGCCCCAGGTCACCATCGAGGAATCGGTGAAGGAGACTCCCAAGGTCACTATCAAGAAGTTGAAGGAGAGGATGCGTGCGAACAAGAAGTTGAAGAAGCAGGCCTCCGAGGCTAAAGTCAACTCTTCCGAGGACCCGCCTACCATATACTACAACCCATACCCGGAATACTCCAACCCGGACATATGTACCGCCAAAGAAGATCGTGCTTACAAAGACGCAAAGCGTCTTGCGGAAACCAAGTATTTCTACCCTATGTACTCCTATCCCATAGGCCCCGAGGTCGCTCCCACGCCGGATGTTTCCGGGACTTCCGCGCCCAAACCACGCACTCTTTCCTCCTGCTCCCGTCTCCCTCCACGAACCCCTCGTATGAGCCGATTAGAAAAGGAGGCTGCGAAGAACGCGCGCAACACCCCGAAGACGGTTTCGATTTCACCCGCCCCCTTGCCCCAGGCCGTCGAGGCGGAACCGGCACCCACCACGGGTATTCCCCCCATGCCTGTCCCCCTTGACCCCGCGTCCTTACCCCAGGATATCGAGACGGCGGGCGTCCCCACCCCCGAACCGACAACCTCTCCACTTGAGGCTGTTCCCCCGGCGCAGGTTACCCTCACCAGTGCCCAAACTACTGCCGCAAATGCCGCCCGTAACCGGATGCTTAATGCCGCGCGCCTACTCCATTATCGACAGGGTTTTAATAGCCCGAAACGTCTGATCTCGGAGGCATTAAATAGCGCCGCCCGCACTTCCATTTTAACCAAAACCACACGTTCTCAACACGTTCGCCTTCAGAAACGTAACCTTACAGCACTCTCCATTGCTAAAAGGGAACTTTTAAAGGCTACAACGCTCAAGGAGGCGCCGTCACCCCCTAGTTTAGATAAACCCGGCCTCACAGCTAAGGAACCAATTCGGAAACGCAAGATGGCGACCAATCCGCTTCACCTACACAAGGCCGCCACCAGCGCGTAGAGGCCGCCACCCTTCACATTAGTTATCTGCTTAAGGAGCAGAAGCGGTTAACCGCTACTAATGACGGGCCTTTTTTGGACCCCGGCTCACACCCCACGGTATTAGCTTTACCCTTCGTTCCACCTTTTTGGGCGGCAGTGATGACCGGTGGCTACCGCCACCACCGTATCCACCACGGACATTTTCCTAAACCGGCCACAATTAGACGCACTTACCACAATTCTTCTCGTAAAGGTGTCTCTGCGCGCAGGCATAACAACGCATGCTTTGCTAGTCGGGCCGAATTCAGACGCGCTAACCGTCGCAAGACCCCCCGTAGCTGTGCCCGTCCCCAACATGGGCCCGACCGTCGACCCCGTTCTAGTTTCTTTAACTCTTCTCCTTCGTATTCATACACCCTCACGAGTTATCACCCCAATGATGGTGACCGACACGGAGAGAGAAACGATGACGATAGGGATAGACCGCCACCACCACCACCACCGATTCACCCCCGTGGAGATCTTCCCCTCTTAAGGATTCGATGCCACTTTTCGGACCACGCCGGCCAGTGCGAGCGCCATTGCAGGCGAAATTGTAGCGGCCATTTCCCTTACACAGTGGTTAGGAAACACACCACCCTCACTTTTCGCACTGATGTCTACATGGAAGCCTTTCTAGTCGACGAGCGTGATACATTAATAAGCCAACCTTGGCCGCCCCATTATCGAGCCGCCGCCGGCGCGATTCTTAACAGGCGTGTTCTAGAGCTCCTCTGTGACCCGTGCCCCGATAACCCGCGGAGAGGACACACTTGGCCCCTTAGGAGCATATTAGATCGGACGGTTTACGTTACGAAAGGTATGAACCTACAGGAAAGATCACAGTGCGCCGTCCTCTCGCGGTACTTATATGACATTACCGATGGCATTATCGATAGCCAAGTTCCTAAAGATGAGCTGGTAAGCGTGGGTTTACTTCTTTGGGCTACAAAGTCTCCTCGCCAACACCTTTTCAGATTAGTTAGCATTTTCACCAACTCGAAGCTTCACCGCAATAAATGGGGCCTTGAGCTACCCGGCATAACTCGCACTAAAGAGACCTATGTTCCGGAAGCCAGAAGTAGCGGGAAACGTCGTCAGGACTCCTCAGATCCATCGTTTGGCAGCTCTCCTCACTTCACTTCAGCCTCCTCTTCATCTTCCGACCCACCACCTCCACCTCGGCCAAGATTTAATGATAGAAGGCAAAGTCGGGGGAAAGCCAGCTCCTCCAACTCTGTCGACCCACCACCCCCACAGGAGCCAATGGTTATGGATAAGGGACTAAGTCGGGGGGAAGCCAGCTCCTCCAACTCGGTCCATCCACCACCCGCGAGCGGCTCGACCCCTCCGGTATCAAGTGGGTCTATTCCATCTATCCTTAACCAGATTCCTACCTTTCCGCCCGGCGTTGACCCCTGCAAAGACGCCGTCGCCATCCCCCGTTCTAAGGTGTTCAAACTACTAGAAACCCCATCGGCTAAGCATAAGCATTCTTATGAATATTGGCGGTCGATTGCCGCAATCCTAGGACACTGTATGGATTCTACTAACCCCGCGAAATGCAAATTCCTAGCCACCTATTTACACGCTTGCACTGGGGTTGATCATCTCTCACCTAACAATGAAGATGCTATTGAGCATACCGCTTGCGTAGAATTGACAGCTTGGGCCGATCTCCCTTGTAATAAATATCTCTTAACTTCCTTTCAATTTCACGCAACGCAGACCCCTGCATCGCTATTGGACCATCACCCGGGAGATAATTATTACCTTAGCCTCGCCTCTCACTATTTGGCTACTTCACCACCCTCTCCACCTAATACGCAATTTGATGGGAGGGCACTAGTTCAGCGGAGTTTACCGAGGCTGATAGACCTATCCATCTTCGGAAATACTTATATGCCCTCGAACTTTGACCCCTCACCCGGGGCCGGAGCCGTCCTTCGCGATAGTGTTCTCCAGCTGCTGGTCCGGCCACGGGCACCTAACAATCCTTGGTGGAGTATTAGCGATCTACTAGAGGAGTTATTACATCTACCCACGTCTAGCGAATCTAAGACCGCGGAAGTCTTAGACAACTACTTGCGTGCGTTGGCTAGACTCGGAGACGCCCGGCCTACAGGCGATCATCAAATTCTTTGCGCAGGTTTGTTGACTTGGGCCAGACTACCCAATTATAGGCATTTAGTGGTCACATTCGAGCCTGGTGACGTCCGTGGGGCAACACTGCCCCCGGTCACCGATGTGGGAGAGAAATATTATTTCAGGCTTCCTAGTCCTACTCCCAGGAGTAACCAAGATCGTCCCCCGGCCCATCCTGACCCCTACCCCGCGGTCAACAAGCTCATTGGTGAGATAGTTACCGACTTACTTTGCTTCCAAGGGCCAACGGCACAGGATTCCTATACCGTTAGCGAACTTCTAGGACGTCTCACGAGATGATCCAAAAATATGGGGTACGCTAAAAGAAACGAAGTCCGCCTATTTCGCAACTATCTTAAATTGTGCGCCGCAGAGCACTCCTTACCCACCTTGTAGCTCGCTTGGACGCTCGTTGCTCCCCCTGTGGTATCTGGCAGCCCTGACTAAAGTTCACAGGCCACTTTTGAAAATTTTGCTAAGTTCACAGCAGTTGAAAAAATGTCGTCTAAAATGTTTTCGGGGCAGTACCCGTTTACGCCGCTAAACGGCGCTACCTGCCGGCGGCCCGTAGCTACGACTGCTCGCTCCACAGAACCACCAGGTGAGCACCTGCCGCGGCGCCTTGAAGCGGCGGTCGTGGGTGTTGTAGGAGGGCCGCGCGACATGGATATGGCGTGCTGAGCTGGGCAGAGCCCTGCCCGAGCCTTGTCGAGCTGCGCATTTGCACCCACAGTTGGGATGGGAGCACCCATGCATCGATCCTGACATGTTCCCGCTCGTGGCCCGCGCAGGTGGCCCCACCGTACGACATGCGCAGAGGCATGCCTCTCTGGCACGAGTCCGCCTGGGGTCCATCAGGGGCACACCTTCCGCAGGCCTCCTGCAGTACCTGCACAAAAAAAAGGAGCCCAACGAGCCATCACCGACTTCTCCTACCTCGTCGGTGTCATTCACCCCGGCTCGCTTCTCGACCGGGCACCTTCATGCCCTCGCCGCGCTGCTCGGCAACAAGGGCAGGCACGCGACGTGGGCCAACTACTTTGGCGCCTGCGTCGGAAAGCGCGACAGAGGTGCGGCGCTGCAGGCCTGGATGTACCACCTTCTCGGCGGCGAGGCGTCCGGCCTCAAGACGCCGACGGACTGGAAGTTGAGCACGTCCAGCAAGCGCCTGCTGGCTCGCGCCGAGAAGAGCGTGGCGGCTGCAGCGAGGGAGTGCGCGCGGTGGGCGCAGGCTGCGGTCCAGCTCGGGTTAACCCAAGCCCCCTCCTCCCCTCTGCTCACCCCTCCGTCCCACCCCTCCCACGCAGGAAGAGACGCGCGCGCTTCGCGCCGAGTACGGCTCCAAGGCGCACGAGACGACGAAAATGCACAAGGCGGCCGAGACCGAGTGGCAGCACAAGGTCAACCGCGAGAAGAACGCGTGCGTGTTCAAGCTGCGCGAGCTGGTACACAAGAGCCGCGCGGCGCAGCAGCAGGATGCGGCGTCGCGGCGCGACGCCGAGGCGGACATGGACACGATGGCCACGCGCGTGTGCGATTTCGGGTTAACCCCGTTTCTGTGCAGGCTCAGGCTATTTTGGAGGCATTTTCGGCATAAAGCCTTCCCGCGGTATCTAATCTACCGGCTGGCCCTGTGGCCCGTGGACCTATCTCGTGGTTCGCACGCGTGCTCACTCCCAGTTTAATAGCGTGCCCCGGCG
>Ga0209390_10010828_pt1 | contig 10590 bp, 8 predicted proteins | sample BON01_FD_187212 | JGI IMG/M metagenome (GOLD analysis project Ga0209390, IMG submission 187212) | Freshwater microbial communities from Lake Bonney liftoff mats and glacier meltwater in Antarctica - BON-01 (SPAdes) (version 2) | ecosystem: Environmental > Aquatic > Freshwater > Ice > Glacier... | reverse complement strand
TTTCGTTGTATAATAAATCGCCTTTTTCATCTAAACAAACTACTTTACAGCCACTTTTAAAACCAGGATCTATTGCTAAAATTCTTTTTTCGCCTAAAGGTGACGCTAATAATAATTGGCTTAAATTGCCTGCAAAAATAGCAATCGCTTTTATATCTGCTTTGGTTTTTGCTTCTTGCAAGGTTTCATTTGAAATGGCAGGTTCTAAAAGGCGTTTGTAACTGTCTTTTATGGCCAATTCTAAATGGGAAGTTGCACTTGATTGTTTATTTTTAATAGTGTGTTCTTCTATAAAATGCAAAGCTTCGTCTTTACCGATTTCTAATTTAAATTTTATAAAACCTTCCTTTTCTGCTCGAAGCATTGCTAATAATCGATGTGATGGTGCTTTTGAAATAGGTTCTGACCAATCGAAATATTGTACAAACTTTTGTGCCGCTTCTTCGTCATTTTTGCCTTTTACCACTTTTGTAGTAATTTCTGCTTGCCGCTGAAACATTCTTCTTAATCCTTTACGAATGTAGATGTTTTCATTAATCCATTCGGCAACAATATCTCGAGCACCTTGTAAAGCTTCGTCTTCATTTACAATATTTTCGCTTAAATATTTAGATGCTAAAAATTCAATATCGTCTAAATTTTGCGCCATTATAATTTTAGCCAAAGGCTCTAGTCCGTTTTCACGAGCGGTGTCTGCTTTTGTTTTTCTTTTCTTTTTATACGGCAAATAAAGGTCTTCCAATTCTTGCAAATCGAAACTATTTTGAATTTTAGAATTTAATTCAAAAGTCAGTTGTCCTTGTTCTTCAATCGTTTTTAAGATCGAATTTTTCCGTTTTACAATTTCTTCATATTGTTTGGAAAGTTTGGCAATATTTTCAATTTGAACCTCATCTAAATTTCCAGTAAAATCTTTTCTATAGCGAGAAATAAAAGGAATGGTACAGTCTTCTGAAAGCAATTGCAAAGTAGCTTGTATATTTTTATCTGTTGTGTTGACAACCGTTTTTATGAATTGGATTTGGTTCATTTTTATAGTATAAAATCTAAATAATTTTGTTTGTTAATCACTTCAAAAGTAGCTTCTGGATAGGCTTTTGCAAAAGCTGTTGGAATTTTTGATTTTCTCCTTTCATTCCATTTGAATTCGAATCCCGCTAAAGTTTCTGCTTTTTCTTCCAACCAATCTAATTCTTGCTGATCATAAGTTCTCCAAAAATAATTAGTTGTTTTGTTTTTTTGATAGTTTTGTTTCTTTATTCTTTCCGATGCTAAATAATTTTCCCATAAATCACCAACATCTGTTCGGTTTTCTAAACGATTAAAGTTGTTGATAATGCCATTTCGAATTCCGTTATCGTAAAAATACCAACGACTGCTTTTAGTGATTTCTTTGCGTAAATTTCGACTAAAACCTTCTATTTTAAAAATTATAAATACTTTAGAAAGCAAATCTAAATATTTTTCAACTGTGTTTTTTGAAATTTGCAATTGACTTCCTAATTCTTGTAACGAGACTTCTTTTCCTACTTGAAAAGCTATTAATCGCAGCAAAGCAAAAATTTTGTCTGAATTTTTTTTCCCATCAAAAACTAAAATATCTTTTAATAAATAAGAATTTATAATTTCAAATAAATACTCTGATTTCTCTTCCCAGTCTTCATATTGTTCTAATTCTGGATAACCTCCAAATAATAATCGTTTCTCTAAATTTTCTTTGGTTTGTTTGTAATTTTCTTTCGTCGAGAATTCCATTTGTGCCAAAGGAAATAAGTAAAGTGTGTTTTTTCTTCCTACCAAAGGTTCTCCTAAAGTATTCGATAAATCAAAAACCGAGGAACCCGTTGCAATTACTTTTATACCTTCAATTGAATCTACAATTAACTTCAAAATTAAACCAATTTCTGAAATATGCTGTGCTTCATCAATTACTAATAACTTGATATTTGATAGCACTCTTTTATAATTTGAAACGGAACGCTCTTGCAGTAAATTTGCATCTTGAACATCTTCACCATTTAAGTGTAAATAATCTTCTTTCGGAATGTTTTCAAGATATTTTTTGATTAATTCTGTTTTTCCTACACGTCTTGCTCCTAATAATAGCAGGACTTTATTAGGTAAAACTTTGGTTTCAAATTGTTTTAAAACGGCTCTTTGTATTGCATTTTCCATATAAATTTGGATTAAAATCAATACAAATATACTAAATAAATGTAAATTACGTCAGTTGATTGACTGAATTAATATAAATTGCGTCAGTTAATTGACTGAATTAATATAAATCGCGTCCGTTGATTGGTAAAAAAACAGCGTTAAAATTAAATTTTAGAATAAATTGAAATGGAATAAAGCAGTATATTTGAAAATAAAATAAAGTCAATGCCGTTCATTTTATTACTACTTCTTCTAATAAATCTAATAACTTTTATTGTTTTCGGCTATGATAAACAACTAGCAAGAAAAAATAAATGGCGTATTCCAGAACGAAATCTTTTTATTCTTGTAATATTGGGTGGCACAATTGGTGGTTTATTAGGGATGCGTGCTTTTAGACACAAAACAAATAAAACCTCTTTTTTGTTTAAGTTTTATGGAATTTTAATCTTGCAACTTGTGCTATTCTATTTTGGATTTGATTTTTTTAAACGCTTTTCCTAAGTTTTCAATTACATCGGTAATTAGCATACTTTCTTCACTTTGCGTTTCTAAAGTTGTGTCTGCAGCTAAACCATGAAGATAAACGCCTAAAATAGAACTCTCTATAGTGGAATATCCTTGTGCTAAAAAAGCTAAAATAATTCCTGTTAGTGCATCTCCAGAACCGCCTTTTGCTAAACCAGCATTTCCGGTTGTATTTATAAATGCTTCACAACCATTTGTTATTAACGTTTCATGTCCTTTTAAAACAATAATGCAATTAAGCTCTTTAGCTTTTTGAAAAGCTTTACTTCTTCTTTCTTCCAGAGAATTGTGCTTTCCAAACAATCGGTCAAACTCTTTTGAATGAGGCGTTAATATAAATGGAAAATTAAATTTTTTCCAATCAACAGCAAATTTTGCAATTAAATGCAATGCATCTGCATCAAAAACAACAGGAAGTTTGTTATTGTAAAGTTCGTAAATATATTGCAAACTAATTTTATCTACTCCAATTCCGGGTCCAATTCCTATTGCTTGATACGAGGATAAATCATTCCTTACAAAAGAGTTAGAATACATAGCTTCTGGCACCAAAGTAAAGAGAACGTTTTTTTGTTCCGGCGGAAAAACAACCGTTAATAATCCAACACCCGATCGCAAAGAGGCTTTAGAAGCAATAATAGCAGCTCCCATTTTATTTTCGCTTCCTGCTATAAGTAAAGCATGTCCAAAATTACCTTTATGAGAATTTTGCACTCGTTTTTTTAATAGAGTACTTATGTAATCTAATCTTAATTTTTCCATTGTTTTAAATTAAAAATCGTTTTGATCGTATTTAAAATTACGTTTCATAAAATTTAAAGCAACTTCTACAATTTCTCCCATGGATGCTGCTTTTTTAAACTCAAGGTCAAACGTGTATTGGTAAATTTCATCTCTTAGTTGTTCAATATGAGATAAAGGTGCTAAACTAGCAGATTTCATAGCTTTTAGCAAATCCTCTAAACGGGTTTCAGAATCAAACATTCTTTTTACTAAAATAGAACGTTCCTCATTTTGATATTGCTCTATTGCATTTTGATTTAATTTTTCTTTAACTAAAGTATTAAATGGGAAATTTTCTTTGAATAAATGCGGTTTATAAAGTCTAAAACTGCCCTCGTAACTTTGTTGGTCAAAATCTATAGCTCTAATTTTAAAAACAATTTGGTCAAAATCATATATAGGAACAATTACAAAATTATAAGAACGCATGTCGCCTAGTAAACCAATCATACAACGTTCGTTAAACTTTACAAACTCTTTGGCAATTTGCGATTTTTCAGGTTCAGAACATTTTTTTAAATTCTTTTCTAAAAAAACATCTCCCGGAATTCCTAAAATATGTTCTTCTATTAAAGTGTCTCCAAAAACTAAAAAATTAATTCTATTTGGCGATAAGATATGCTCTAATTCTAAACCAAAAACACGAGAAGCATCGGCTTTTTTAATATAAAAATGCGTGTAATTGTCATTTAAAATATTTCTAATTTTTATTCGAAAAGGTTGCGAATTCCCAAAGGTGCAAAAATCTATAAAATCTACATTTAGAAACTGAACGTTCTTAATGTCACCATCTGAATGTAAAAGGGTATATATTTTTTTTAAACTATTGTCTATTTCTTCTTTTTCATATCCATTATAATAAACCCTTACCCAAAGTGTGTCTTTCTCTTCTTTATCAAAAACAGAAATAGCTCCTTGAAATCGTAATAAGTCGTCGTAGAAAATAGTTGTTCGCGTTAAACGCTTGTATTTTTCTAAATAACTTCTCAACTCGTCATTTATGGGATAATTTTGTTTTTTTAACTGCGGTTTGTTATCGCTCATAGAAATTTTTAAGGTTATGTTGTAAATTTAACGAATAAAGCTGTTCCAAAAAATGAAACAGCTTTATAAAAGTTAAAATAGTGTTTTATTGCAACTCAATTACACAATCGTCTTGTTCTATCATTGCTTTTTCTTTAAGTAAAACTTTTGTTACCGTTCCTGCTTTTGGCGCGCAAATAGTTGTTTCCATTTTCATGGCTTCAATTATAAATAAAGGCGTGTCTTTTTCAATTTTTTCTCCTTCGGTTACTAAAATTTTAAGTAAGCTGCCTTGAAGTGGTGCACCAATATCGTTAGGCCCATTTACTTTTGCATTTGTAACTTTAACCGATTTTACAGCATTATCTTTTACCAATACATTTCTGGTTTGTCCATTAATTTGGAAAAATACTTCTCTAAATCCGTCTTCATTAGGTTCGCCAACGTATCTTAATTTGATGATGATGTTTTTTCCTAAATCTAAGTTTACAATTATTTCTTCATTTGGTACTAAAGGATAATAAAAACTAGGTGTTGGTAACTTTTCAACTTTACCAAAGTGTTTTCTAAAATTATAAAAATCTTCAAATACTTTTGGAAACATGATATAAGACAATAAATCTTCAGTTGTTAATTTAGCATCAAACTTTTGACGTAATTCTTTTAATTCTGCCTCAAAATCAATAGGTTTTAAGTGTGCATTTGGTTTTTCGGTATAAGGTTTTTCTTTTTTTAAAATTAGTTTTTGTAATTCTTTTGGGAAACCTCCGTACGGTTGGCCTAAATCGCCTCTAAAAAGTTGTTTTACCGATTCTGGAAAAGCTAATGTATCGCCTTTTTCTATTACTTCTTGCGCTGTTAGATTATTTGAAGTCATGAACAAAGCCATATCGCCCACTACTTTTGAGGAAGGTGTTACTTTTACAATATCGCCAAACAAATGATTGACAATTTTATAGTTTTCTTTAATGGTTTCAAATTTATCTTCTAAGCCTAAACCTCTTGCTTGTGGCAATAAATTAGAATATTGTCCGCCTGGAATTTCGTGATCATACACCTCAGCCGTACCAGCTTTTAGTTCACTTTCAAACGGATAATAATATTCTCTAACCGCTTCAAAATAAGTAGAATATTCATTTAACTTTTTAAGGTTTATAGGATTTTCTCTTTCTGAACCTTCTAAAGTTGCAACTAATGAATTAAAATTGGGCTGCGACGTTAAGCCACTCATAGAAGCTAAAGCAACATCTACAACGTCAATTCCTGCTTCAATTGCTTTTAAATAAGTTGTGGATTGAATGGAAGAAGTATCGTGTGTATGCAAATGAATAGGTATGGAAATATGCTTCTTTAATTCGGTTATTAATACTTGTGCCGCATAGGGTTTTAATAAACCAGCCATGTCTTTAATTGCTAACATGTGTGCTCCGGCAGCTTCTAATTCTTTTGCCAAATCAACATAATATTGTAAATTAAATTTTTGTCGATCTGGATTTAAGATATCGCCTGTATAACAAATACAAGCTTCGGCAATGGCGTTGGTTTTTTCGTTCACCACTTTTATACTGTGTTTCATACCTTCTATCCAGTTTAGGGAATCGAAAATTCTAAACACATCTATGCCATTTTCGGCACTTTTTATAATAAACTGTTCTAAAACATTATCTGGATAAGCCGAATAACCTACTGCATTGCTTCCTCTAAACAACATTTGAAGTAAAACATTTGGTGCTGCTTTTCTAATGAGTCTTAAACGTTCCCATGGATCTTCATGCAAAAAACGCATGGTAACATCAAAAGTAGCGCCACCCCAAACTTCTAATGAAAAAAGTTGTGGAAAGCTTTTAGCCATTCCTTCTGTAACTTTTAAAATATCGTGATTACGTAATCTTGTTGCAAAAAGCGATTGATGTGCATCGCGCAAAGTAGTGTCGGTATAGAAAATTTTAGTTTCGTTTTTAATGTATTGGATAAATTTATCTCTACCCATTTCATTTAATAAATCTTTTGTTCCTTTTGGATATTCAGTTTCCAAAACTTTTGGCACTAAAGGTTTTCTAAATACTTTATCGGTATCTACTTTTTTAATATCTGGATGTCCATTTACTTTAACTTCGGCCAAATATTTAATTAATTTTGTTGCTCTATCTTTTGAATATTCGTAACGTGGCACTAGCAAATGCAAATTTTCTGGTATAAAATTAACGGTTGCTTCCCCATTTCTAAAGGTCTCGTTAGACATTACATTAGTTAAAAACGGAATATTTGTTTTAACACCTCTAATTCTAAATTCTTCTAAGGTTCGTCTTAAACGATCAGAAGCGCCTTTTAAGGTTCTTCCGCTTGACGAAACTTTAACCAACATAGAATCGAAAAATGGAGAAATGGTAACACCCGAATAGCAACTTCCTTCGTCTAAACGAATGCCGTAGCCTGCAGCATTTCTGTATGCAATTATGGTTCCATAATCTGGTTTAAAATCGTTTTCAGAATCTTCCGTTGTTATTCTACATTGAATTGCCCAGCCGTTACAAGGAATATCTTCTTGCTTGTGAATAAATATTTGACTGTGCGATAATGGATGACCTGCTGCAATAATTAATTGCGAACGCACAATGTCGATGCCTGTAATTTCTTCGGTAATTGTGTGCTCTACTTGTATTCTTGGGTTTACTTCTATAAAGTAAATATTTTCATCTTTGTCTACTAAAAACTCTACGGTTCCAGCATTATTATAATTTACGTATTTTGCAATTTTTGTAGCATAATCGTATAATTTTTGTTTAGTTTCTGGTTTTAAAATAGAAGGCGCAATTTCAATTACTTTTTGAAAACGTCTTTGTACCGAGCAATCTCTTTCGTATAAATGCACTAAGTTTCCATGGTTGTCTCCTAATATTTGTACTTCTATGTGTTTTGGATTATCAATAAATTTTTCAATAAAAAGGGTGTCGTCGCCAAAAGATTTTAACGCTTCACTTTTTGCGTTTACAAAAGCTGTTTTAATTTCTTCAGCACTGCGAATTACACGCATTCCTCTTCCACCACCACCTGCAGCTGCTTTAAGCATTACTGGAAAACCTATAGAAATTGCCTCGCTTAATGCATCTTCAACCGTTTCTAATTTAATTTTTGAATCTTGAATTAATGGAACACCAACAGCTCTTGCTACTTTTTTAGCCTCCACTTTACCGCCTAATTGTAGCATTGCTTCTACCTTTGGACCTACAAACACAATGCCTTCTTCTAAACATCTTTTCGCAAAATTTACATTCTCAGACAAAAAACCATATCCAGGATGAATAGCATCTACCTCATTTTCTTTTGCTATCTTAATAATTTCTTCTATGTCTAAATAAGGTTTTATAGACTCGGTATCATCCCCTATTTGAAAACTCTGGTCTGCTTTATAACGATGTAAAGAATATCGATCTTCAAAAGTATAAACCGCAACAGTATCAATTTTCAACTCTGTTGCAGCACGAAAAACACGAATAGCAATTTCTCCTCTGTTTGCAACAAGGAGTTTTTTAATAATAAATGTAGTAGACATAGTTGAAGTATGTGTTGAAGTTATATTGTAAATGTATAAAAAATTTAATATGGGTGCATATTAAATTTGTGTCCTTTTTAAAAACATATTAAATATTTTAAAATTAATCTTGAACGATATAATCTTTAGGATCTTCTTTCTTAAATTCAGGTTGAATATTAATGTGGTTAATTCCAAATTTTTCTAAAAGCACTTTTTCTATTTGGTGCAGTAAAGCATTAAAAGCACTCATTTTTATATCTTCAGAACAATCTAAATGTGCTTCTAAGTGCAATTCGTCTTCGTTTAAATGCCAAACATGAATATGGTGCAATTTATTTACTCCTTTAATACTGTGTACTTCTGTAATAATTTCTTTGATATTAACTTCATCTGGCGTAAAAAGCATTAACATTTTTGTTGCTTTTTTTAATAAATCTACACCTACAATTATTAAATAAATAGCTATTAAAATAGTCATTAGACTATCTACCCAAAACCAACTATAAAATTTCATTAATAAACCACCCACTAAAACCGCTACAGATGCCATCATATCTGTAAGTAAATGCAAATAAGCCGATTTCATATTAAGGTTTTTATTGGCATCTTTTTTTAATAAAAGAACAGAAGTTCCATTCACAATTATTCCTAATAAGGCTAACCAAATAACGAATTCTGATGCTATTTCCTGCGGATTTATTAAGCGCTCAATTGCACCATAAACTAATATAAAAGCTACAATTATTAAAGTAGAAGCGTTTACAAAAGCGGCAATTAATTCTGCTCTTTTTAGTCCAAAAGTTTGGTCTAAAGAAGCTTTTCTTCGAGATAGTTTATGCGCTACATAACTAAAAACTAGAGATAAAACATCTGAAAAATTGTGCAAAGCATCTGATAATAACGCTAAACTACCAGAAATAATGCCACCTATTACTTGCGCTATTGTAATCACTACATTCAAAACAATAGAAAAAAGCAAATTTTTTCCCTGTACTTGGTGACTATGGTTATGCTTATGACCCATTATTTTTTAGATTAATTAGAGTATTAGACTCCTTAGAATATTAGATTTTTAATCTAAAAGGTCTAAAAATCTAACTTTCTAAATTTTCTTCCTGTTTTATTTACAAGCAATTTTATTTACTCTTTTTGCGTGTCTTCCACCTTCAAATTTAGTAGTTAAAAAAGTTTCAACCATATCCACTGCTTGTTGTATGGATGTATAACGTGCTGGAATACTAATTATATTTGCATCGTTATGTAAACGCGCTAATTCTGCTATTTCTCTTGTCCAACAAAGTGCAGCCCGAACATCTTGGTGCTTATTGGCGGTCATTGCAATTCCATTACCGGAACCACAAATTAAAACTCCAAAATCGGCATTTTTTATTTGCACATCATACGCCACAGAATGTCCAAAATCTGGATAATCTACACTATCGAAAGTATCAGTACCATGATTAATAACAGTATGTCTCTTCTCTTCCAAAAATTGAACAATTGCTTTTTTATAATCTGGACCTGCGTGATCGTTTCCAATTGAAATTTTCATAATATTACTATGTTGTTATTTTTACAAAAATACTAAAGATATAAATTGTAACGATAATAACGCAGCGGTTTATTTTTAATAAATAATTACTTTTATTTCTGATACTTTAAAATAAATTATTTAAAATTATACAACGATACGTTTCTTGTACTTATACAATAAGTAACTCGCAGATTAAACGAATTTTTACCAAATTGTCAACTATTAAAAAGTAAATGTTTTGTATTTACACGTAAAATAATGCAGTTCAAAATATTTTTAAAACTTTAAATGTTAAAAAGTATTATATTGCAACTCACTTTAAAATAAAAATTATGAAAAAAATCCTACTATTTCTTGTTGCTTTTACCAGTTTTACTGCAGCAACAGCACAAAATTTTACAGCAAACGGCATAAACTATACCATTACCTCTGCAACAACACCATCTACAGTAGCAGTAGCTACTAATTCAGCTTTCATAGGGGTTTTAGTTTTGCCCGAAACTGTAACAAACGCAAACATAATCTATTCTGTAACTTCTATTAGTGATAATGCTTTCAGAGATATAAGTGGTTTAACATCGGTTAGTATTCCAAATTCTGTAACGTCTATTGGTAATAATGCTTTTGCTAGTTGTACAGCTTTAACATCGGTTAGTATTCCAAATTCTGTAACGTCTATTGGTAATAATGCTTTTGCTAGTTGTACAGCTTTAACATCGGTTACGATTCCTGATTCTGTTATTTCTGTTGGAAATTCTGCTTTCCTTAACTGTAACAATTTAACATCGGTTACTATTGGAAATTCTGTGACGTCTATTGGTAATAACGCTTTTGCTAGTTGTGCGGCTTTAACATCGGTTACGATTCCTGATTCCGTGACGTCTATTGGAGATTCAAGTTTTACATACTGTTATGTGTCCAGTTTCACAACGTTATTGTTTTTAATATCAAGTCTAAACTTCTTTGTTTCGCTAAGCTTCACAAAGAAGTTTAGACTTGATATTGGTTAGAACGCTTCCTTGCCTATTTT
>Ga0209390_10010825_pt1 | contig 10594 bp, 8 predicted proteins | sample BON01_FD_187212 | JGI IMG/M metagenome (GOLD analysis project Ga0209390, IMG submission 187212) | Freshwater microbial communities from Lake Bonney liftoff mats and glacier meltwater in Antarctica - BON-01 (SPAdes) (version 2) | ecosystem: Environmental > Aquatic > Freshwater > Ice > Glacier... | reverse complement strand
GATAACATCATCGCGTGGCCCCACCAAAAGCACGCGCTTCCAGCCCCGCGATCAGCTCGCGCAGCGTAGCCCGTGCGATGAAGAGTGGCAGACGGCGTTCGTCAATGCAAACGTCCGGGATGGGACACCTATGCATACATAACTGAACATCATGCTGCTTTCTTTGAGGGTTTTAGGTATTTAAGCCAAGATGAAATGGCGGCGTCAGTTTCCGGTGCCTTGGAGAACACCGTGTTCCATTGCATAGCGTGTGAGGCCTGCGGTCGAAGAAATGCCCAGTTTGCGTTTGATATTCTTGCGGTGAGTTTCCACCGTGCGCACGGATATATCCAAGACCTGAGCCACATCTTTGTTGGATTTGCCTTGGGCCAGTTCCAGCAAAATCGTTTGTTCTCGGCTGGTCAACGCCTCACGCGCGCCGCCCTGGGCGGGCTTTATGGCGCTGGCAGCCCCTGCGCACAGGTATTGCGTGCCGCCCATAACGGCATCAATCGCTGTCTTGATCTCCTCAGTAGGCACGTCCTTTAGTAAATAGCCCATCGCACCGTGGCTTAGGGCGGTGCTGATATATTCGGGGCTGTCATGCATCGACAAAATCAGGATCCGCGTGTCGGGACGCTTTTCCAAGATAATCTCGGTCGCGTTCAGCCCGTTGACCAGCGGCATGTTCAAGTCGAGCAACATAACATCGGAGTTCAAGCTTGCGATTTGGTCAATCGCCTCGCGCCCGTTGCACAAGGTGCCGACCACCTCAATATCGTCATAGGTTTCTAAAATCGCACTAATGCCTTGGGCGACCATCGGATGGTCATCGACAATCAAAACGCGGATACGGTCTGTCATGCTGTTGCCTTTGTGTCTTGGACGGGCGGCTTTTTGCTAGGGTTTATGCTGGCGGGGGGCAGCATATGGCTCAGCGGCACCTGCGCTTCAATCATTAATCCACTGCTGGTCGACACTATCCGCAAGGTGCCGTCCAAGCGCTCCATCCGTTCGGCCATATTGCGCAGGCCAAGACCGGGGGTGTCGGTACGGGTAGCGGGGCGCCCGCGCCCATTGTCTTCAATCCGCAAAACGGCGCCAGTTTTGGTGCCGCGCACCAGCATGGTTACCGCCGTGGCACCCGAATGCCGCTCAACATTGGTCAGCGCCTCTTGGGCAATTCGAAACAGGGCGATCTTGCTGTCTTGGTCCAATCGGTTGCGGAACGGGTTGGTTTCAAAGTTCACTTTGATCCCGGTGCGGGTGCCAAACTCTTCGGCCAGTGCTTGCAGGGCAGGGCCAAGGCCCAGATCATCCAAGACGCCGGGGCGCAAATCGCGACTAATGCGGCGCACCTCTTGGATAGCGCCGTTCAAATGTTCGATGCCGGAATTCAAGGAGTCGCCGGCACGGGTGTCGCCTGTTGTTTGACGGCGGCGCGCCAATTCCAGCGTATAGCGCACGCCGACCAGAATTTGACTGATGCTATCGTGCAATTCACGGGCAACGCGGCCTCGCTCTTCTTCTTGGGTGTCAAACACGCGCTGGGTCAGCGCTTTCAGCTTATCCTCGGCCAAGCGCCGCTCACGAAGGTTTAAAAACAGCCCTGACAAAAACACCGCAAAGACGGCTGCCAAAGTGATTCCGCCAATGGTCACAAAAGTTCGCTCAACCCGTGCTTCGGTTTCCGCGCGGGCAGCAGCCACCGAGGCCAACACATCATCAATAAAAATGCCCGTGCCAATCGCCCAACGCCAATCTTGCAACCCGATAACATAAGATACCATCGTGGCCCCTTCGCCGGTGCTGGGTTTTGGCCAAGTATAGGTGTGATAGCCTGACCCTTGCCGCGCCATGCGGATCAGTTCATCCACCACAGGTGTGCCGTTTGCGTCTTGCAAACCGGCCCAGTTCTTTTCGATCAGCCAGGTTTGGCGCGGACTGACAAGGTTGGTACCCGCATAGTCATAAACGAAATAGAAGCCTTCATTGCCATAAGTCATTGCTGCTAAAATCTGCAATACTTCGCGCTTAGCGGCCTCGTCATCGGGCAAAGCGTTGCCATAGATTGGACCAAAGGCGGTGCGGGCGATTGACAGATAGTTGCGCAACTCGGCCTTTTTGGCAGCGATCAACTGCGCTTCCAGCCCCGCAATCTCGCGATCAGCCACGCCGCGCGCCTCGCGCACCACGATAAAGCCAACCGCCAGCATCGCCAAAATCAGCGGTAGCGTGGCCAAAAGAAAGATCTTTTGCCCATAGCTTAGCGTTTTGCCAAAATACTGCGCCAGCCGCTGCTGCACCCTGTCTGGTCCCCTTGTGCCTTGTCTGTCCGTACGAATCGTAAGATGCCGTTGATCCCGCCACTGCGTCAATGGTCGCGGTTTGAGAGTGGCCGCCGCTCCCATAACAGTGTTAGCGCCCAAACTGGTCTGCTTTTCTGTCCACCTTTGGCACGTCTACGTAGTACTAGGTATTCCTTGCGCAGATTTCCGCCGCTATGGTCATCCCACGTTCAAAGCAGACCCGCCATCAATGCGGGATTTCTTATGGGAGGAGACTATATGGACCGTCGTTCATTTTTGACCAAAGCCACTATCGGTGGTGCTACCGCTGCCGCAGCATCCACGCTTGCAGCCCCAATGTATGCCCAAGGCAACCGCACCTTGACCATGGTGACCACCTGGGGCCGTGGCCTTGCCGGTGTGCATGACAGCGCACAGCGCAACGCCGATATGATCACCGCGATGACCGATGGTCAGCTGACTGTTGATCTGAAAGCCGCTGGCGAACTGGTTGGCGCCTTTGAAGTGTTTGACGCCGTGACCTCTGGTCAGGCCGATATGTACCACGGCGCAGACTATTATTTTGTGGGTCAGCACCCGGCGTATGCCTTCTTTACTTGCGTGCCAATGGGCATGACAGCGCAAGAGCTGGTAAACTGGTACTATCACGGCGGCGGTCATGAGTTCCACGACGAGTTGGGCCAGACCTTTGGTCTGAAATCCTTCTTGGGCGGCAACACTGGCGCACAGGCTGGTGGTTGGTTCCGCAAGGAAATCACTTCGGCTGATGACTTTAACGGTTTGAAGTTCCGTATGCCGGGCCTTGGTGGCAAGGCGCTGGGCAAGCTTGGCGCATCCGTACAAAACCTTCCAGGCGGCGAAGTGTACCAAGCGTTGGCTTCGGGCGCGATTGACGGCACCGAATGGATCGGCCCATGGGCTGACGAAAAGGCTGGCTTCCAGGAAATCACCAAGTTCTACTACACTGCGGGCTTCCATGAGCCGGGTGCAGGCCTATCCGTGGCGATGAACCGTGATGTGTTCGAGTCGCTGACCCCAGCCCAGCAAAAGATCGTTGAAATTGCAGCAGGCGAAGGCCACCAGTGGAACCTCGCGCAGTTCTTGTCGAATAACTCGGCAGCCTTGACCCGTTTGCAGGCGGCTGGCGTGAAAACGCTTGAATTCCCTGACAGTGTTTGGGATGCCTTTGCAAAAGCCAGCCAAGAAGTGCTGGACGAAAATATGGGCGATGAATTGTTCAAAAAGGTCAACGACAGCTACCAAGCGTCGATGCGGTCCTCGGCCGCATGGATTGACAAGTCGGACGGTGCCTATACCCGTCAGCGTGCTCGTACGCAGTCTATGTAATCTGCCTTTGGGCATACGAAAACGCCCCCGGCCAGTGGCCGGGGGTACTGTTTTGGCAGGGTAACTGCTCCGACTTTCCTGCAGGGGGGGATCGAAATGCTCGACGGCATTTTCGCACTATTTTCCAACATTGCGATGTCTTTTGTCCACTTCTTCTATGCGATCACGCATCCGGGGGAATGGCTGGGCTGGCTATCCGAGTTGGGGCAGCTTGAATCGACCGAGGCCAAGCAAGCGCTGGGCCGCTTTATTTTTTACGGCGCAAGCAAAGACTTTTTCTATGTCGTCTTCACCGCATTCTTGATCCTGACCGCCGTTGGCATCTGGCGCAAATCCATCATGTGGGGCGTTGTCCGGGGGCTGGAATGGTTCGCCAACACGCTGGGCCGTGCGGTCGCATGGATTGGCCTGCTGATGGTTTTGCAACAAATCTTCATCGTGTTTTTGCAGCGTATTTTCAGCGCCTCTGCGATCGAATTTGGCCCCTTTGCGCCCTTTGGCTATGCGCTGTGGGACGGTTACACTTTCGTATCCCACGATGTCAGCTGGTGGTCCGAAGAGCTGAAGCTTTACAACGCCATGATCGTTTGCCTTTGCGTCACATATACGTTTGTGCAAGGCGGCCATGTGCGGGTTGACTTGGTCTATGCCCGCCTCAGCTACCGTGCCAAACGTGTCGTGGATATGATGGGCGCAATGATATTTATGATGCCTGCCACGATCATGACTTGGCTGTTTGCGTGGTTCTTCATGTGGCGCCATCTGCTTACGCCCAAGATTTCGGCCTCCGACAGCTTTGACCAAATTATGCGTAAATCCAACGTGTTAAAGTGGAACGTCGAAACCATCGGCTTCTCACCCAACGGGTTTGACGCCTATTATCTGTTCAAGATTCTCATGCTGTCCTTCACCTTCTTGGTGTTCCTGCAAGCCATCTCCTGTTTCTACCGGGCCTTGCTTGAATGGCGCGAGGGCCCAGAAGAAGATGGCAAATATCTTGACCTCGACTCGGCGGTGGATGCTTCCGCCACCGGCACACATTAAAAGGCGGGCAGATCATGTTATTCGGACTTGACGGGATTGAGGTCGGCCTCATCATCGTGTTCCTGTGCCTCTTTTCGGGCATTATCTCGGGCTTTCCGGTGGCTTTTGCCATCGGCGGCGCCGGGGTTATCGCATTTGGCATTATCGCCTCGCTGGATACGGCGGGGCTGCTGATCCACAACGCTGTTGATACGGGGTCAGATGCCTACCGCGCCTTGCAAGCGGTGGGGGTGAACCAGATTGACATCACCCATTTCAGATACCCAGAATTGCCGCTGATAGCACAGCCCTTGTTCCCGCAAGGCTGGGAAGTGGCGATGGACCGCAACCTGTCCTTTATCGTCAACCGCATGAATGAGCGGGTGATTGCAGGTGCCTCTATTGAAACGCTGCTTGCGGTGTTGATGTTCGTGATGATGGGCATCGTGCTTGAGCGCTCAAAAATTGCCAATGATTTGCTGACCACTATGGCCCGCGTCTTTGGCCCGCTACCCGGCGGTTTGGCCGTGGCGGTTGTGGTTGTGGGCGCGTTTTTGGCGGCCTCGACCGGGATTGTGGGGGCCACCGTGGTCACCATGGGCCTGTTGTCGCTGCCCACCATGCTGCGTGCAGGCTATTCGCCGACACTTGCAACCGGGGTCATCGCGGCCTCAGGCACTTTGGGTCAAATCATTCCACCTTCCATTGTGATCGTGCTTTTGGGGACCATGGCTGGCGATCTTTATGCTGCAGGCCAAGAGGTTCGCGCCCAAACGGCGGGTTGTTCCGATGCGCTTACCTATCTTGGTACGGCTGCGGTTGTTTCGGTCGGCACCTTGTTCCAAGCGGCGATTTTGCCGGGGATTATGCTGGCATTTCTTTATGCGGCCTATGCGTTTGGTTTTGCCATGCTGAACCCGTCCAAAGCGCCGGCAGTGCAAATCGAAACCAGCGCCCGTGGTGAAATCATCACGCGGGGCGAGGCGACCACATGGTTCCTCGGCGTGCCTGTGGCTTTGATTGCAGGCTTATTCTTGGCGATGCAGGTCAATCTAATCGGTAACCAAGACCTAACGGTCGACAGTTACTCCGACGCGGGCCAAACCGCTGATCTGCGCACCCGTGTGTCCGATCAATGCAAAGCCTCGATGATCGAATTGCACGGCCAAGAGCGTTGGGATGCAGCTGTCGCCCAACAAGCCGAGATTACCGCCGCCGGCGGCGTCGCCAAATCGGTCGCTTTGACGCCCGAAGAACTGGTCACAGCCTCTGCCGAAAAGCTCGCCTCGCGCGCGCCAATCGGAACCGGCGTGTCCGTCATCTTTTTGCTCTTGGCGCTGACCTTGACCACCGCGCGCGGCGTGGCCCCTTCGGCCGACCATCGCCCGCTTTGGATTGGTTTAGGCGGTGTTGCAATTGGTTTGCTGGCGGACGTTTTACTTATCGCACCAAATGCTACACCCGGTATGACGCTGGTGTTTCTTGCCATCCCCTTTGGCCTTGCCATTTATGGCGCGACCTATGCCACCGGAATGTTGGCGCGCAATGAACTGATCCGCGTTGTGTTCCCACCGCTGATTTTGATCATTGCGGTGCTTGGCTCTATTCTGGGTGGCATAACCAACCCGACTCCAGCCGCGGGGCTTGGGGCAGGGGGCGCGATCTTACTTGCCGCCTACCGCAAGCTGGGCGATCTGAATAAGTCGGGCAGCATCATCATTATGACCGCCTTTGCGATTGTGATCATGATCCTTGTGGGCGTGAACTTTGACCTGCGGGTCGGCGTTGGCGTCACCTCGACCGAGCAGTGGATCGCTTGGGGCGTGGCACAAGGCACCTATTCCTTCGCGATGTTTGGCCTGCTTTATGCCTGCTGGGTGCTGTGGCGCAACAAGGTTCTGACCCCGGTTGTGCGCGAAACCACCAAGGTCACCTCAATGGTCTTTGCCATTCTGATCGGCTCTCAGATCCTGAACCTCGTGCTGATTTCTTTTGGAGGTGAGCACTATATCCAAAGCTTCCTGCGCAGCTTTGACAACGAGCTGACGGTGTTCCTGATCGTGATGTTGGTGTTGTTCATCCTTGGCTTTGTGCTTGATTTCCTTGAAATCATTTACATCGTCGTGCCGATTGTTGGCCCGGTGATCTATGGGGGCACATTTGACCCAAGCTGGGTGACGATCATGATCACGGTGAACCTGCAAACCTCATTCCTCACGCCGCCGTTTGGCTTTGCGCTATTCTACCTGCGCGGCGTGGCCCCGAAAGAGGTGACGACTGGCCATATTTACCGCGGGGTTATCCCCTTTGTGTTGATCCAGGTGGGGGCATTGATCCTGCTTTACATGTTCCCTTGGGTCGTTACGATTGTGCCGAACCTGCTTGCGGGCTAGTCAGAAGCCCCACGAAAATAAAAAAAGGCCGCCCCAAACCGGGCGGCCTTTTCTTGGTGTCATTTTGCTTTGAGGTGTTGATATCAGCCTCAGCCTCAGCCTCAGCCGATTGCGCTCATCGCCGTTTATAAAGTGGTCCACGATTTAAGGTGCCAAAGCCGCCCATCAGTCTTCGGGTGGAAGTGTAGAAGTCACTTTGGGGCGTCGTTTGCTCGTATAAAAGAACTTGCGCGTCCGTCCGCCCGAGCCGTCAAATAGTCTCTGCGCTCAGTTTTACATAGCGAACGCAAAACTCTCAGGCGTTGCATGGTGCCAGTATTTGGTAAAAGCCGGGTGCGACACGTCATCGCCCAACAACTCTCCCTGTTCCAACCAAAGGTATTGGCTGGCGGCGGACCTTACCTCGCGGCTGTTCACCCGGATCATCAGGTGATGTGGTGTCAGGTCGCGTGGGTGCGACAACCCGCTGGCCTCAATCGCCTCTTTAAGCGTGTGCATGGTGTTGGCGTGAAACTTTGCAACCCTGATATATTTGTCGTCGACCACCAATGCGCGATATCGGCCAGGATCTTGAGTTGTCACGCCTGTCGGGCATTTGCCAGAATGGCAGGCCTGCGCCTGAATGCAGCCAATCGCAAACATAAAGCCGCGCGCCATGTTGCACGCATCCGCCCCCAGCGCAAACATCCTGCAAATATCAAAGGCCGAGATCAGCTTGCCCGACACAATAATCTTGGTCTTGTCGCGAATTCCAAGGCCCAGCAAAGTGTTGTGGATCAGCATTAACCCTTCGCGCAGCGGCGCACCGAAATGGTCGGCAAATTCGGCCGGCGCTGCACCTGTGCCACCTTCGGCCCCGTCCACAGTGATAAAATCAGGCGACAGCCCGGTTTGGGCAAAGGTCTTGGCCAGCGCGAACCATTCCCACGGATGGCCGACGCACAGTTTGATCCCGACAGGCTTGCCGCCCGACAAATCGCGCAACCGCTGTATAAAGTCGCATAGCTCCAAGGGAGTGGAAAAAGCGGAATGCGACGAAGGGCTTACGCAATCTTCTCCCACTTGGACGCCGCGCGCCTCGGCAATCGCCTCGGTCACCTTGGCGCCGGGCAAAATACCACCATGCCCCGGTTTTGCCCCTTGGCTTAGTTTAACCTCAATCATCTTTACCTGATCGGACGCGGCATTTTCGGCAAATCTATCCTCCGAAAAGCTGCCATCAGCGTTACGACACCCAAAATAGCCCGACCCGATTTGCCAGACAAAATCGCCGCCCCCCGCCCGGTGAAACCGCGAAATAGACCCTTCGCCGGTGGTGTGGCTAAACCCACCGGCGGCGGCCCCTTTGTTCAACGCTTCAATCGCGGTCGGCGACAAAGCACCATATGACATGCCCGAGATATTGAGCACTGATGCTTTATAAGGCTGCTTGCAATGTGCGCCGCCAATCGTAACCCGAAAATCATGCGTCGCCAAATGCGACGGCTTCATCGAATGGTTGACCCATTCATGCCCAACCTTTTCTACATCCAATTGCGTCCCAAACGGGCGCAGCCCGTCTACCCCCTTGGCGCGGCGGTACACCAGCGCGCGTTGTTCGCGTGAAAACGGGGTCGCATCTTGGTCGCTTTCCACGAAATACTGCCGAATTTCGGGTCGAAATGTTTCCAACAAAAACCGCATTCGTGCTGAAATAGGATAATTCCGCAGCACCGAGCTATGGGTTTGCGTCAGGTCAAACACCCCAAGTGCTGCTAACGAAATCGCCAGCACCGTGATCCAGCCGCCCCAAATCGGGTGATAGCTTGACACAGCCAACCCAAGAGGTACCGCCAAAATCGCCATGGCAAGCGGGGTATATCGCATTGGGAACATGAAGAACCTTCCATTTCATCGCGCGGGCTTGGGGGCATCCTGCTGCTTGGCGCTTAAAACGAGGTTAACGCTAGCGGGTCACGTTCCAATTTACCAAGGCTTTTCTAGGCTCACGTCAAACGCGACTTAGCTATCGTCGTAATCTAATTAGCCCATAGCCGTCGGCTCTTCGGGTAGTTCTGCCAATGTCGTAGGCCCGCGTGTCGGGCTGCGCCCATCGGGCAGGCTAATCCGCGCGACCTGTTCAGCGATGGGTTCAACCGACAAAGGATGCAGTTCGCGGTGATGACCCTCGGGGTCGCCAATCGCTTGCCATTCCCCGCCTTTAAAAATTTCCAGCCCTGAAAACCCCGCCTTATAGCCCATCTTTTTGCTGTTTGGCACCCAATAGCCCAGATAAACAAAGGGCAGGCCTGCCGCGCGCGCAATCTCGATATGGTCAAGGATCAAAAAAGTCCCGAGCGAGCGGCCAAACAAATCGGGCTCATAAAAAGAATAGACCATGCTCAGCCCATCCTCAAAAACATCGGTCAAACACACCGCTGACAAATCAGACGCCGCGCGTCCTGCGGTTTCAGAATATTCAATTACCCGGCTGCGGATCGGTGTTTCTTCAATCATCGCGGCGAATTCGAAGATATCCATATCCGCCATCCCACCCTCGGCATGGCGAAAATCCAGATAGCGCCGAAAGAGCGCAAACTGATCCTCGGTCGCCCAAGGGCTGGTGGCATTTCGTGTAAGGCTGGCATTGCGGCGCTGCACTTTGCGCTGAGTACGGGTCGGCGTAAAATCGGCCACCCGAATGCGCGCCGACAAACAGGCCGAACATTCCGCACAAGATGGCCGGTACAGCACGTTTTGCGACCGCCGAAACCCTTGTTTGGACAGCGTATCATTCAGCTTTTGCGCATGTTCACCTTGCAACGCCGTAAACAGCTTACGTTCCATCCGCCCATCCAAATAAGGACAGGGTTGGGGAGCGGTCACATAAAACTGCGGCGCAAGAGGAAGGGTGTGGCGCATCGACATCCAAACATAAGGACAATTGAGCGCAGGGTAGCAAGCAAGGCCCACGCCGCCAAGGACAGAGTTTGCCAAAACCCGTGCGAAAGCGCGGATTTATCGGCGCTATTTGCACAAACCCCTTAGAACCGCGCTGATTTGTTGATCGCAACAGTCCCCAACACGGTATCTGTTAACCCTTGGCCACGCGGGCTAAGTAGCATCATCGCGATTGACAGCAGTTGCGGCAGCACAAAGGCGGCACTGATAGCATAGCCCAAGGTATGCACAAACGCAGTGCCGCCATCCAATTGTCGGCCATCTGCGCGGCGAAGCTCAATCGCAGCCAGCCGCATGCCGGGCGTGGCTGACCCTGCCGTCAGGCTAACCCAACGATAGAGCAGGTTCACCACCCCAAACAAAACCGGCAAGAAAAACAGGGCAGTAAAGGCTGTGAACGGTACGATTATGGCAGTCAGGATCAGGGTCAGAATTGTATCTACAATCCATGCCATGCCGCGCTTGAACGGCACGCCCATACTACACGACAGTAGGGTGGTTTAGGGGTCCAGGTCATGATTTACAGACGGACTCTTATCGCTAAACAAGGTCCAGCTGATGTTCACCAAAGCCCTGACGACCCTCAAGGCGAGGTTATCCCCG
>Ga0209390_10010821_pt1 | contig 10597 bp, 14 predicted proteins | sample BON01_FD_187212 | JGI IMG/M metagenome (GOLD analysis project Ga0209390, IMG submission 187212) | Freshwater microbial communities from Lake Bonney liftoff mats and glacier meltwater in Antarctica - BON-01 (SPAdes) (version 2) | ecosystem: Environmental > Aquatic > Freshwater > Ice > Glacier... | reverse complement strand
CGTGGTCTGCACCCACTGGCACAGACATTGGAATCTCGCATCCACCGCACTTGACGCCATGGTTTAGTGAAGTCCGACTCGCTATCATTAACCTGCAGAGGCCAGTCAAGTCGTATGGCTTCCCCTGAGCCAAACCACACAGGTCCATCTTTTGGATTAGCAGAGGTTCTGCCACCGGTTCCTCCGAGAAGAAATGCCAGGTTGCGCACGTCACTTAACCGAAATCTGTCAAGAGTTTCCTTCGTGTCACTTTTCGGGTCAAGCAGGAGGATGCGCACATCCCGCGTGTTAAAAAAACCAGCATGTCTCCGCAAGACACCAGGGCAGTGAGTATCAGGTACTACCAGATGTCCATCCTCATCACATGACCAGGCGTGACTACGAGTCGAGGGCGCGCTGTTGGGCCATGATTGGCACTCCGCCCATTGCTGTCAGCATAGTCATTCAACCCAGCAGCGTGGCCAAAACCAATAGTACCTGGTGGGAAAATGGCCAATTCTGTGCATGTGACATCATTTGTTGAGTGACGCATGTAGTGTTTCCGGGGCAAACGTTTTTGCCCAGGTCTTTCATGAATGACGACTACCACTCGTCGCAACCTTGCAGTTGCTATCATTTTCTCCCACACTCTTGAAAGAGCCCCGTCTCGAGGCTCATTCAGGACTACCAGGCACCTATGTGACCATGGTGCAACTGGTCCCGTCATGTCAGGGCAGAAGTTGTCGACTGTCACCCTCCAATGATTGCCCACCGGACTGTCCCTCCAGGAACTTCCTAGCACGGACGGTACCACTGGGAAAAGACAGTTGAGGGTTAGAGCGGATGTCACCACCTGCTGTTCCAAATCAAAGACATCTTGCAGCCACGCAGTAATTTCGAGAGGTAATTGTCCAACTGTATCAAAGCGCATGGCGTTTCTATTTATTCGTGGCTGCTCTTTTACATGTCTGGTTTTTGCTTTGTTGTGTTCCAAGACTTTACGTATACTCCCCACACATTCATACAGTACCTTGTACGCAGCCTGCTGAATGCAGCGCCAGCGCACGTCTCCCCAGATGTCACATCTGTCTGTCCCCACAGTCCACACAGACATGTAATGCGTTCCTTGGTCGCCACACTTGCATCCTTGCCCATGCCTCCAGCTGGGACTGCAGGCCCCGTTTGCCATGTCACGAGGTCTGGGTCAGAGTGTCTTAAGAAGCCAGACCCCCTCATCTAGGCCTCCTTGTCACTTGTCATTTTGCAATCCGGGCCTGCGAAGCCCAAGCGAAAGTCTGGTCGAAACAACAGGCTGTTACCGCCTGTTACCGCCTGTGTGGCTAGGTGTGCTGATGCCGTCAAGGCCACTTGAACGAAAGTAGGTTGCCATGCTGGGCATTCGTGACACCAATGTACCCTGGAGTCTGGACCTCCTAAACAAAAATGGCACGGTCGTCCTTTTCCCCCCAGCTTGAGTAAGTTACGAGTGCCCTTGGCGTCAGCCCAGTCCGTCATTTGATTGATGTTGCTTTTATTACTTCGTAAGAAATAGTCTAGTAGCTTTGCTGGAAGCTTTATGTGCTCAGGGTAGACAGGTTGAGGCTGCTGGATGCAAGTTGTCCCAGACAAGACTGCATTGCTTCTGCTTTCAAATTCCCATGCAGTTGTTTGCACACTTGCGCCCAGTGTTTGCCGTCTACTTCTCCGTTTTCCATCAGTCGCATGACTGTTGTAGCCTTAGATCTGTCGCAGGTGGGCTGGCGTGATTCCTTGTTAAGACGACGTGTCACTCGAACCTGTTGTGCAAGCCATCCCACTTGTTCGAACGGGGCTCCAAACATTGGCACCCCCGCCGAAGTCAACAAATTTGCAGCATCATCCTGTGGTCGCAGGCCACAGTAAAAATCCAGCTCGTGAGATCTATTTTGTTGTGCAGCTGCTCCAGCCAGCAGGTCACACGAATGGTTTTGACGTGCCGTGACTGTTTGAATAAAATCTGTTGTTCCAGTTTTCTCACGATTGTGACAAGCGGCTTCGTGCAACATTCAAAGTTCCAAAGTCCGCTCCCCTTGCGCACATTTGCCGGATGTGCAAAGTGGAAAGCCCTAGTACCCCAGCCTCCTTTGTCCGGACGCCGTGTCTAGCAGTCAGATCCGGATACATACACACCTTTTTCAATGCCATCAGGCCGCTCAAACTGTCCGAGGAGAGCAGCACTTCGCAGTTATCAGCAGCAATTCTATTTAAAATGCCCATTGCTGCTGTTACGCACTGCTCCTTTACTGAAGTACTGGGTTCATCATCAGAGCTCCTGGACACTACTCGTATAGCGTGGGCTGCAAGTACCGATTGGTAGGGGTTTAGATGACTTGCATCGCTGATGATATATGCAATGCCCAATCGTGGTCGACACTCTGGCGATCTACCATGAGATGATCCAACCCAACCTTCCGCTACGTGGTTCTTCAGCGCATACACAGATGCAAAACTCTTCCCCCAGACACATGTGTGTTGGAGAGCATTCTTGTGTGTATTAACATAGTGTAGTACCGCCTCCCAGCCGCAGTGTGTGGGTTTTCCGCTCGCTGCCCTGTTGTACTTTTCCTCCGCAGCCAGGATAGTTCCCTCCCTGTTCAGGGAACAGTCTCGACCAAAGACGCATGCACATACGGTTGGTGCCGCAGTGCACTCCATTCTTAGGCCTTGGAATTGCTTCCTGTCTGTGACAGTATACAGGTAGATGGCCAGGTCCCAAGCATCCTGATGGATTAGGCCTCGCGCTCCATCCGAGGTGCCTGACGAGCACAGCAGGTGTCTCAGCGATTCTTCATCCATGTCACATTCGTCTGCATTTGCAAACACAACATGAAATATGTCAGACTGATATCCTTGTTGAGTGATTGCGAGAAAAAAAATAGTGGCGTTTGGTGCGGACGAAGCCAATTCCAGTGAACCTGCTAAGGGACTGAAAGAGGGTGTGTGTCAGATGTTCGAGGGGGTAGTGAGAGGGGGAAACAATTCCGTCTAAAACCCGACAACTCAAATTCCCATGAATTTGAACTTCATAGACCCTCAAACAAGGGTACTAAACTACTTTTGAAAGTAATAAAAGCAATCATCATCATCAGTGATGTCAAAAGTGGAGGGGCATCTGGTGGCTCATTGGGGGGGGGTTTCATAGAACATCATGACCTCTGTTTTTTCGCGGTTGATGCGCATACGACTTCGCTCCGCCCAGTCCTGGCAGGCGTCAATTATAGATTGGAGTTGCGGGGGGGATCTGGCTATGAGTACCATGTTGTCGACATAAAGGAAGGCTCCAATCCAGTTGAGGTCGTCGATGGAGGTGATTTGAGGGAATTCAGGGAGTTTGGAATTTGGCTCGCAGTTCGAGGATACGTTCCGCAACACAGATGCCAAAGAGGGTAGGGCTAAGTCGGCTGCCTTCAGGGAGGCCGCGGAGAATTTCAACTTCGTCCTTTTGGTCAATGAGGGCACGTACACGTACGCTGCAGGAGTTTTCTTTCAGTAGTGCTAAAATTTTCCAGTGATTTTTTAGTTTTGTAGTGTCAGACCAAAACGTTCACTGAGGACGGATGGGTAGGAGTAAAGTCAATGAAGGAGCAGTAGCTGGCGAACCCGTTTCTTTCTTTCTTTCTTGGGTTTCGAAGACCCAACCTAATCACTGGACCGTTCTAAGCAAAGGGCGAACTCCCGTGTTGGAGAATTTTTCTTTTTTCTTTTTTCTTTTTCCTTTTTTTCTTCGTCGCTTCCAGAAGGATTTGGCGTAAAAGGAATGGCAAGAACTTTAAGAAGACACATCCTCGGGTCAATGAGTTGTGGTTGTGCGCGAAGCATCGGGCCGGAAAGCGTGGTATTCTCAGCAATGCTGATACTCCTGATGGGTACAAACACTGCAATGCATGCATGAATGAAGGGTAAACACACAAGGCAACATCTGAACCCACCAGCATATGCTCGCAGGCTTCCAAGCTGGCGATATTGATAATGTGGGGGGCAGTAATGTCGTAGGGGTACTTACAATAAAACTTGCCTATGCATCTGCACACCACATGCAGCGAGCGCGCCAGCAGATCCGATAACGCCAGGACCATCCTGGCCACATCGAAGTAACTCAAATTTGAAATGCCTGGTACCTTTGTTTATGCATTGCATGTTTGCGCATGATGGTCCTGTACGCCCATGCACACACATTCTCTGTCGCAAGCATTTTTTCTGTTTCAACATTACCATTCTTTCAGGTCTATGGAATCTCCGACTTCCTCTCCCTTCATTTTCGCTCGCTCGCACACATACACGCACATATATCCCCCCCACTCAAAACTATTCCTACCTCTACACACACACGCTCTCTCACACTCTCTCTCTCACACACACTCTCTCACACAGGGTTACACCGAGGTGTTTTTCCCTTGCAATCTTGTGCCGCAGAATATGTTGATGGCAGAGAGCAGTGTATGTTCTGATCGAATGGAGGTGCTTTCTCTCTATCTCTCTCCTGCCCTCTTGCTCTCTCTCGCTCTTTCTCACCGGATGGTAGCTCCATGGCACGTTTCGCTTCAGTCCGCCATATATACACATATTGGATACACTATAGGTATTCAAACTGTATACATGCATATCTTGAAACATATTGAATACATATATTTATATATATATATACATATGTATAAATGTATACACATTTGTCTGTTGTCATTTGGTCTCTGAAACCGCTTAATCGTGTCTTTTGAACTTACACAGTTCGTATTGAATACACGTACAAAAACACTGACAAATACATATACACCGATATAACAAGCACACACACGCGCACACGTGCAACAGCCCTATGGCGCGAGTATTCTGGACTCCAGCTCACCAAACACACACTCTCTCTCTCTCACGCGCGCGCGCTCGCACGTACTTTCTTTCTCTCCTCCACCCACCCCAAGGACACACACTCTCTCTCTCTCGCACGCACGTGCGCTTTTTTCTCACACACTCTCTTGCGCGCTGCTCTCTCTCTGTCTCTGTCTCTCTCTCGCTCTCTCTGTCTCTCCCTCTCTCTCTCTGTGTGTGTCTCTCTCTCTCTCTCTCTCGCTCTTTCTCTCTCTTCCACACTCACGCGGCGACAGCCTCATGGCACGAGCACTAGTGCGCCAGTTTGTGACGTTTACACACACATACGTACACACACACACACACACACACTCCCATAGGACGATAGCCTCATGGCACGAGCACTATTGACTCCAGTTCGTGACACCCCCCCACCCACACACACACACACACGCACACACACACACACCCACACACACACACACACACACGCTCTCTCTTTTACAGGACAAAAGCCCCACGAGCACGATTGACTCCAGTTCGTGACATCCACACACGCACACACACACACACACACACACTCTCTCTCTCTCTCCCATAGGACGACAGCCCCATGGCACGAGCACTATTGACTCCAGTTCGTGACATCCAGCGCCTTGCACAACGAGAGAGAATGGAAGAGAGTGAGAGAGCTGCAGAGCAAGAGCGGGCAGCAAGTGAGAGAGAGCGCGAGAGAGAGTGCGACGACAAGACAAGAGGGGGCGAGAGAGAGAGAGAGCGAGAGGAGAGAGCGCGCACGCAAACTCACGCGGGAGTGCAAGAGCAAGAGCGAGAGAAAGAGAGAGACGGATGTTGCGGGGGGGGGGGCGGGTCGAGTTGACTTCAAACCCCCCTAACGCGGCTTGATGATCGGGTTAACCCACTGGGTGCTCACGGTGTGCACTGTGTGGCAGGTTGAAGTTCGCGCGGAGCTCTGGGCTCTAAACTTCCGCGACGTGCTCGTCGCCACCGGCGCCATTCCCACCGAGGTGCGCTAGCTAGAGGCAAAACTAATATGAGCACACACACACACACACACACACACACACACACACACACACACACACACACACACACACACTGCCACCTGGATGGTCACGGCGGCGCTCATCCGGTTTAATCCAATGTATATGTATAAATACATAAATGCATACATACATGCATCGTACTGCAGGTGTCGGGCGAGTCTTTTGGCATGGGCGGAGAATTTGTTTTTGTTGTGCTTCGCGTGGGCGCTGCCATAGCCGTCTAGACCCATGCCCGTCTAGATGGCCGTCGGGGTTAACTCCCCCGTAATAGGTCTAATCACGAACGGCCATCATAAGGCACCTGACACGAGCACACACGCACAGGAAACTGATCCAAGAGTATCTTCGGGAGCCTAAAGGGGGGGACTCCCTCGGAGATTTAGACGTCTGGGAGGAAAGTCGACGATGCTGACTCTGTGGCCGTCGTACGCGCCATTGGCATCTTGTGTTCTAGGTGTCGGGCGAGTCTTTGGGCATGGGAGGAGAGTGTGTCGGCGTCGTGACGCGCGTGGGCGCCGCCGTGGACGCCCTTGCCGTCGGCGACCGCGTTGTGTGCGTGCCGCCGGCGGGCATGGGGTCCGTTCTGGTCACCGACAAGCGATGGGTCTCTCGAGCTCCCGACGGGTATGGGATGGATATGTATATGCATAGACGGTTATTAAGGCACCTAACACGAGCACACACGCACAGGAGACGTATCCAAGAGTGGCTTCGGGAGCCTGAGAGGGGGGACTCCCTTGGATATCTAGATGTCTGGTATGCATTCTATATGTATGTACTTGTATATGTGTAATAGAGATACGTATACGTATATATAAATATATATGGGCATGGGGTCAATGCTGGTCACCGACAGACGCTGGGTTTTGCGCGCGCCGCACGGGTATGTGATATATATGAACGCACACGCGCGCGCACACACACACATGTATATGTACATAATATAGATACCTTCTCTTTCTACGTGGCGAAAAGTCACACACACATGTATATGTATACGTATATAAAATAAATACTTTCTCTTTCTATGCGGCGAAGATGTCCTCGAAGACGTAGAGCCGGCCGCGGAAGGAGATCCAGTAAATGTATGCATACTATATAGGGTTAACCTCGATTTCTTACTTATGTATGTATAATATATATACATACATATAGATGAGTATATATATATGTATGTATGTATGACAAGCGGATTAACCCGATATATTGCTAGATAGATATAGATAGATAGATAGATAGATCGCTAGATGTGTATGGCTAATTGTAGCTCGATAGATAGATAACGATAGATATAGCTGGATGTACCTGTGTCAGGGTATATATATATGTATATGGGTGTGCAAGGCGACACGGGTTACCCCGAGTACGCACATCTATTTTTGAACAGCGTAGTAAATAAATGCAGTACGCACGTCTAATTTGGGGTTGAACCCCGTTGCTGGCACGATTGGTCTACGTCACGGCTAGGTATGAGGCTCAATAAGCAGGCGGCATAGACTACTGTCTTAGTGTCCCCTCGTTATGGAGACAGAGTTAGAGATCACCCTTTCCGTTTTCTCATGCAGGGTCAGTGCGGAAATGGCCGTGTCAATAACTATGATATACGTCATGGCGTGGCTGGAGCTCTACAGGAACAAGTCTCTTGCTACTAACGAAACACCTAACTGTCCTCAGATGACGATATGTTTACCCCCACAGCGCACCCCCCCCCCCCCCCCCCCAAACGACAGCAGACACGGCCCACAGCGCACACCGCCAGCCAGCACTGCGGCAACACCGCGCCACTATCCAGGAAGGTGGGATCCGTGTCGTAATTAGAACCTGCACGAGCCGACCCTCTGTCTGTGTTGTCTGCTTGTCTTTGTGTCTTTCAGTGTCAGCGCAGAGATGGCCGTTTCCGGCATGATGGTTTACGCCACTGCCTGGCTTTGGCTCCACCGACAGGGATCGCAAATTAGTGCCCATCAACCCCACCGGCATGGGGCACGGGTTAACCCGGGTTAACCCGAGGTGGGTTCACTGTTTTTTTTTCTGCAGGGTCAGCGCAAAGATGGCCGTTTCCGGCACGATGGTCTACGCCACAGCCTGGCTCGGGCTCTACCGACAAGGGTCTCAAACCACTACCCACCAATCGCATCGACATCGGGCCAGAGTAAAAAGTTCACTCATTCATTTTGTTCTGCAGGGTCAGCGCAGAGATGGCCGTGTCAGTAACTATGATATACGTTGTGGTGTGGCTGGAGCTCCACAGGAAGGTGGCGTGAACTACTGTCTTCGCACCCCACCGGCATGGGACCAGACTAAGGGTGTGTACCTTCTCCGTTTGATTATTTAGGGTCAGCGCAGAGATGGCCGTTTCTGGTACGATGGTCTACGCCACTGCCTGGCTCGGGCTCCACCGACAGGCACGTGTCCGTGAGGGCGACACTGTCCTCATCCATTCTGCGGCGGGTGGTGTTGGTCTCGCTGCGGTACGAAATATATACGGCTAGATATGTATACATGTGGATACATATATAGATGGCTAGCTAGATGTGTATGGTTAGTTTTAGCTCAACAGATAGATAACGACAGATGTAGCTAGATATACAAATGCAAGGGTGTTTCTATGACACCGTCCTCATCCACTCCGAGGCGGGTGGGGTCGGTCTTACTGCGGTACGCAATGTATAGCACACTGTTCAAATATCGATTGTGCTAAATTCAGCGTTTAGTTCAGCACGTCTATTTGAACAGCGTATATATATATAAAGATAGCTAGATATATAGATAGATATAGATCGATAGAGATGTATATAGGTAGATAGGTGTGCATGGTCAATTGTAGATCAATAGATAGATAACGATAGATGTAGCTAGATATACGAATGTAAGGGTATATATAGATGTGCAAGGCGACACCGTCCTCATCCACTCCGCGGCGGGCGGCGTCAGTCTTGCTGCGGTACGAAATATCTATAGCTAGCTCTATATAGATCGATACAGATAGCTACATGGATTGATAGCTAGATGGCTATGGTTACATAGTTGTATATCGATAGAAAGATAACGAAAGATGTACCTAGATATACGAATGCAAAGGTGTTTCTATGACACCGTCCTCATCCATTCTGCGGCGGGGGGTGTCGGTCTCGCTGCGGTACGCAAGATATATAGATAGATAGATAGATATAGATCGATAGAGTCTCGCTGCGGTACGCAGTACATATATATAGATAGATATAGATTGATAGTCTCGCTGCGGTACGCCAGATGTATAGATAGATAGATATAGGTATAGATCGATAGAGATATATAGGTAGATAGGTGTATATGGTTAGAGTGAGCTCGATAGATTGATAAAGATAGGTGTAGCTGGGTACACGTATCTCAGGGTATATATATATGGATGTGCGAAGGCGGCACCGTCCGCATCTATCCTGCATCAGTCTCGGTGCGAAGGAGATACGGCTAGATAGATATAGGTATAGATAATCGATAGATGAATGTCGATGCTTCGTTTTTGATCTTTAGATAGATAAAGATAGGTGTAGCCGGATATACGTATGCAAAGGGTTAACCCTCGTCGCGCCACCTTTGAGGGCTGTTGAGTGGTTTGCTTGTGTGTTTGTTTGTGGGGTTGTTCTTGTCGTGTTCGTGCGTGTGACCTGTGTTTTGTTTCAAAGGTGCATCTGGCTATACGGGCGGGATGTGTCGTCTACGCCACCGCCTCCACCGCCGCCAAGCATCAGCTTCTTCTAAGCCTTGGTGTCGCCGAAGTCTTCAACTCGAGATCCGTGACCGACTTCAGCCAGGGCGTGATGCGCGCCACGATCGGCAAGGGAGTCGACGTCGTCCTCAACTCGCTTGCTGGAGAGGTGCAATCTAACCTTCTAGAAGCATCTCGTGGTAACCCGTTGGTGATGGTGTGTTCATCTGCTGGGGGGGGGTTCGTGTGTTTTTTAAGAAAGGTGCCACGTGCGGAAAGGGAGTCGACGTCGTGCTCAACTCCCTCGCTGGAGAGGTAGAATCTATCTATATACCATACGCCGCTCCCAGTTTAGAAGCATGCCCTTCTCTGTGGCTGATTTGCCTCTTGCCCCTAACCCCTTACCATACCCTTACCCCTTCCCCTAACCCTAACCTTACCCGTGCCCCTAACCCCATATCCGTACCCCTAACCCTAACCCCGTGCCTCTGACCCTTCAGGCCGCGGTCACTTCGTTGAAGCTTCTGAAGCCCTACGGCGTCTTCGTTGAACTGGGCAAGCGCGACTCTTACGAGGGGAAGACAATGAGCCTCGCCCCATTCCTGCGTGCGTTATGTATACTATGATAATGAGTTTATCCCTCCGCCCCCCCCTAACACAACAAACAGCAGCGACACGCCCCGCAGCGCCGACACACGAGTGTACCGGGCCGGCCAGTACCGGGCCGAGACGCACGCCACAGAAGAAAAGGGTTAAGGGTTAACCCTCTTAGGGATAACCCGAGGTGAGAAGAACCGCAACGGACCAACCAACACCGATATGAAGAGAGCCAGGGTTTAGCCCTGTGTGGCTCATTGTTAGCAGCGCTGCAAGTATCAATGGTATTAGAATGGGATTCATCAATATTAATAATGTATTTAGGGTTTGGCGAGCGCGACTCGTACGAGGGCAAGACAATGAGCCTCGCCTTTTTCATGCGTGTGTGATGTATACTATGTGGAGGGGGGGAGGGGGGGGGGGG
>Ga0209390_10010820_pt1 | contig 10598 bp, 13 predicted proteins | sample BON01_FD_187212 | JGI IMG/M metagenome (GOLD analysis project Ga0209390, IMG submission 187212) | Freshwater microbial communities from Lake Bonney liftoff mats and glacier meltwater in Antarctica - BON-01 (SPAdes) (version 2) | ecosystem: Environmental > Aquatic > Freshwater > Ice > Glacier... | reverse complement strand
TTGGACATAGTCGCAAATGAATGACGGGCGCTCGGCGCTGACCCAAGCGCTGATCCTAACAAGGCCCACGGACGCGTCGGTGGAGCCGAACTTACCTATAGGGTCATGCTTCCATTCCTCGCTCCTCCCACGCACACATCTCAAGCGCACACACATCACTTCCTCTCTCCTCTCACGCACACATCTCAAGCGCACACACATCACTTCCTCTCTCCTCTCTTCTTACTCAGCCCCGTAACTTAAATACCCACCCTCACCCCTTCTCCATTCCGGTCCCTTCCCCGCACTCAAACAGCCGTCATGCCACCACTCCATCTCCCTCCTCGCACCACCCCCCGCCTCCTCACCATCCTCCTCCTCGCGCTTGCCCTTTTCCTCGACACGCCCACCCCCGCCACCGCCAACGAGCACCTACAGCCCTGGTCCAACCTTGTGACGCAGGCCATGGTAGGCCACACCCTCCACAGCGGCGCCGACCCCAGCAAGCCCTTGACCCCCATTGCCAACCTCCTGGTGGGCGGCCGCGTCCTCTCCATCCTCCACCTCGCCCAGTGGCAGGCCCTCAACGACGTGCTCGTGTTCCACAACGTCCCCTCCCTCGCCGTGGCCAAGGACCAGCTCCCCGCCCTCCTGCTCTCCCTCCAAGCCGCCTTGGCTGGGGCCGGCAAGCAGGTCCTGGAGACCCTGTTGCCCGCGGGCGACGCTCAGGCTGGCCTCCCCGCCCTCTACGCTGCCCAATCAGGCGACAACGATGCTGACCTGGCGGCGGCCCGAGAGCTAGGCGTCAATGCAGGCAAGGCCGTGTTGGCCTCGCGCAGCAACGACGGGGCCACCATCGTCCTCTCTCCCTACCTCGGTGCCAACACCACGGCCGACGCGGGCCGCTGGCGACCCACCCCACCCATGTTCCTACCCGGGGCCGCGGAGCAATGGAAGTCCGTGACGCCCTACATCCTGACCAGCCCGCAAGAGCTGCGTCTTCCCCCTCCCCCTGGCCTCCGCACGCCCGCCTACAAGCAGAGCTACCTGGAGGTGGAGTCTGTGGGCAACGCCACGTCCACAGGCCGGCTGGCCACGCACACGGAGGGCGCCGTCTTCTGGTGCGAGCAGCCCGATGCCCTCCTCTTCACGCTGGTGGGCCGCGTGACGGAGAAGATGGACGTGTTGGAGGCTTCGCGCGTGTACGCCATGGCGGCCGTGGCGGGCTTGGACGCACGGGTGGCGGTGATGGACACCAAGTACCTCTACAGCACCTGGCGGCCCGTCACAGCCTTGCCCCTCGGCAACGGCGTGGGGCTGCCGGCAGTGCCTGATTTTACTTCGTTGTTGCCTACCCCGGCTACGCCCGAGTTTCCCTCGGGCCACGCGGCGCATGGAGAGGCGATTGTGGAGGTGCTGCGGCGGGCGAGGGGGGGAGGAAAGGGCGTGGGGGGGGCGGGGGAGAAGGCGGCAGACCTGTTTGAGGTCAGCTTGACCACGCCCACGGTGGGCGGGACGGGAGGAGGAGGAAAGCGAGGGTTGCAGGCACTAGCAGCAGGAGGAGGAGGAGGAGGAGGAGGAGGAGCGGCCCATATGCCGGTGGTGACCCGGCAGTACAGTTCGCTGACGGAGCTGAGTGAGGACCTGACCTACTCCCGCATCTACGGCGGCCTGCACTACCGCTTCACGGCAGACGAGAGCCTGAAGCTTGGGGGCAGCGTGGGCCGGCGGGTGGTGGAGGCCTTTGACGCCAAGTACACCAAGGTGGGGATGGGGAAAGAGCAGCAGAAGGAGGCGGATAAGGAGGGGGAGGGGGGCGGGCGGCGGGGGTTGAGGACTGGCGCAGCGCCAGCGTAAATTGGGTGGAGAAGGAGGAGGGTGAGGGAGGGAGGGGAATGAAGGATGGAGGGAATTGTAATTTCAACAAGCAGGCAGGAGGAGAACGCGTCATAATAAACGATATCTTGTCGTCACGTGCGGTCGGAGGGGAGGGGAGAAGGAAAGCGACGGAGGAGATAGTTGAGGCAAGTGGTGGGAAGCCACGGAGCTGATTAAGCGGGAGGCGCCGAAGCCCTAAGCAAGTAGGATGGCAAGTAAAGCACACCTACTTTCCCAGTCAAACTGACACTTATGCCCTTCAAAGAAGCGGCGTTTGTATGCAATGCAAGTTAAAAAATGAATGAAGCCCTGCCTGTCTTGAAAACAGCAGCAGGAGTCTTGAAAGCAGCTGCAGCAGCGGTGTGAAGTCGCGGCACTAATAGAAACGAACTAAATAGAAAGATGAAAAGATTTGCGACCCAACCAACAATGGAATTTGCAGTGTTTTTCTGTTGGTAGCTAGGCTTACTCCCGCTTTTGCTTTCATTTACTTTCCCATCCCTCCGCCTTCCCACCCAGACACAGCAAGTAAAAACACAAGATAATAGGAAGGAAATAATTTCATTTCCCTCAACTTCTCACAGAATGTTTTTCGTGATTTGTGGGCCGCCACCTCTTTCATGCTTTCCCTTCGAACCCTTTCACTCAACCTTCATTGCGGCGCCCCTTCATTGCGGCGCCTACTGTACCTAGACTTCGTTGAGCGGACATTCTGCATTTGGATGCCGCGCGTGCCGGGCCTCGTTTTGTGAGTGCGTCGGGAGAGGATAAAGCCAATGAAAAGCGGAAAATGTGCCTTTTACTCGCCTCAGTAGCACTATTCCCGCTTGTAGATCGAACTAAAACACGTCGTAATACAGAAGAATGCTGAAGCGGCGTGGTAAACGGCTGCGGTCGATTTGATTTGATTTGGCGTTGAATGCCCCTGCCTCCTCCTTTTCTTGCGACGACCAACCACGTCCCTGGGGGTAATTGTTTATTGCTTGCTCGCATCCCTCTACTGCTGATTGCGAATCCCTTTCTTTTTCTTGGTTGTTTGCTCTTGCTTGTTGGGCGTTTTCTGCCCTTGTTTCGCAAGCTTCACATGCGTCCTTTGCCGCACTTGGAGGCAGCCGCAAACTCAAGGAAGGTGTGTGTCTACCTCTCCCTCTTCTTCGGGATTTCCACTCGATACACATCAAGGAGAAGCAAGCAACCCACTTCCACAACCCCACACTCACTGCTTCCTTCATCTTTCCATCCCCAGACAGGCACACCGCCTTACCACCACCACCAAACACCACCAACCAAAACAACCATGTCCTTCTCCACCACCTCCACCCTCCTCCTCCTCCTCGGCCTTGGCCTGGCCTCCTCTACGGGTGCCACTCTTGCCACACCAGCTGCAGCGTCCTCGACGGGCCTGCAGCCTTCCACTTTGGTAGGGCCTTGAATGTTGATAAGGCCCTTCCTGTCTTCACCCCCGTCCTCGGTGCCCTCGCCCTCCCTGTGGTCGAGGCTTCTTGCCCCGTCCCCGCCGATGCCTACCCTCCAACTCGTGGGCAATATGACCACCGCTTGGGGCTAGTGCCCTGCGCCCGAAGACGCCCCCACGACGGCAGCCCTGACCCTCGCGATGCGCTGCACCGAATGGCGGGACTGGTGTGTCGACATGTGCCTCACCACCCGGGCCCGCCTCCAGCACCAGGCCCTTCACCTCCGCAACGGGGCTCACCATCAGTGAGAGGCCGCTGTAGCTGAAGTCACCAAGGCCTTCCTCGCTTCCTCGACCGCAGTCCTCCCCTTTGTTCCTCTGTCCTTCCTTTCGATGTCTGCCAAAAGCTGAGCATGCACCCCATTCATCTTGTTTGTGCGTACATTTGTTTGCTTTATATCCATCCAAACGTGCCAGCCAGGCGCAGGGCAATGAAGGACGCGGCGTCAAACTCAGCTCGCATGCTTCCTCCTCGCGGCGCGGCCCATGGCATTCTTTATGTGTGCCTGCCCAACAATGACCCTTTCGTGATTAGACACGCGCGTTTTTGCGCCTACCAACACAATGACCATCACTCGAACCCTATGAATGGCCTCGAGGATCAGGCAGCACACCAGGAGGAGAGACCACACGAGCTGCCGCAGCCCAATCAGGTCGAAGCACCAAGTACAAACACAAAACTCAACCACTCACCCAAGCCCTCCCACCCACCTACCCACACTCTCCCCTTCACAGATAAGGTCTCACACAGACATAAGGCAAACAATGTAGAGTCGCAAGACCCTTTCCTACGTCCCCTCCACCGTCCTCGTAGTGGCCCTGGCAGCATGTGCAGGCGCCCAGGCTGCAGGCGCGGCCTGCCCCATGCAAGGAACTGGATCGGCTCTCAGCTATGCCACCACCTGCCCCTTCCCCTGGAACAACGCAGTTTATCGCCCCCTTCGGAAGCTACGTGGCGCCTGTGCATGCGGATTTGAAGTACGAGGCGCAGACGAGGGCGGCCGTGTCTCCTCCTCTCGTCGTCCTCCCCACAACAGAGGGAGTGGCGACCGCTTCTCCTCCTCGTCCTCCTCGTGCCAGCCCTAAACCGACACCAGCCCTAGCAGCGCCGCACGCACAGGCCTCTTGCGTCTTCGTCGTTGCCTTGCTCTTGGTTGCAGCGGCGCCCAAGCTCTGGCTGTGGAGTCGTGGCAGCATCACCCATCCCTCGACGACGACGGCTCCCATGCTGCTAGAGACGCACGCGTACGCCCACAAGCTGGTGGCGGCGAACATGCTGCTGGCGGAGACGGGCTGGCAGCTAGTTGAGCCCGACGGGGGGTGGAGAGTGCTGATGCTGGGGTTGATACGCCCCCTGCGAGTCCTCCACCCTCAGACGACACGCCTGGCTTGCTGACCCTGCTCGTGCTCACGTGTGGGTTGGGGCCCAATGTCTCGTGCTGTTCGTGGTGCTGCAGGCCGCCCTTGACCTCCAGGCCTTCTTTGATAGCTTCAAGGTTGACGTCGTGGCACCCGCGGCGCTTGTTGAGGAAGGGGAGGAGGTTGGGAGGGAGGAAGGGGGTGAGGAGCAGCAGGTGGAGGAGGAAGGAGAGCGGGTGGAGGAAGAGCATGAAGTTGAGGAGGAAGAAGGAGAGGAGGAGCACGAGGACGAGGTGATAGAGGAGGAGGAGGTCGTCGCCCCGTTTGTTGAGACTGTCATGGTGGAGGTGGCCCCGCTTAAGACCGAGGGCGAGGTCCTTGGTGTGGAGGGAGGGCCGGCCGTCGAGGAGGAGAAGGAGGAGGGGGGGGGGCAGGAGGAAGAGGACGACGAGGGAGAGGAGGAGGAAGGCGAGCAGCAGTAGCCGCAGCAAGCCGAGCAAGCCCTCATCCTCCTCCCTCGCACGTCGGCGTTTGAAAAAGCCCTTCCCGCAATGACGATAACGGACTGCTTGCCCTTCAATTTCCAGCCCTTGGCCAATCTGCGTCAGGCCATGGCCTCCCTCACGCTCATCGTTGATCCCTTCCGCCGTCGCCTTTCCTCCATCACCACCACCACCACCACCACCAACAACAACAACAACAACAACAACAACAACAAGACCCCGCTCCTCTTTGCTCGGCTCTCGTCCGTGGCGGCTGCGGTAGAGGTGCCCGTGCTGCTTGAGGTAGGGGTTGCTGGTAATGACGATCGCGACCGGTCCGAGTCTGCTGGCCTCCGCCGCCTGGCCCCCACTGAGTCCCTGTCCCTGAGCGTGGCGTAGCTGGCCCTGCCGATGCTGAAGGAGGAAGAGGCGGAGGAAGAGGAGGAGGAGGAGGAGGAAGAGGAGGAGGAGGAGGAGGAGGAGAAGATTGTGCAAGCGCAGCAGCAAGGAGTCAAGGACGCCCTGGACGTGCTTTCCCGGGCTGGCCCCTCGCGCTCTCCCTCTGAGGCCTCGGTCGTGCACAGCCCCAGTGCCTTTGTCGCTCACTTTCACTGGCACAATAGTCGTCGCTGTGTGAGCGTGTCTTCTGATTCCTTGTCTTCTTTGGGTGCGAGCGTGGCGTCGTTTCGGGGGCCGGTGCGGGGGGGAGGGGCGGAAGAGGAGGAGGTGGAGGAGCGCGAGGGCGAGGACGAAGACGAGGAGGAGGAAGAGGAGAAGGAGGAGGAGGAGGTAATGCGTTCGTTGTTCCGTGTGGATGCGCCGCTGGTGACTGTTGCCTAAGGGAGGAGGGAAAAGGGAAAGTGTCTCTCTTCCTTCTTTCTCGTCTAGGACGGCTAGCTGAGCGCTGTCAAAAAGAGGGACGGAAGGAGAGGGAGGGAGGAAGAGGAGGAAGGAAAGCGAGGATCCATCCATTCGGCGGGCGCCTTGTTAGTGCTCCCACAGAGAAAGAACGAGAGAGTGTTGGAGAGTCTGATTGAGTAGAGTGAGAGAGAGTGCATGAGTGAGTGAGTATTCCATACATATGAAATGACAGGGGAACGTGCATACGAAAACACGCCCCCCAACCCCCACCCCGAGAGAGAAAGAGAGAAAGAGTGCATCTGAGTGCCTGGTTGAGTAGAGAGAGAGAGAGAGTGAGTTACCGAGTGAGTATTCCATAGACATGAAATCACGGGGGGACGTGCATACGAAAACACGCCCCCAATCTGAGAGAGAGACAGAAGAAGAGAAGAGGAAAAGAATCCATATGTCCACACTTTTTTTTCTCAGACTGAAACATAAGACGCTCAAACACAAGCCATGCCTCCCTTCTCTCCTACGCTTACTTTTCTCTATCAAAATGGAGTGCTTTCTTCTTCCTTCCATCCTAATAAACTCTCCTCCCTCATCTCACCACCAAGGTGGCCTCCTTGCTCCTCCCCCCCTGCCTGACCTTGTGCGCATCAAAAAGTTTGACCAGAGCCTCCACGTACCTGGCATGCAGCTCTTCCACCTCCTCCCTCGTCGGCTCCACCCCCTTCCCATTCCCATTCCCTCCCTTCTTCTTTCCTACTCGGGGTGGTAATGGCTCGCCCATCACCACCGTCACGGGGAGGGGGAGGGGGAGGAAGGGGAGGAAGAAGACGCCCCAACAAGGAGGAAAAGCCAGCTTAGTAGTGCTAGCCACCCACAACTGGAAGTCCTTCAAATAATTGAACGTATGATACAGATCGCTCTCCCCAAATGCATAGACAGGGACGATGGGGCAGTCATGCTGCAGGGCCAACTTACAAAAGCCCTTGCGCGGACGAACGACCACAATGTCCTTCCCCCGCTCCGTCAGAATCTGCTCCTTCTCCCCACCAATGTATATTAGAGAAGAATAACCCCGCGCCAAAATAGCGTAAGCCGTGGCCGCTCCAGCATCGACACAACCCAGCCACAACAATATGTCCTTGAGAAAGGGAATGAAGAAGAGGACGGTCGCACCCAGGTCGAGCCGCGGGCGGGGGTAGGAGGAGAGGAAGCGGCAGCCGTCCGTCATGGTCACAAAGTGATTCCAGGTGCCGATGCCGTGGGGGTGGGCGGCGAAAATGAATTGCTGGTTTGGGTCCAGGGGTACCGTGCAGATGACTTTGCCCTATTAGGTGAGGGAGGGAGGGAGGGAGGGAGGGAGGGAGGGAGGGAAAGAGTGGGCGGATGATGACGACAAGGGACAGGCCAAAGCGACGACGAGGGCCTCCTTGACAATACCGAACATAAGTAGCTAAATAATGGCACTAACACCTTTGTATCTCGTCAAACAAACCATTTTAAGACAAACCTAAATCCACGCTGCTTTCATCTCCCTTTTCCCTACTCGTTCATTCATCCATCCCAACCCTCTCCCTCCTTCTGTCTCTCCGCACGCACCTGCAAGTACCCGCAGTACATCCGCCAAATCCCCAACCGCTGAAACCAGGGCCAAGCTCGCGAACCATCCTTGTAGCTCGTGTCCAAATAAGTCATCCAGTACGCCATCCAGCAGGCACGGCGGAGGGTGGTGCGCCACGAGTCGGTGGCAGAGGCGAGGAAGCAGGTGAGTAGGAAGGCGACGAGGCTGGCATAACGCCAGTACTGGGGGTTGGGGCGCTTGGGCGGCAAGAGATTGTAGGGGTTGTCGGGTGCGGGTGGTGGTGCCGGGGGTGCTGCTGGTGGGGAGGGTGCCATCGTGCGCTGCTGTGGGGTGTGTCGGACGGAGGAGGGTGGGGAGGTTGTCGCGTGAGTGCCCCATCAGGCCCTTTGTCCTGTTGCCTGTTGCGCTTTGCGGTGCCGTGTTGTGGGGATTGCGTTGTGCGTTGCGTGAGCTGTAAACACAGCAGGCAGAGCACTGAAGTGCGGCCGTGTTGACGCTCCTCGCTGTTCGGCGAGACGGATCTACAAAGCCGCAGCTTCGACCAGCCAGGTGGTGCGTCTTCTAGACGCGTGCCCTTCTTGTCTCACACCTTTCGCAGTGCCCCTCCTCCTCCTCGTTCAGCTGGCCCTCACGCCCTCCTTTCCTTTTCCCCCTCGCTCCCCCACCAACATCAACAGGAAAAATCACACTCCCTCAGTACAACACCATGTCCTCTTCCACCACGGCTGCTGCGGCCGCCCCGGGGAGCCGCCTCCTGCCTTGGGCTAATATGGGGGCCTACATCCTGAACATTGCGGCCACTTATGTGATAGGCACGACCGGCAAGGTGGGCAAAACAAACAGCGAAGGTACGCCCCTGGGGCTTGAAGCAGAACAGTGAGAGAGCGGAGGGAGGGAGGGAGGGAGATCCTTGTGCCATATGCTTGTGTGTGTGTGGGCTCGCCATGCCACTGCCAGCCTTGGTGTATGTCTCTGTCGATGCGTGTAATTATGCCTGCGTTTAGGCACATTACTAGCAGACATGCACCTCCCTCGCTCGACGCTGGCCGGATGAACCTCCCTCCCTCCCTCCCTACATGCGCGGATATGTCGCAACCTCTGCCCTCTCCTTATTCGTGTCGAAGCCATGCTTCACATCTTCAAGCCGATCTATCAACATTGTCAACTACGCCTGCAATGCATCCTCCCTCCCACTCATTCACCCCCTCCCTCCCACCTCCCTTCCTCACACATAGTCTCGGCCGCCTACCCGACCCTCTTCACCCCCGCCGGCTGGGCGTTTGCCATCTGGGGGCTGATCTTCATCATGGAGGGCGTCTTCGCCGTCTACCAGCTCCTGCCCTCCGTCCGCGACACCAAGGTACGTCCACCCCCTCCCTCCCTCCCTCCCTTCCTCCCTCCCTTTTCAACCACATTCACTCAGCTTTCCCTCCCTCCCCGCCCTCCCTCCCTCCCTCCAGGCCGTCCAAAAAGGCGTAGGGCCGTGGTGGATCCTAATGGTGCTGCTGCAGCTGGGCTGGTCCCTGTGCTTTTCCACTGAGTCCATCCCCCTGTCCATGTTCTTCATGCTGGGCATCTTCCTCTCCCTCCTCGCCCTCAACCTCTCCCTGCACAAAACCCTGGGCGCCAAGCCGTCCCTCGTGCAGGCCATCTGCCTCCTCCTTCCCTTCTCCCTCAACTTTGGCTGGATCACCGCCGCCATGCTTGCCAATGCTAATATTCTAGCTGTCTTCCGGGACCCCACTCTCCTTCCCTCCCACCTGGCCACGGCCGTCTGCTCCTGCGTGGTGCTGGGGCTGGCCGCGCTGTTGGGGGGGTTCCGCCTCCTTGACCCTGTGTTCTGCCTCGTCCTGGTGTGGGCGGGCACGGCGATCGCGAAGCAGCTGGCCGAACCCGTGCAAAGCATCTCGGCCTCCTTCCCTCCCTCCGTCACGGATGGGTTGAGCCAGGCTGTGTTTGTCCTGGTGGGCTTTTCGGCTCTGTGTGCCCTGCACGCGGCGGGGAAGGGTTTCTTGGCTCGACGGGCAGCAGGAGGGGAGGAGGGGGGGGGAGCGAAGGAGGGAGGGGTGCCGGCCTCGCCTGTGGGGATGCGGGCGGCGTCGCAGGCGTTGCTTAAGCCTTAAGAGAGATAGATAGGTGGAGGAAGAATGCATGCATGGATAGGGAGGGAGGGAAGGAGGGAAGTCGAGATGTGCAGGATGGGAAGGAAGGAGGGGTGTCGTTTGTGTTTTGGGTCTGTGATTTTGGTGGGGCGGTCAAAAGAGCGCAACGGCGAGAAAGCCAGCAGCAGCAGGAGAGAACAAGGGGAAATAGTCGAAGAAACAGTTTTTGCAGCAGGTAGAACGGCGCTTGAAGAAGAAGAAGAGACCGTCTTGAGAACCTGAAAGAGAGAGAGAAAGAAAAAGGAGAAGAAAACGTGGATAGCGAACACGAACACGACCACGAGCAGCAAGGTAGAAAGAAATCAACAACAAAAGAGAGAACAGACGAGAGACTAGGAAGCACACACACTTGTAGAGACAGCGAGCGACAGCAACGAAGAAGAGCAGCAGCAGCACTACCGCACACCGAAAAGAGAGAATGCCACCCACGCAAGAAGAAGGGGAAAGAAGAAGAAAGAACATGAAAACACCCACCATCGCAAGGACACGACTAAAAACAAATGCTTAGACGCTACCTCAGGTTTAATCTTCCATTCTTCTTCCACTTCGAGAGATTTTCAATTCAGTCCTTTTATTAAATTTTCATTTCATTTTCATCCTCTGACTCTCATCCTTCTCTGAGTTACACAGGCCCAACGCTTAATATCAGCATCACGCGCAGGCGCCAGGCATGCTCTGCCCAATCCTTCCCTCCTTCTCACCCACCACACCTTCACGCAAAGAACCTAATTCATCCTACTCTACATCCAGCCCTCCAGCCCTCCCTCCCTCCCTCCCTCCCTCCCCTCCTTCCCCTCACATCCTCACCCCCCCCCCCCCCATCCCCTCCC
>Ga0209390_10010812_pt1 | contig 10604 bp, 8 predicted proteins | sample BON01_FD_187212 | JGI IMG/M metagenome (GOLD analysis project Ga0209390, IMG submission 187212) | Freshwater microbial communities from Lake Bonney liftoff mats and glacier meltwater in Antarctica - BON-01 (SPAdes) (version 2) | ecosystem: Environmental > Aquatic > Freshwater > Ice > Glacier... | reverse complement strand
TTGGGATTTGTTATGGCTTTCAATTAATGGCGAAATTACTCGGCGGTGAAGTATCACACACCGAGACCAGTGAATATGGTCGAACGGAACTCACAACAACAACGGCAAAGATTTTTTCTGATATCCCGAAATCTATTTCAGTTTGGATGAGCCACGGTGACGCGGTGATATCAGCGCCGCAAACTTTTGAAGTGTGTGCGGTGTCGGCTGGTGCTCCGGTTGCAGGCTTTGAAGACCTTGAGCATTCACGTGCTGGGGTGCAGTTTCATCCAGAGGTTTTGCATTCCGAGTTCGGCCAGAAAGTTCTTTCGAACTTCCTGATTCACGTGGCCCAATGCGAACAAAATTGGACTATGTTTAATGTGATTGACGAACAGGTTGCCAGGATCTCTGCACAAATCGGTGACTCTGAAGTGATTTGTGGGCTCTCTGGCGGAGTTGACTCTGCGGTCGCTGCTGCGTTGGTACATAAAGCAGTGGGAGATCAACTCACCTGTGTCTTTGTGGACCACGGGCTGTTGCGCGCGGGTGAAGCCGAGCAGGTCGAGCGCGACTATGTTGCGGCGACGGGAATCAAGTTGGTTGTCGTCGACGCCAAAAAGCGTTTCCTTGACGCACTCGCGGACGTAACCGACCCGGAAACCAAGCGCAAAATTATTGGCCGCGAATTCATCCGCGTTTTTGAAGACGCAGCAGCACAGGTTGTCCAGGCAGCGGGCAGTGCGGGACACAAGGTTGAATTCTTGGTGCAAGGAACCCTGTATCCCGATGTCGTGGAATCTGGTGGTGGTTCAGGAACTGCCAACATTAAGAGCCACCACAATGTTGGCGGCCTGCCCGAGGATCTTGAGTTCACCTTGGTGGAACCATTGCGCACGTTATTTAAAGACGAAGTCAGACAGGTCGGCCTTGACCTTGGACTACCACCGGAAATTGTGTGGCGACACCCATTTCCTGGCCCTGGTCTTGCAATTCGCATTATTGGCGCGGTCAGTGAAGAGCGGCTGGAGATTTTGCGCCGTGCGGACCTGATTGCACGTGAGGAATTAACCGCCGCAGGGCTGGACCGAGATGTCTGGCAATTCCCCGTCGTGCTTTTGGCGGATGTGCGAAGTGTTGGTGTTCAAGGTGATGGCCGCACCTATGGCCACCCAGTTGTGCTGCGTCCCGTGTCCAGCGAAGACGCCATGACCGCGGACTGGTCTCGCCTGCCGTATGACTTGATTGCGAAAATCTCCAACCGAATCACCAATGAAGTGCCCGAAGTAAACCGTGTGGCGCTCGATGTCACGAGTAAGCCACCGGGAACCATCGAATGGGAATAACCCCCACCGACTTTCCCAGAAACTGGGATAGTTCGACAAAAAGGCGCCCAAAGCGCCCTTTTTGACTATCTCATCCAGTTTCTGGGTCAATCAAGAATTGCGCAACGTTGACTGTTTGCAACAAAATTCAGGGCACGGGTACAGGTGCATCGAGTATGTCCGTTGTTAACGGCACTCGCGTTTGTAGAACCCCTAAAGAATCTGAATAGGGGACTGGGCTCCAAAAGCCTAGAAACTTATAAAAACCAGCAGCTCCCTATTGAGAGAAGCTTAGTTGGTGCACCAAAATATAGATGAGCGATCGGGCCCAGTCTGTTGCAGTGCCATCGTCGGAACCTAACTGCATCCGAGAATCACTGACCTTCGCTGGCGATGATCGGTCAAATTTTTGCTCATGCTCACAGGGTGCCGCTCGTCCGCCACTGCCAGAGCAGCGCGGCGAGGCTGGCAGCTGCTCTACGGGAGAGCGGGGCCGCTGGACCAATATCGAGCATCCCCTCTAGCACTTGGCTTCGATGATGAACCGTCTGTCGCGTGACCCCCAGACTGGCCGCAGCAGCCGCTTTGCTCTCGGTGCCCAGAAGGGCAATGAGGGTCGGCATAAGGGCGGGCCGGTTGTCGGCATCGTGGGCGAGAACCGGTGCAAGTTCATGGGCAACGAATCTCTCGATACTTCCCACGTCATCGACATGTGCGAGTAGCCGTAGCAGGGTGGTCTCTCGCTGACTAATGAGCACGTGACCACTTCGCCGCAATGACGGGTTGACGGCCAAGAGTTGGAGGTCGTAGAGCTCGCGTCCGAGGTCTGCCAAGGTGCGTTGTGCCTCACCCTCCACGACGATGCTGCCAGCGATTTCCCGACGAAGGTCTCTGGCGATACCAAGTGCGATGTCCTCCGCCGTGGCTCGTTGATTGAGTGGGCCTTTAGCGAGGAGGACGACGCCAAAGGTTGTCTCGACGGCAACCGCATTCAAGAAGTACCGCTGGCAGACACTCTCGGACAGGAGTTCCGGTGCTGTGCCATCCGGGGTGATCACGAGATACGCATATGTTGCTCCCGCTTGGGAGGGTGCAAGTTCGAGTTCGCTCAGAGTGCGACGGTGGACCGTGCCAAGGTTCGGGGAGCAACGGATCACATCATTGAGCCGACTCCGCAAGCCCAGTGCCCGTCCAGACGCCGTGCTCGTTGTCGACGCGAGCAGCGCCGCCACCGCACTTGCCGCCGCATCCAGGTGTGCAGATTCGGGCTCAGCAACTCGAGCGACTCGGATCTCTCCAACTATTCCGGCACTCGTGCGCACAGTTCGGGTGACGAACGGTCCTCGAGGTGGATCGATGGTGCCGTTCGACCACACTTCGGAATCGTCACGACCGAAGAATCCCACCGGAGCCGCCACTTCGTGTGCAACCACTTCGAGGATTTGCGAGACCTCGCTACCCCGAGCCACCCCGGCTAGTAGATCGCGGTTCATCGCAGCCAATCGGTGGATTTCCGTCAGTTCATGACCCATGAGAAGTCGGTGTGCCGCCTCAGTGACGTGCACCCAGGGCACCACCTCGTGCAAGACTCCCAGTAATAGGCCCGTCTTACGGGCGGTATCCACCATCACTTCCGGTACATGGGTGAAGGTGCGCCCAAGTTCGAGGAAGAGTCCGGCCACTCTTCGATCTGCAAGAATCTCAACATAGGCAGCGAGTCGATTCTCGGGTTCGCGGACGAGGCCGAGCCCGGTGGTCAGCAGGAGTTCGCCCCCCTCGAGCAGGCTGCCGATCTCGAATATCTCGGATGTATGGACCCAGCGAACGACGGTGGCCGGATCACCAGTAATCACCTCAGGACGAGCTCGGTGCACGACGGGAAGATTAAGGACATCCGACACAGTCACGTGCATGAAGTGAGTCTAGAGAGGTTTACATAACGGAAACTTTGCGGTGCCAAATAGTTCCACTTTGGTGATTGCGTAGTTGACGGATTAGGGCAAGACTTTGATCAATCTCGAGAAAGGACACCAATGAAACGCAGAACAGGACATCTGACGATCATCGTGACCACACTGGCCATGCTTGGCTTGGCCGCATGTGGAGGCACGACCGCGGAGCAGGCAGCTGAGCCCGCGGTGGCACCATCAACGGCGGCGGCAGAGTCGGCCGCCGACTCGACCACCGAACTATTGAAGGTGGCCGTTGTGTACGCAGGAAAAATTGAAGAGCCATGGGATGGCGTTATCCAGTCTTCCCTCATAAACGCTTCCGAGGCGGGCCTCATCGAGTTCAACTACGTCGATGATATTGGCTATGCGTCCGGCGCGATGGAGCGTACTTTGCGCCAGATCGTCGAGGAACAGGCACCAGATCTGGTGATAGGCGACTCATTCGGTAATGAAGAAGCCGTGCGTGCGGTTGCCGCTGACTACCCCGATATCCCCTTCGCATTCGGCTCTGGCGGTGGGCCAGCTGAGCCCAACTTCTCCGTTTTTGACAACTGGATCTATCAGCCGGCCTATCTCGCTGGCATCCTCGCCGGCGGAATGACCACGTCAAATGTCATCGGTGTCGTGGCTGGTATTCCCGTTCCTGAGGTTAACCGATTGGTGAACGCATTCATCCAGGGAGCTCAAAGCGTCAACCCGAAAGTGGAGACCAAGGTCTCCTACATCAACTCCTGGTTCGATCCGGCAGCTGCTAAAGAAGCCGCACTCGCCCAGATTGACGCAGGAGCTGATGTGCTATACGCCGAACGAGCCGGTGTGATTGAGGCAACGTCAGGCACGTCCGTCTATGCGATCGGGAATATGTCCGACCAGCAGGGCCTGTCACCAACGAATGTCCTGACCAGCGTCATTTGGTCAATGGAACCAACCTTGGCATTTCTTATTGACCAGGTGTCGAAGGGCTCGTACACGGCTCAAGATCTCAAGGACTTCTCAATGATGTCAAAGGGAGGTGCGATTCTCGCGGCGATTAATTCGGGTGTTACCGGTGGAATTCCCGCGGATCTTATTGCTAAAGTCGATGCCGCACAGGCTGGTATCATGTCGGGGGTTCAAAGAATCGATATTAACGAGGCGACCCCATCCGGGTCTGTCGGCGTTGAGGCTGCTGGTTAGTCAATCTATGCTCACCATCATTGAAGAGGCAGGGTCCGCTGGCGACAGCGGACCCTGCCCGCAGGTTGAACTCATTGGCATTGCGAAGAACTTCGGGCCGGTATCGGCACTTCGCGATGTGAGTTTTTCTGCAGCCCAAGGCCGGGTGCATGCGCTTCTGGGTGAGAACGGTGCGGGAAAGACCACTCTGATGCGAATTCTTTATGGCTTGACCGCACCAGATTCCGGACTCGTCCGAGTAGGGGGCGTACCGGTATCCATCACTTCACCGAGGATTGCACGGGCTCACGGTATTGGCATGGTGAACCAGCATTTCGCTCTCGTCGGGCCGATGTCTGTGGCCGAGAATCTTCTCCTCACACATGTGGGCAACGGCATTATCAGCCTTCCGCGGGCCCGCAGTCACGTAATTGAGCTTTCCGAGACTTACGGACTCGATGTCGAACCTGATGCTCTTGTGGAGGACCTCCCGGTTGGAGGCCGGCAACGGGTGGAGATTCTCAAGGCACTGTCACATGGATGCAGCACGCTCGTCCTTGACGAGCCGACCGCAGTCCTTGCACCAGCGGACATCACATCATTGTTCGCCCTGATCCGGCAACTCTGCGCTGATCGGCAGTTGGCTGTCATATTCATCAGCCACAAAATGAAAGAGGTCCTTGAGATCAGCGATGAGGTGAGCGTCTTGCGTCAGGGAACGATTGTCAGCAGCCAAGCAAATGAGGATCTGGATATTCACCGTCTGACTCGTCTTATGGTTGGGGACGACAATCGAACTCTCGAAGTACTCACCGGAGCGGTTTCAGGTGAGGTTAATCCGGGCTCGGAGCAAACGGCCGCCCCCCACGTCGCCGTCCTTGAGGTTAGCGACCTCGTTGTCACGCGGGAGGGGAACAATGTTGTGGACCGGGTCACCCTGACCGTACATTCCGGCGAGATTGTCGGGGTGGCTGGCGTGACGGGCAATGGGCAAACTGAGATGGTTGCGGCACTACTGGGAGTTGTTGAACCGACCAGCGGCACTATCCGGATGGTTGGCACGGATATCATCGGCACAGGAGTGCGAGGACGAAGATCGGCGGGCTTGGCCGGAGTAAGCGAAGATCGCCATTCTCAAATTGTCGGTGCACTGACAGTGGCGGAAAATCTTGCACTCAGTGACCCGGGTCGTCTATCCACCGGCCACGTCCTGAGTCGCGGTGCAATGACCCGGGCCGCAGGTGTCTCCATTGACGAGTTCAGAATCAAGGGCCGGGCCAATCAGGCAGCGGGAACATTGTCCGGTGGGAATATGCAAAAGGTTCTCCTCGCCCGGATGTTCGCCGCTAGCCCTCGGGTCGTCGTCATCGCACAGCCAACTCGAGGTCTCGATGTGGCCAGTACCGCCCAGATCCGTTCCGAACTGAGGGAACGGGCTGCTGCGGGAACGGGGATACTTCTCTTCTCTGAAGACCTTGATGAAGTTTTTGCGCTTGCTGATCGAATCGTAGTACTGTTTCGTGGCCGAATTATCGGCGAGGTCGCAGGGGCCACCGCGACGGCAGCCAATGTTGGGCGTCTCATGGCGGGTATCAGTTGATGCGCCTCGCTTTACGTGAGCGCCAACCACCCTGGCTCACGTTCGCACTCGCGGGGATCGCGATCGTGATCACCTACGCCATCACCGCAGGCCTCATCCGCTGGGCGGGAGCTAACCCGGTCTCAGCCTTCCAACTCATGCTCACCAGCCCCCTGTCAAGTTCTTTCGGCATCGGCGAGGTGATCCTTTCTGCCACCCCCATTCTCTTCACCGGACTCGCTGTTGCATTGGCCTTCAAGGCCGGCTTCTGGAATATTGGTGCGGAGGGGCAGTTCCTCATTGGTGCAATGATGGCCACTCTTGTCGGGCTGAATTCCGAGAGTTTGCCCGGTTGGGTTGCCATTCCTTGCATGCTCATCGCCGCCGCACTCGGCGGGGCTCTCTGGGGTTTCGTGCCCGCCTTGCTCCGGGTGAAATTTGGCATCGACGAGGTCGTCACGACCCTGTTGCTCAACCCCGTTGCGGCACTTGTCGTCGCGGGGATGCTCAACGGGCCATTGCGGAATCCGGAGACGCATTTCCCCGAATCCGCGCGCCTACCCGATCACACAGACATGCCAACTCTCATTCCCGATACAAGAATTCACTTGGGATTCGGCCTCGCCGTCGTTCTTCTTCTTATCACGTGGTTCATCGTCGCGCGCACTCCGATCGGTCTGCAACTTCGGGCAGTCGGTTCCAATATCAAGGCTGCCCGTTCCTCGGGCGTCAATGTCACCCGGATCCTATTCGGTGCTGCGCTTAGTTCTGCGGCCATAGCCGGAGTCGCCGGTGGTGTAGAGGTCAGTGCCGTCTCACATCAACTCAGCAACGGCATCAGCCCAGGATTCGGGTACACGGGTATCATCGTTGCCACTTTGGCCGCGCTGACCTTCCCCGGTGTACTCGCGGTCGCCCTACTCTTCGGCGACCTGACGGTGGGGGCATTCACCGCCAGTCGAATTCTCAACATTCCGAGCACTGTGGGTGAGGTTGTACAGGCGGTACTCATGGTCACGGTTGTCTCTGTGCTTGTCTTCCGAAAATATCGCATTGTCTTTCGACGAGGGGAACGAACATGGTGAGCACATTCTTCGAAATCCTCGGGGCAACCTTCCGCATCAGCACCCCGCTTATCTTCAGCGCTAGCGGAAACCTCATTTCTGAGCGGGCCGGCATTCTGAATCTTGGTATTGAGGGAACCATGTATGTGGGGGCCTTCGTTGGGATAGCTGTGGCGGCCGCGAGCGGTTCACTGTGGGTGGGTCTAGCGGCGGCAATAGCTAGTGGCATTGTCGCCGGTTTGATCATGTCCTTCCTCTCCGTGACCTTAGGTGTCAACCAGCACGTTGCCGGGCTCGGAATCACCCTTGCTCTCATCGCCATGAGCAACACAGCTAACCGGATCCTGTTCACGGAAGATGGGGGTCAACTGCGGGTCGAGCCTTGGAGTCCCATCCTCACCGATCTTGGCCCCCCTTTTGAACAGTATTGGCTGACGTATGCGGCCTTTCTTCTCGTCCTACCCGCTGTGTGGCTCCTCCTCAATAGGACCGGATTGGGACTGAAGATCAGAGCAGTTGGGGAAAACCCCGAAGCGGCCGATGCCGCAGGGGTGCGTGTGTCACTCATCCGCTACGCCGCGGTCACGTCGGGGGCGGCACTCATGGCCGTCGGTGGCGCCTTCATCACGCTGGCCTTCCTTGGCTCATTCACTATCGACATTATTGCTGGTCGTGGGTGGGTGGCCCTTGCCCTCGTCATCTTTGGGAGATGGCGGGTCGGTGGCATGCTCATCGGAGCCCTGGTGTTCTCCTTCGTCTACGCCCTGCAGAATCGTCTGCGGCTCATCCCGGAGTTCGCCGAAATCCCCTACGAGATTCTCCTTGCCCTGCCCTATGTCGCGGTGATCATCGGCCTGATGATCACCGGACGCAAGATGCGCTACCCGGGGGCCTACCTCAAGTCCTATCGACGCAGTTAACCCAAAGAGATCGGAGATCATGATGGACGATGCCCTCGCCTATGCCGCTGCACTCAAGGAGGCCCGACTCGGAATGTCCGAGGGGGGAATCCCCATCGGTGCCAGCCTCGTCGTTGATGGGGGGATCCTTGCAACTGGACACAACCAGCGTGTTCAACTCGGCAGTTCCATCCATCATGGTGAAACAAATTGCATTGAGAATGCTGGCCGTCAACCTGCCGCCGTCTACGCTCGATCGACGATCTACACCACTCTCTCCCCCTGCTTTATGTGCGCGGGAACGATCCTGCTGTACAAAATCCCTCGGATCGTTATCGGTGAAAACACCCACTTCGAAGTCAGTGAGGGACTCCTGCGCAGCCACGGGGTTGAAGTCGTTGTACTTGATGACGTGGAGACCAAAACCATGTTCAGTCAATGGATGCAGGATCACCCGACTCTATGGAGCGAAGATATCGGAGAGGAACCCGATGATCAAAAGACAGTGACGCCCATTAGTTAAGTGGGGTTGTCCTTTTTCCGTGACAGTTTTTGTATTTGGCGATCGCCCTCTGTGTCAGGCTGGTTGTGAGTCTGGCCCTCGGCCGCTGACCGCCAACCCGCGGTGTCGCCCAATTACGTGTGACATTTCGCGGAAGGGGTACGCAGCCCTTGTGCTTCCGGATGAGATGGATAAATAGTCCGCAAAACACCCACCCTATGCCCGAGTTTCCCAGAAACTGGGAAACTCGGGCATAGGGGCATAGGGGCATAGAGTGGGGTTATGGATTTTATTTATAACCTCGTATTCATTCTGCACTTCATTGGTCTAGCCAGTCTGGTTGGCGGATTCATTGTGCAAATGTCCAGCCCAGACAAAGGCGTCAATGCAGCCATGTTCCATGGCGCACTCACCCAGCTAGTTACCGGGCTGATCATGGTTGGCATGGTTGAAGGCGGCGCGGTTGAAGACGAATTAAACATGACCAAGATCAGTGTGAAACTGGCAATTGTGTTGGTCGTAGCGGTGCTGGCATTCATTGGCCGCAAGAAGACTCCACCTCAGGTTGCCCTGTGGGGAGCAATTGGCGCCCTGAGCATCGCTAATATCTTTATTGCTGTTTTGTGGAGCTAAAGTTTTAAGCGGTATTTACCACTCGAAAACTTTCAGCCAACGACTCCGGACCAAAGCCCGCTTCAATTGCAGTAGCGCTCATCCAGGTGCGAATGCGCCCTTCAAGGTCTTCCATGTGTGCGGTTTGTGATTTATGTGCTTGCAGAGCTGCGAGTTTGTCCGACAGCATTTCGGTGACATCCTCGTAGTGATTCACTTCGGGTGCGCCCATTACCCACACCTCACCAACACTCCAGGCGTCTAATCCTTCGTCGTCTAGCAAGGTTGGGTGCGCGAATGGATTGCGGGCGTCGGGGTACACCGAATAAATCGCGGCTTCACCTGCGGCCAAGTGATCAGGGTGCGAGGAATAAATCCGGTTCCAGTTTCGTTCGGGTGACTGCATGAGCACGCGTTGGGGTTTGATTTGGCGAATCACCCGGCTGATATCTCGGCGCAGGTTCTGGGTCAACTGCAGGTCACCATCTTTGTAGCCTAGGAAGTGGATATCGGTGACACCGAGGGCGGCGCCGGCTGCCCGCTGCTCTGCCTGGCGGATCTTGGGAATTTCACTTCTGGGTACATCACGGTCTGCCCCGCCGGCATCACCATCGGTGCAAATGCAGTAACTGACCTCGATTCCGGATTGGGTCCACTTGCGAACAGTGCCTCCCGCGCCGAAATCGACGTCATCGGGGTGGGCTGTGATCACCAAAATGCGTTCGATTTCCATCAAATTCCCTCTATAAATGGTCAAATTCGTGAATAATTATGAATTACATGCTTGTTCTTACTCGTGTGGATTGGCCACAGGGGTCACTTTCGTGTCAGAGTAGGCATGTGCTTCCCCACAGTACAGGGCATTCTGCCCTGCCTTCCTTCCGTTCGCTCATGCGCGGTGGCGGCATTTTCGTATTTGTGAGTGCACTCATTTTGCAGGTCAGTCCGGCTACGGCTGATGGCAGCGGGTGGCAATCCACTAGCTGGACCGGTGTAATCGCCGGCGCACCTGAACCTGGGGTTGGTTTGCCAGCGGCCCCCGTTCCCGCTGGTGCACCCATTGCGTTGCCCGCGGAGTACGACGTGAACCCTGAATACGAGGGACAATCTCAGTGTGATCCGGCCGCAAAACCGGGAACCCAGCGTTTGTCTGATGTCATCAAGGCAACCTACGGAGCAGAAGAAGTTGTCTGGATTCCACGCGATTGTGGAGTCGGCGGACAAAGTGAACATAAAGAAGGCCGGGCACTGGACTGGATGGGCAGTGTGCGTGAAGCAGGGGACCGCGCAGAAGCTGAAGCATTCTTGAACTGGTTACTAGGCCCTGATCAATTCGGGATTGAATACGGCAACGCGATTCGACTCGGTGTGATGTACATCGGTTGGAATGATCGGATCTGGCGGGGCTACGACATTAATAAAGGCTGGACCGAGCTCAAAGGTTGTTTCGCCAAGCCGGACAAAGGGTCAGACAACACGTGTCACCGCAACCACATTCACATTTCGCTGACGTGGGATGGCGCATCTGGTCGTTCAT
>Ga0209390_10010811_pt1 | contig 10604 bp, 17 predicted proteins | sample BON01_FD_187212 | JGI IMG/M metagenome (GOLD analysis project Ga0209390, IMG submission 187212) | Freshwater microbial communities from Lake Bonney liftoff mats and glacier meltwater in Antarctica - BON-01 (SPAdes) (version 2) | ecosystem: Environmental > Aquatic > Freshwater > Ice > Glacier... | reverse complement strand
GAAAGCTGAATTGGGCTTTGCGGGGGTGACCCTCCGAGCGTTCAAGAGTGGGAGTGTGAATGGCCTGGGTAGGACGACCACGACGACAAAAATGGAAGAGAAGGAGGAGATGGGGAAGGAAGAGGTGGAGCAGGTGGTGGTGCTCCGGTCGAGCCGAGCGGGCATTGTACAGAGCGCTCTTTGAGGGCGCGAACGTAAGTTGATGAATATGAATAAAAAGTGTAAAAGAAATAAAACAAACGTGCGAGGCGGTCTTTCATTCTCTGCTAATCCTCCTTACTTGTCTTGGGCTTGTATGTGGTGTGTTGGGCTATCTCTCCCCGGTGGAGAATGATATCGAAGGCCCGAGCCACGTCTTCCGCCTGAAGAAGATGGAAGGATGAGAGGAAGAATGGGAGGTAGTGTATAACCCTGTCGTGTATCAAGAGATGCTAGTCACAGTAGCACGAGAAGGGTAAGGGAAGGAAGATTACGATTTCTCAATTCGTCACGTACGTACATATAGGTAGTTCCGCGTGTTCAGTCCGTTCCCATGCAGGGTCAGCGGTCGCGCACGCTGAAGCAAATTGATAAACTTGGGGATGAGCTACAGGGTATTGATGAGGACCATAGACGTTGTTGCCGCGCGTGATGATGAGGGGCAGGTTGGCTATGAATTCAGCACCTGCCTTGGTCGCAGCGTATGGGTTGGTGGGCTGGAAGAAAGGGAAAAGAGAGAGAAGGCGGCTTTAGAAACACAAAGGGTTTACGTGCATGCAGACACAAAGGAATACCAAATTCACCCGAGCATTCAGTCCCTCCTCCCCCCCCTTCCCCTTCCCCTCCCATACCTACCTCGAGCACCTGATCCTCAAACATGGGCTGCTGGTCCACTGCTCCCTCTCCGTACACCTCATCCGTCGAGACATGCACAAACCGCTTGATTGAATGCAAGGGTTGGTAAGGATGTTGAGGATTTCTGGGTAGAAACAATATTATAGGAAGGAAACTGGGGTCGTAGTCATATCAAGTAGAGGCAGTCTGGTCACCAGGGCATGCCTGTCTCTCTGATCCGCCTTCCCTTCTCTTTGCCCCCTAGCGACTTACACTTTTGTATTGAGTGTATTTCTGGGCGAGCAGCAAGCAAACGTGACTGCCAATGAAGCCCGCGCCGCCCGTGACGAGGATGTTTTGAGGCGTGTAGGTCTGCTGGTGGCTGCTGGTGCCTGCTGACGCGCTGCCGTTGCTCTTGGTGGCCGCCGGCGTGGTGGTGGGCAACGCAGCAGCGGGAAAGGGGCCAGCGGACGTCGAGTTAGAAAAGGTCATGGAATCCGCCAGCTTCGAAGACGAAATAATTGACCTGTTTGCAGTGCTATAGAGAGGCAGGGAGGCGGCGTTGTGGGGCGTAGAGGCGGGACTGTATTCAAGGCGGGGCGGATGAAATCGCTTGGCTGTTGTGAAAAGGAGGAAGGAAGTGGTAGGGCAGTGAGTCTCAGAGGCCAAAGCATGTACTCAAAGAGGCGAACCAAGGTCTGCGGGGTTCTTCTGCGTGCGGCAAGTGCACGTTCCTGCAGCCCCACCACCACCATTGTTTGGGCGATGGCTTGAAGCATCGCCGACGCCCGATCATGGTCAGTGCAGTGTCTCGTCTTGATCATGCTCACCCGGCTCACTCACATGCCTCTCTCTACTCAAAAGGACGGCGCTCGCAGTGTGGCCTCGCTTTTGTACACTGCTGCTGACTGACGTACGCGCCAAATGCAGGAGCTCACCATCATGCCTTCAGCCAATCTCACCTAGGCAGGTGCATGCATGCGTGTGCGTGCGCATCACACCCCTCGTCAGCTCGTTCAAACAACCCTTGTAAACCTTGTAAAGGCTCCTTCGTCTTGTGCGAGCTTCTTTCCTTGGTACTTCCAGCAGCCAGCAGCAGGGCCTCGCTCCGCCTCCCCCACGCAAAGCCGCGCCATCATGACGCTCATCCCAAGTTGCACTCGTCTTCTCACAACATACACACAGAGTCAGCCATGGCGCACGCCATCTCCAAGGACCATTCGCGTTTGGTCAAGTGCCTCTATCGTCAGCTGCTAAGGGATGCGCGCCGGGTCAAGCATTCGCGGGCGCCTTTCCTCTTTCTACAAGAACGTCCTAGCAGAGAAAGGTATTCACATTTGTGGGAAGTGAATTCGGACCATGACGCCAAGTTACTGGATGCGTTTCTGCCTTCCTACCTCCGGCACGAGCTGACGACTTGCGAGCTCAAGGCGCAGGTAAGAGACTCGGGTAGGCTAGCTGTGGAGGGAGCTGATGTTGCTTGTCTGACTCAAAAGACGACGAAGGAGCTATGGCCCAAGCAAATGTTTGCTAGCAGTGATAGCACCATTAGCTCACATCGAAGAGTTGCTTATGTAAGCCGTCTTTTTCAATCTCCCTATCATCACGCTGGTCTCATCACCCTGCTGTCTCCCAATTCCACCCCCACCACCACACAGGAGCTGGAGCGGATCGTCAAGGCCAACTTTCGTCGCTTCCGCAACCTGGGCGTCGCCGGCGCCTCATCCTCCGACAGCAGCGGCAGTAGTAGCGATTCTGGGGCATCAGCGCCATCCAAAAGCAGCAGCAGCAGCAGCAGCAGCAGCAGCAGCAGCAGCAGCAGGCGGAGCAGTAGGAACCGAAGCGGTGCCTCTCCTGCTTCTGCTGCTTCTGCTCCTCCTCCTTTGATGCTGGACGAAGTGATTGATGACTGCATGACGTTGACCCGCCTCGTGTCTGAGCAACTCCGTTTGTTCGAATGCACCAGTATCACCGAGTCCTTTGGGGTGCGTGTCATTGCCACTGCGACCGCCGCCCTCGACCAGCAGCAGCAGCAGCAACAGCAGAAGCAGCAAGGCTCTTCCACCTCCCCACCACCCCCTCCATACTTCTTCTTCTACAACATCCGCGTCGAGAATAGGAATCGGAAAGCGACGGTGCAGCTGGTGGGGAGGCAGTGGGTGATTCAGGACGATAGCGGGAATGAGACTGACTCGGTGCCCAAGGGAAGCATTGGTGTTGTGGGCCATGAGCCCGTCCTACGACCAGGGCAAAAAGTAGCGTACATGAGCGGTGCCAAACTGCCCACCCCTTACGGTAGCATGCAGGGCTCTTTTCAAATGGTCAAGAAGACGGGGGAAGGGAACAGCGTGCCTGATAAATTCGACGCGCGCGTTAGCCCGTTTTTGCTCAAGTAATTAGATGCAGTGCGACTAAGTAAGAAATGATTTGAAATTGGAAGCAACAAATTAAGGGCGAGAAAGAGAAGGATGAAAGATTTGACAACTATCCTTCTGGTGTTATTTGAACTACTGGCGGAAAATCCAGAAGTCCACGGACTTTTATTCCGGTTCTTATCAATCAACATTTGGACATTTCTTTGGCAAATAGGCATTAAACTCCTCACTTCCGCTTCCATTACATAGACTTATGCACTCAAATGCATCGTACCAAGCGGTGTTGGAATCCACACTGCCATTGTTGTGGTCTTCGGGTTTGCGGCTTCTTGCCTCAGCAACAAATACTCCCCACCCCCCTATTCGGAGGGCGAAATTCTGCGAATGATGATGCACCACACACACCACCACCTTTCACCACCAACCCAAACAAACACGCACAAAACAAATACGAAGATAAAAGACTTATTAAGTTTCGCCTCTTGTCAGCCCCGCGAAGCGGCAAGACACTAGAAGATCGGGGATGAAAGAAATAACAACTATATAAAGAGGCCGTGTTGAGAGTGTAAATTGCTTTCTAATTACTTGAAATAAGGGGGGAGGGGAGGTTGCAAAAAGCGCCGAACAATGACTGACGCCATCAAAAGCAAATCCACACGACATGATGCGACGCCGCAGAGACGCCGTTTTGCCTTGTCCTTTCTCTCACACAACCCACCTAAGAAAGGCCTAGACCACTCAAGACCCGAATAAGACTTGCTACCTGGCCTATTTTGTCTCCTGCGACTTCATTGAGCATCACTCGTCCACCGCATCATCCCCCTCGACTGAAAGCCGACGGTATCGCGTGGCTAACTACACAATACAGCGCCCAAACATGGAGCCTCCAAGCGGAACAACGACGGCAACGAGCATGGGGGGGGCAGCAGCAGCCTCGTCCGGCGCCAAGAAGGTCGCACACTTGCGTTCTGACGCACTCAAGCTCCCCCGCGGCAGTCGCACTGCCCTTTTCGTGAGGCCCCGCACGACTCGGTTCAAGATCGTGGCTGGGTCGTTGTATTGGGTCAGCAAAGCGAAGAAACAGCACAACGCGAAGGAAAGGGCTCAAAACTTTCCATTTCCCTCCTTTCTTTCCCCGCCGGACAGCATTCACTGACCTGCCCCTTCCCCTCTATCACTCAACAAAGGTGCCCCTCGACGACATCCTGCGCGTCATGGACGGGCAACAAACCAAGCTATTTGCCACCTACGCTGCTCGGTTAAAACCTTCTGACAAGACTCGCTCCTTGTCGTTGGTTTATTCGGGCAGGGCCACGGAGGATGGACACGGAATGCGTGCGGTTCAAGGGCGTGTTGGAGGCGGAGATTGGGAAGGCGAAGGAGACGTTCAAGGACGCGGATGCCAAGTACTTGCGCAAGGTTAGTTTTGGGGAGAAGCAGATGGGGGAGGCGGAGACGAGCAGGCACGCGAGCAGACAAGCTTTCTCTTGTTTTTAGGCATATGCATCCTCCCTCTTCCTTTCTCATTCCAACCCACCACACACACACACACAGCTCTGGGAGAAAGCAGACTGTAACCTCGACGGCATTCTCTCCAAAGACGAAGTCCAGCGTCTGATCAAGCTCCTCAATATTCGCCTCGATGTCCACTACATCAGCAAAGCTTCCAAGAAGATCGATGCTGACGGGTAGGGTACCTTGGATTAAAAAGATTTTTTGGCTTTGTTGCGACGACGACCTGAGATTGAACGGTTGTGGGGTACCCTGGTGGGTGGGACGTGGGAGACTGTGTTGAGCCCGGGGCGGAAGACGCCTCGGTCTACCAGCACGCGGAATGTGATGTTGGGTGGTGGGGCTGCTGCGGTGGCACTGGACGGAAGTAATGGCATTGATACGAGCAGCACGTCTCAGACACAGACGCTGCTCCCGCTCGCGGATTTCCACAAGTTCTTGGGGCAGATCCAGGGAGAGCAGGCGGGCACTCTCACGCGAAGCAAGGCTTTGCTTCAGAATATCGACCCGGAGAACAAGGGGGAGGCATTGTCCTATAACCGCTTTGCGACCTACTTGAACGACGATAAGAAGGACGTGTTGGATCCGGCGAAGACTGGCAAGGTCTACCAAGACATGACCCAACCCCTCAGTCACTAGTACATCGCCTCCTCTCACAACACCTACCTCGAAGGCGATCAAGTAAACTCCGCCTCGTCCGTGCATCGCTACGTGCAGGATCTCTGCTCGGGCTGTCGTTGCGTGGAGCTAGATTGTTGGGATGGTGATGCGGGAGAGCCGATTGTCTATCATGGGCATACACTCACGGGCCGGATTTTGTTTCAAGACATAATTGAGGCCGTGGCGGAGTACGCGTTCGTCGCCTCGCTTTACCCAGTCATTTTGTCGTTGGAGAATCACTGTGGCTTGGAGCAGCAGGTGAAAATGGCGGGCTTTCTGAAGAAATATTTGGGGGAGGAGAAGATTGTCATGCCTCCGACGGCAAGCGACGAGAGCACTGGCAATCCGCCTGTTGCTATTGAGTCTCCGGAGGCGTTGTAGGGCAAGTTTGTCATTAAGGCGAAGCGGTTGGTGGTTGACGCGGCTCCTGCGGGACCTGCGGGGTAGGGAGAGAGGGTTGCGCTTGCGACGCCCTTGACTACTGAAGGAGGAGCAGGAGAGGAAAAAGAGGACGACGATGAGGATGATGATGGTGGGGAGGAGGATGATTTTGACGAGCACGGAACCCCTCATCCCACGCCCCACCCCTCCCTCGTTTCTGCCACCACCGCCAGCATCATCACCAACGGCGACGGCAACGTAAGTACCCCTACCACCACCACAAGCACCACCGACGCCCCGGTACCCATTTTGGTGGTTAAGTCCAACAGCGGCACCACCTCTTTGCTCCGCCGCCTCTCCTCCTCTCTCCTCGGCAACTCGTCTTCCACGGGGCAGAATGCTGCGTCCGGCAAACCAAGCAAGGCCAAGAAGGCGAAGAATATCACGGTTGCGCCCGAGCTCTCTGCGTTGGCGTGGATGCCTGGCGTGCATTTTCATGGCTGGGAGGGGGCACAAGACCCTCGAGGCTGCACTTTGTATGCCGAGACTAAGATGGAGAAGTACGTGAGCAAGTTTGCAAGGGAGTGGGGGGAGTTGAATAAGAGGATGTTTACGCGCACCTATCCTGCTGGGTTGCGTATTGATTCTAGTAATTATAACCCTGTGATGCCTTGGACGGTAGGCTGTCACATCGTTGCTTTGAATTATCAGACGCCAGGCCTGCCCATGCAGTTGAATCGGGAAAAATTCCGAAAAAATAATAATTGTGGGTATTTGCTCAAGCCGGCGGCGTTGCGACTGCCCGGACAGACATCTCATCCTGTGGAAGGGCCGTTTGAGTCACCGATGACGTTGACCTTGACGATGATCAGCGCGCAGCAATTGCCCAAGCCGGGGGGGAATTAAGGGGAGTTTATCGATCCTTATTGTGTGGTTCAGGTATGTTTGTGGGGGGAGGGGGGATTGAGGGAGGGATCGAGGGGGAAATGTGGCTATGTCTGTATGTATATGGCGTGGCGGATTTGAACCCCTTTCCCACGCCTCCTTCCTTTCCTTTTGCTTTTGCGGCGCTAACCCAAAAAAAGCTAGATCTCATGTATATATCATTTCCTCCTCCCTTCCTCCCCTCTTTCCCTTCTTCTTTCCTTCAGGTGTGTGGGGTGCCAGTAGATCAGCGGACGGAGACGACTCATGTGGTGGAAGACGATGGGTTACATCCCTGTTGGGATTCAACTTTTACCTTTCCCATTCAAGCACCGGAGCACGCATTGGTCAGCTTGACTGTGAGGGCTAAGGATGTGGGGAAGGCGGATGATTTTATTACTACGGCGGTGCTGCCTGTGTCTTGTTTAAGGCCGGGTTTCCGCAAGGTGCAGCTTGGGAATATCAGTGGAAGTAAGGGCGCGGATTATGAGTTTTGTTCGTTGTTTGTGTTTGTGCACATGGACGCGTGAGGCGCATGCTTGTGTGAGGGACTTTGAGGCAGCTGGATGTAAATGTTTGAAAGGCAATTGAAAGGATGAAGAGTAAATAAGGGCAAAACGCTACGAGTCTAAACTAATATGTGTATGTGTTCTTGGTAATCTTTCACTATCAGTTATCTGGCTCGTGCTGTTTCCTTTGCCAACACTGCTTCTACACGTTGTTTAATTCCGTTCTGTTTTGCTTTATTCAACCATGCATCATCTCCTGTGTTTGCTGTATTCAACCCTGCATCATGCATTTACATAATCGTACAGTCATTGCTCCGAGTAGACCCCCGTTGCACCAGAATTGTCCGAAGCTCTCGCTTGGAGCGTTCGTACGTCTCGATAAACTTGCTGCGATTCTCAATCTTTGTGAACTCCACTTCGTGAATCAGCTTATTACGGATCGTGGCCAGGAAGCGCATGCGCCGCATGAGATCGTCGGGCAAGGGGGAGGAAGAGTGTTGCACCCAGGTGATTTTCTCGTGCAGCCCCTTGCCCTCCGCGCCCCATTCTTGCTCCAGCAAATGCTCCAGGTCCTTGCTTGTTTTTATGGCTAATTCGTAGTCGTTGCTGGAGTAGGTGGGCCCCGCCAAGAACTTGATGAACGCCGAGAGCGCCTCTCCAAATTTGACCATGGTGGCTTGGTGGTTGAGGATGGGGTGGTGTCGGTGTGTCGTGTGTGGGTGTGCGTAGGGCTAGGACGGCGATCGGGACGACGAACAGGAGGCCTTAAGGCGCGACTGTGACGGATGGCGACGGTTGGTGTATGCGGTGGGGCCTGAGCCGAGCGTGTGGAAGCAGTCGAGCGGATGATGCGGTGGGGAGGGGGGAGGTCGAGGTGCCGACGCTGCTGCTGCTGGCTCTGTCTGGGCCTATCCGCGGTCTCCTGTAGGGGTGTGCATTGGATGGAAAGGAAGGTCAGGCAGCTGTTGACGTATGCGCAGTAGGGTTTGGTCTTGCCTTAGTGTTGTAGCTACAGAGAGCGGGTTAAGGACAAGGGATGGGGGGAGGTTTAGCAAGGCAGCGAGGGAGGAGGTCAATCCACGCGCCACAACACACAACTCAATTACAAGCCTCACGCCACTTTCCTGTCCACCACACACACAAACAGGACGTCGTATACCAGTCCACGGTGGTGGAGAAAAAGCGCGGGAGCCAAGAGGTCAAGGGAAGGCCACAAATCAACAAGCAAGGCTCAGGCTGGGGCAACGGAAAGCAACGCCACTGCCATCATCAAGTCATGTGGGGCCGGGTCAAGGAGCTCTTTCGCATCCCCGCGCTGGCTGGGATGGGTGCCGACAAAGGTAAGCAAGCCCGAGGTCGTGAATTTGGACGGGACCGTCATGGTGGTTGGTACAATTGGGCTGCCGCCTGCTCTCGATTCACCCCTGAGCCTCACTCTACGCCCTTGCCCCTACCCCTCCCATGCAGCACCGCTCCCCATCTTGGCAGCCAGCACCCTGGGCGCCGGAAGCATACCCACCAAGCTAAAATGGACCGTCTTGACCGATCGCAGCATCGGGGGCAAGTCTGAGGCGTCATTCGAGGTGCTGCCGGCGGGAGACGGCGCGGAGGAAGAGGAGGAGGACGTTGGTGCTGGTGCAATGACAAAAACGGAAAGAAGAATACCATTAGCAGTCTTTTCCGGCCAGCTTTCAACAGTGCGACCGTCGGCAGACCCCAAGTACGTATTTTGTGGGCTTTGTCACAGCTTACTTGTCGCGCTCTCCGCAAGAGGCGCGTCTCCTACCCTCCTCCGTGCACGCATGAACCTCTCCGCAACCAAACAGAAATCTAAGTCCTATACCTATTTATCTTCCTTATCCGATTCTACAATGTAGCGTCAAACGCACAGGGTACTGCGCCGTCAAAGTCGCCATGCCCCGGGCCCTTCAAATCGAAAATTACGAGGGCCTCGAGCTGACTGTCCGCACAGATGGCCGGAACTACGTTACGAATTTGGAGGTAAGACGTTTGAATAGATGAATGGTAAGAAGGTTGAGCTCCGTAGTTGTATGTGAATGGTCCTTTTGTATCAAAGAAGCAGTGTAGCGTGGCCGACTTTCGTCTCTCACACACGTCGCCCACCCCACCCATTACCCTTCCCTGCAACCCACAGGTGGACAGCTTCTTCCCCGACGAGCTTTACCAAGGGTACATCACTGGGTTACTTGCCGGAAAGTGGTGGACGATTCAATTGCCTTTCAGAGACATGACCTTGACGCGCTTGGGGCGGTTATCGTACATTCAGAAGGAGCTTGATTCGACCTTTGCCTTGGAATCGATTGGCTTTTTGGTGGCGGATGGGAAGCCCGGCCCGTTTCGCTTGGAGATTGGCGGGGTGAAAGCCGTGGCGAAGATTGAAGGGCGGCTGCTGAAAAAGGTGGTGGGCTGGGATGATGGTGACAATGGTGGGAGAGTGAAAGCGGAGGAGAAATTGCGGGGAGAGGGGAAGGAGGAGGGGGAGGAGGAAGAGGAGGAGGCTGAGAGAAGAAGCAAAGCGGCCAAATGAGGGCCAAATCAGTTAGAAAGACACAAATAAAGAAAATATGGACAAATCAGAATTGTATTCGTTTGTTCAGCTGCTAAATGCGGGCCTCTCTCTCTCTCTCTCGTTTTAACCTCCTGTGTCGCTCTGCTTACGTCCTCCTGTGTCGCTCTGAGCTCGTGCTCCACACCGCACTCTCACACAACAACTTGCCGCACGTGATGAAGATCACAGCACACTCACAACGACATTCTCACCCCCTTTCACGCAGGCGGCTCTGTTGTCTTCCTGAGCAAGGAGAGCGTACTTCCCAAGCCCCAGCACCAGCATCATCCCCTCGCTCCTCCTTCTTCGACCGCGTCTGACCCCCTCCTTGCTTCCGCATCCCTCTACGCGACAGCCATGCACGTGCCAAGACACCCACAAACCCGCCAGCGGCCTCGACTACTCCTGCTACTATGCCTCGTCCTCGTCCTCGAGAAGAATGTCGCTGCGTTCCTGAGCCCTGCCTTTCCATCATCAGCCTACCTAAGCCGTGCTGCTGCTCAGCCAAGGTACGTAAAAGGGCACAAGACATATTCTCGCCCGCACGTGCCACAATGGTGCTATACCTTATTCTACGCGTCTTGACTTCATACTCAATCCCCCTTCCCTTCATCATCCCTCATCACCCTTCCCCCTCCCCCACAGACCGCACACCGTCCTCCACGCCATCGACACTCCTCCCCCCTCCTCTCCCTCCTCCCCACCTTCCTCTCCCTCTCCTGCCACCACCACCCCCATCCTGCGCGACACCTTCGACCGCACCGGTTTCTTCTGCCCCTTCCAAACCTTTGGCGTAGAAGGCCTCGTCCCTCCCTCCTCCTCCTCCTCCTCCTCCTCCCCCCCCCCCCCCCCCCCCCCCCC
>Ga0209390_10010810_pt1 | contig 10604 bp, 6 predicted proteins | sample BON01_FD_187212 | JGI IMG/M metagenome (GOLD analysis project Ga0209390, IMG submission 187212) | Freshwater microbial communities from Lake Bonney liftoff mats and glacier meltwater in Antarctica - BON-01 (SPAdes) (version 2) | ecosystem: Environmental > Aquatic > Freshwater > Ice > Glacier... | reverse complement strand
CTTCTTGTTTTTCTTGTTCTTCTTGTTCTTCTTGTTCTTCTTGTTCTTCTTGTTCTTCTTGTTCTTCTTGTCCTTCTTGTTCTTCTTGTTCTTCTTGTTCTTCTTCTTCTTCTTCTTCTTCTTTTTCTTCTTCTTCTTCTTCTTCTTCTTCTTCTTCTTCTTCTTCTTCTTCTTCTTCTTCTTCTTCTTCTTCTTCTTCTTCTTCTTCTTGTTCTTCTTGTTTTTCTTGTTCTTCTTGTTTTTCTTGTTCTTCTTGTTCTTCTTGTTCTTCTTGTTCTTCTTGTTCTTCTTGTTCTTCTTGTCCTTCTTGTTCTTCTTGTTCTTCTTGTTCTTCTTCTTCTTCTTGTTCTTCTTGTTCTTCTTCTTCTTCTTCTCTACCTACTAAACGACCGCCCCCGCGGGACACCCCGCCCTTTTCTTTCACTCTACCTTTTTTTTGCTCGCGCGTTCAATCTCCCATTTCCACTTCTGACAACATCATTTCCCTTACCTTTTTCCATCTTGTCTTATCGAAAACAAATCTCACCATGTATACTCTCCCCTCCTCGCCTCCCTCCCTCACACCGACTCGTGCTGTCCATTCCCTCCCTCCCCTCCCTCCCCTCCTCCCCCTCCTCCTCCTCCGCCACCACCCCCAAACTGCTGCTGCTGCTGCTGCATCTGCTGTTGCTGCTGCTGGTGCATCTGTGCATACAAGGTCGCCATTTGAGCCGCCTGCGCCGGGTCCCACTGCTGCTGTAACGCAAGAGCAGCAAAAGCAGGATTTCCCATAAATTGCTGCGCAAAAAACTGCTGTCCCTGCCTTCCTCCCCCGGCTCCTCCCCCTCCTCCTCCACCACTTTGCGCCGCAGCCATCGCAGCAGCAGCGGCCATAAGCTGCTGTTGCTGCTGCAACTGCTGCAGCTGCTGCTGTTGTAGTTGTTGCTGCTGTTGCTGCTGCTGCTGCTGCTGCTGATTGGCTTGGTTCATTTGGGCCTCCACTTCTGCGTGGCTCTTGCTTCCCGGACCACTCGAGCCTTTTAGGAAGGCTAAGTCTTCTGCTGCTTGTACCATTTCCTCCATATCATCCCCTCCTGCCATCTCGGGTGACTTCTTCCCTCCCCCCCTCCCTCCCCCTCCTCCTCCGGCGCCTCCTTGTTGTTGTTGCTGGTGCTGGTGCTGCTGCTGTTGGTGCTGCTGCTGCTGGAGGTATTGCTGCTGCTGTTGTGCCTGGAGGAGCAAGAGCTGGGTGGGGGACAAGGACTGCTGCATAGCCTGCTGCTGCTGCTGCTGGTGCTGGGCAAGCGCCTGCTGCTGCTGCTGCTGCTGGTACTGCTGGAGTAATTGGAAGTTGGCCGCTTGCTGCTGCCGCTGAAGGTACTCAAACTGCTGCTGCTGTTGCTGCTGCTGCTGCTGCAAGGTCTGCGAGGCCAGGAGCGCGGCTTGCTGTTCGTAGAAAGCTGCTGGTTGGCCGGGAGGGAGGAAGGGAAGGAGGCCATGATGACCATGCATCCCAAACAACCCATGACTCGCAAAGTCCTGCGCCTGCTGCGCCGCTGCTGCTGCTGCTGCTGCCTGCTGCTGCTGCTGCAGAGGAGACCCACGCAGGCTAGTCGAGATAGGAGACATGTTGGGAGGACGATGGAGCTGCTCTTGCTCGCCTCCTCCCGCTCCTCCTCCTCCTCCCCCCCCCACCGCTCCACTACTCCCGCTCCTCCTCCTCTTATGAGCAGGCGACGCTCCTCCCCCTCCTCCTCCCCCACCTCCCTCCTCATTCCCTCCCCCCACTCCTCCTACCACCTGCTGCTGCCTCAGAGCGGCCGCCACCATCGACGCCATCATATGTGGTTGTGGTGTGACCAACGCGGGGTTCTGCCCCGCTACCTGCGCAGCCTGCCTTGCTGCTGTTGCGCCCCTCCTGGCCGCCATGACCGCTTCTTCGTACGGCCGCCCGACACCCGCAACGTTCTGGCAGTTAATACAAGAGCACTTATCGCTGCAGCGGGCGCCGGCATTGAAGCACTCGCAGTATTTTTTAAGGCAGGCGGATTTACGGCATTTGCAGCCGAGCTTGTGCACGGCCTCTTGTCCATCGGGCCGGAATTTGGTTTGAAATGCATGTGGGTTCCGCTCGACGATTTGACGAATGGCCTCCGCGCGGATGTTGTTGTGAGCAGGGAGGTTCAAGCAGCCCTGGCAGTTACACGCAGGGATACAACAGGCTTGAGCAGCAAAACACTGACAATAAAGCTTAAGACACCGACTCCGTTTGCAATTACACCCAGGAGCCATCCCATCCATCTCGGTAAATTGAGGGAGGTAGGGTATGCCCAAGGCGGGGGGCAAGGCAGGAGGGGAGGCCGCTTCTCCTCCCCCTCCCCCTCCTCCTCCCCCTCCTCCTCCTCCTCCTCCACCACCGCCGCCGGAAAGAGGCACCACACCCGTGGCCTGAGCGGCACCAGCAGCAGCAGCAGTGGCAGCGGAGGCCATGGCGTGTGCCTGGGCTTGTTGGGTTTCCCAGTTTTGTTTCGTATCCACCGTCCTGTTGCTGTTGACCGACGTGCTGATAGGTGGAGAGGGTTGCGGAAGGGGCCTCGCGCCGGTGGCAGTGGCATTATTCGGCGCGGCAGCCGGGGAAGGAGTGGTACTGGCAGCAGCGCGCGTGGAGGTCCGCTTCTCTTCTTCTTCCTTCTTGGTGGCGCGGGCTACTTCCGGGTCTTCGACTTCGTTCTCGTCGCGGTTGGGGGAGGAGGACGGCGGCCGCGGTGGCTGTTGGGGTGGTGGTGGTTGCTGCTGCTGCGCACCCGCCCATTCCTCCTCCTTGCACTCCTTGCCGTCTGGCTCCCCCACCTCCGCCTTGAGCTCCGGTGCCGGGCTACCACCAGCAGCCGCAGCGGCGGGGGCCTCCGCCTCCTCGTCTTGCTTCCCCTCGCCAGTCGGAGCAGAAGCAGCAGCAGCGCCCGTGCCCTCAGTGGCGGTCGACGGCGCCGGCTTCCCGCCACCGGCACTGTTCGCCTCGTCCTCGCCCTGCCCCTGCTCCTGCTGTTCTTGTCCCTTCGTGGTGGTGGACGACGGGGGCATGGTCTCGGCCTCGGACATGTTTGTCGTGGCTTGGCTTTTGATTTTCAAGTGATGCTGGTGATGATTTGGGCCTTGGATTTCCCGGGCGCGGCAGCAACACAACCCAGCAACGCGAGGCGGCCTGCCGGGGGTAGAATAGAGAGCGAGAGGTGTGGTGAGTGGGGTGCGTGGGGCGTGCGTTCATGGCAGTGGTGGCGGCGGGGCGGAGGGATAAGAACAACATTTGGGGCTTGGGCTGCTCTCTGAAAGGGAGGGAAACACCACCTCGCGGCGCCCGCACGAGGCCAACAGGATGGGCACTACAAGCCCACAGCCAGCATGACCACGCCTGTCTCCCCAATGCCTCCCTTTAGGGGGTGCGGTGGGTGTGGGGAAGACCTGCTGCTGGTTTTCCTTCGTTCGCAATCTAAAACTCGTAATTCAAAGGCGGCCAACTCAAAATTCAAAGCGCATCGCAAGCCATCAGAACTCCCGAGGCGGTCCACACCGGTCCACACCGCAACAACCCCCTCACAACCGCGACGTTCGTCATGCTGATGTGACGCACGCGCGCTCGCTCCGTCTAAGAGGGAGCAGGAACAAATGGCACACGCAGCATGTGCTCCCTGCCATGCTTATCCAAGCCAAGCCAAGACCTCGCTCTCACCTTCCTCTACGCCACCACACCACAAAGACACAGGCAGGGACAAGAAGCGCGGCGGAACCACAACTTCTCCGCCCTGGTTGACTTGAGCCTCAACTACAACACCACCTGCCCCGCGTCGCTCGTCGCTCCATCTGTTTCCCACAAAGCATGCACGGCCACCAGCACCGGCACCAGCAGCGGCGCGCTGCTGCGCCGGCCCTTCGCCTCCTCCTCCCCCTCCTCCTCCTGGCCTCCACAGCGGCGGGGCGCTTTGAAGTGCCCTCGTCCACCTCCTCCCGCCCCATGGTAGGCTTCCTGCGGCCCCCATCACTGACCACTTCGTGTGCCCGTACCGCCACGCGCAGTAGCAGCAGCCGCAGCAGTAGCAGCAGAATTGTCATGTCCGCCAGCAGCGGGAGCAACAAAAACAAGAAGAATAAGAAGGGTACTAACAACAACAACAAAGGCCGCTCCAACCAGCTCCCCACATTCAAGAGCACCGTCACCGACCAAGTCGAGGCCCCTTCCACCACCACTAAAACCACCCCTCCTCGCAGCAGCAGCAGCAGCAGCAGCAGCAGCAGCAGCAACACCATCAGCAAGAAGATGATCAGCAGCATCCCCCTTCCCACCGCTCCCAGCAGCAAGAAGACCGCTGCCTCCTCCTATGTCTCTGGGGGGAAAGTCCCTGACTTCGTCGCAGATGCTAATAAGGCTATCGTGGATTCAATAAAGGGTGCTCTTTTTGCGTTGTATGGTGAGAGGCACTATGCTCGTTTTCATGCCTTGGAGACCATTGCGCGTGTGCCCTACTTTGCTTACACTTCGGTGTTGCATTTATATGAGACGTTAGGGTGGAGGAGGAGGTCGGATTTGATGAAGATTCATTTTGCGGAGTCGTGGAATGAGTTACATCATTTGTTGATTATGGAGGAGCTAGGGGGGAATAAGGAGTGGGGGGACAGGGTGGTGGCGGTGCACTTGGCCTTTTTTTATTATTGGGTGGCGATTGCCTTGTATATGGCCTCGCCGGAGACGGCGTATAATTTGAATGAGCAGGTAAGAAAGGAGGGAGGGAGGGAGGGAGAGAGGGAGGGGTTCTTTTGTGGGGTGCTAGCCGCGTCGTTGTCCTTGGACTTGGAGAAATCTCTTTATTGTCCGCTCACATCTCTCACATTCCCTCCCTCACTCCCTCCCCTCCTCTTTCGTTCTATCTAGGTGGAGAGGCATGCATTCGATACCTACGACAAGTTCTTGGAGACGCACGAGGCGGAGTTGAAGAGCTTGCCGCCGCCCAAGGTGGCCAAGGAGTATTACCAGACAGGTATGTGGGGGAGGAGATATGTGTCTCGTGGTGTGTGTGTGTATGTGCGTCTGCTCCTACGAGGTTGCTTTATCTTGATGTCTCCCTCCTCCATCGATCCACTAACCCTCCCTCCCTCCTTCCCTTCCTCCCTCCCTCCCTCCCTCCCTCCCTCGCTCCTTTCTACCGAACACAGGCGACCTCTACATGTTCGACGAGTTCCACACCACCACCCCCGCCGAGCGGCGTCGGCCCAAAATCGAGACGTTATACGACGTCTTCGTCAACATCCGCAACGACGAACGCGAGCATTTTATGACCATGGCGGAGATGCAAAAGGACGGAGGGGACTCGGGCATCATCTCACCCAACACTCTTAACCCACTCAACAACCCGAAGAGGGGGATGTAAATGATAGAAGAAAAAAGACACGATTAAAAAGAGGAGAGAAGAGGAGGAGAGGGAGTCCTATTAGAAGTAGTGAGGGGAGGGAGGGAGGAAGAGTGGGTGCTTTTTGACCCTACATGTACAATTTGTGTTTTGATTGAGGCCAGCCAGCGAAAGCAAATTAGACGAGCGAACGAACGATAGTAAACAACAAAAGAAGCAAGACGAGCTAAGAGTAAAAACGAGTACGACGAGTTTGGGTTTGCTTTTGGTTTAGTGGGTTGTATGGGCCAAGGGTGGGGAGGTTTGACTTCCTGAACGGCTCTGGCTTGTCGCTCCTTCGTCCTTACACACCACCACCTCTACCGCGCCCTACACTCGCAGCGGCGCATGCATGCCGCCACAACAAGGAGAAGGGGAAGGCGGAGGCAGTGAAGCCGTGCGAGAACGACCGGAACCCCAGCCGCAGCAACAAAACGACGACCTCCTCCCCACGCCGCCCGCCGCCTCCTCCTTCATGCGCAGCAGCAATGCTCCTCCACCCACAGGCAGCGACAATGCTGCCACGGCTCCTCCGCACGTCGCCTTCGACCACAAGCAGCAGCAGCAGCAGCAGCAGCAGGTCCGTCCCCCTGCTCCACCTGCACCCGCGCTTGGCACCAAGCCTCCACATCTGGCCTTCCTTCCCTCGCCCCCCTACTCCTCCTTCACCCTCAATGTCATAGCCGGCGGCGGAGCCGGCGTGGTGGAGACTATTCTCACCTACCCCTTAGACTTGGTGCGGACACGCTTTCAAATGATGCGGTACGTCGACATTACCAACAGCAGTAGCAGGAGCAGGAGCAGCAGCACCATCACCACTACCACCACCGCTTTCCCTCGCCCGCCACGCTCCTCTCCTACCGTCGTGGGCATGCTGGTGCAGATCACGCGCGAGGAAGGTTTTTGGCGGTTGTACCGCGGTCTTCTGCCTCCTTTGCTGTCGGAAGTGCCGAGGCGGGCCCTCAAATTCAGTGCGAATGACTTTTTTAAGCAGCGCCTTGCGTCATCGAGCCCTTCTCTTAACAAAAACGGTGAGTATGTGGGTGGGTGGGGAGGGATAGAATTATGGTGGTGTGCCTATTTGGAGGCTTCGAACATCAGTCAGGAAATCATTTGTTGTATTGTTATCCTTGATACAGAAAGTATGTGCCTTCCTCCCTCCCTTCCTCCTCCCCCTGTCTGTCTCTTGTTTCCTTCCTGTCCCTTTCACTCAAAGCACCTGGTATCTCCTGACAGCATTTTTCTTCCATAGGCTGTTGCGGTCAAAGTTGTGTGCGACAAAAAAAATCGATCTATTAATTTGATTATTCATTTATTTATTTGATTGAATGAATATTTCGATTGGTACAGGTTTTTAGTTGGGCCGCCGAAAACTTCTCCCATGAACCGGGGCCCTGGTACCTTCCATACATTCTCTTTAATCCTCTCTTCTTCTTCTTCTCCTTCTTTATCTCCTTCCTTGTTGTGACATTTCTTGATTTTTCGTGTCAGCGTTTTCTAGTCTTAGTTTCTCACAACCCCTTCCTCCCTCCTTCCCTCCCTTTACCCACAGCCACCATCACACAGGCAACCCTAGCAGGCACCCTTACCGGGCCGACTGAAACCCTCTTTCACACGCCTTTCGAGCTCCTCAAAGTCCGTCTCCAAATCACGAAATCCTCTCACTCACCGCCTTCCCTCCCTCCATCCTTCCCTCCCTCCACCCATAGCCACCATCACACAAGCCACACTCGCCGGCACGCTCACCGGCCTAACCGAAACCCTCTTTCACACTCCGTTTGAGCTGCTCAAGGTCCGTCTCCAAACCAAAGAATTCGCGCATTGTCCCAACACCTATGCATGTGCGCTAGAAGCATGGGAAAAGGAAGGAGGAAGGGAGGGAGGAAGGGGGGGAGGAGGGGGGAGGCTGCGTGCGTTTTATCAAGGGTGGGAAGCGTATCTGTGGAGGCAGGGTGTGTGGAATGGATTGTTTTTTGGAATCGTTGCCGCAATTAGAGAATACTACCCTCCACCATCACCACCTATTCCTCCTACTTCTGCTTCTAGCAGCAGCAGTAGTCGTAGTAGCAGCAGTAGTAATAGTAGCGGTAACAGTCGTCGTCGTGTCTATGATTTTGCCACAGGTTTGATTGCGGGGATTGTGGCTACTGTGATCAATACTCCGTTTGACGTGTGTAAGACACGATTGCAATGCATGACGAGTGCTGCAGGTACTGCTGGTGCTGCTGGTGCTGCTGTCGCTGCTGGTGGCGGAGGAGGAGGAGGAGGAGGAGGAGGAGGAGGAGTGAATGTGAATAAAAGAGTGTCTCTTCCTTGGGTACTGCCGTTGTTGAGGCAACTTCATCAGGAAGAAGGCTTTCGTGCGTGTTTCAAAGGATTGAATGCACGTTTGTATCGGGCGGGACCAGGAAGTGGCTTGTTGTTGGTGTCATACGAAGGGCTTGTAAAGTTTTTAACTCTTGATAAGTAAACGATGATTCAGTAGAGGAGATGTATAGGAGAAAAACTGAGATGCTTTTATATAAACACTAAACCAAAAAAAAAAGGGCTTGCTTATACGAGAACATAACAATGAGGAGGAGGAAGCGTAAACTCGTTACTTTTTGGTTCTTTGCGTTCTATTCCTGCCCACGTGAAATACCCGCTTTATTTCTCTTCTTCATTTCCCCCAATTTCTTCAACATTTGTTGTCTTAATTCGTCCTTTTTGATCCTCTTCTCTCTTCTCTGCTCGAGACGCCGCAACACCGCCTTCACCTTTTGCGTGTGCGCTGTTTTCGTCAAAAATACACTTACTTTCGTCTCTCCCCTCCCTCCCTCCCTCCCTCCCTCCCTCCCTCCCTCAACCTATTTACAATCCAATCGCCTTCGACCACTTCCTCCGTGGCGGCGGCGTGGTGGTCCCTCCTCCTCCTCCTCCTCCTCCTCCTCCCCCCCCCACCGGTGAGGAAGAGGGGGAGGAAGGGCTCACAACAGCCTGCATTAAGTGAATGACAAATTTCCTCTCATTCTCCGCGTTTTGAACCATCAACATCGGGTCGTTACTTGGATGCCTGAGCAGGTTAGGCGAAAACACAATCGCCAAATTAGTCAACGTCATCTGATTAAACTGACTTAGCTCCGCGCAGTGATTCAAAAAATGCATCACATACACAAGCGTCGCAGCATTCGCGGGAGGCAGCACCTCATTCAGCAACTTCAACGTCGGCTTCATATCCTTCGCTTGCCCTGCGTCCAATGCCGCCCGATACAACCTCATCGGTATCAACGGCTCACTTAAATGCCTCAGCCATATCTTAAGCAAATCAGCCACGACCATCGCATCTCCCGTCTCAATCACCTCAGTCCCATACACGACATAACTCCCATCCTCCAACCTCTTCTTAACCCCACTCACCACATCCGTATGCGCCGCCCTCCGGAAAATCCCCTCCACCTGATACCCATCCAATTCCTGAAACTTCCTTATCAACACTTGTAAAATCAAAGGCACATTCCCCGACTCCAACAACAACCCACTCGCCGGTATCCCTGTCCCTCCCCCACTCCCTCCCTCGCTTCCTCCCCCTCCCCCTCCTCCACCACCACCTCGGGCGACGACTAACTCTTTCCGTAAGACCTCTTCTAATGTACAGCCGAACACACTGGCAGGCACCACCAAACACTGAATCTCCGCCAGCTCCGCAAGCGTCACCCCCCCCACACCCCCTCCTCCCTCCCTTCCTCCCTCCCTCCCTCGTGGCTCCCAGTCCATGTCACTAAACAACGCATAAGCATGATATGCCAACCCACTCACATTCAAACTCAGCCCTCCTCCCCCACCCTTCCCTCCCTCCTTCCCTCCCTCCTTCCCCTCTGCACCACCTAGCAACGACGACGACGACCCAGACGCAACAAGAGCAGCAGCAGCAGCAGCCGCAGCAGCCGCAGCAGCATATTGATGACACGCCCGATCTGCATGCCAGACCAAACACTCCCTCAGGTCCTCATCAGAGGGCATGAAGGAATGCGCAAACGCCACAAGTAACCTCCACCCTCTCAACAAAGACCGAGGATCAGGGTTATGTGTCGTCTGTGCAATCAACGCCACGTACAATTCATTTCGCAAATCGCCCTCCCTCCCTCCTTGGCCTCCTCCTTGCCCCAAGGCACAGAGCTGGAGGAGGAGGGAGTGTTGTTGGGCGTCTTCGTCTATCCCAGCAGCAGCAGCAGCAGCCGCAGCAGCAGTAGCAGCAGCAGCACTTTTGCTGCGAGGAGAGGTGATAGTGCTGGTGGTTGTGGCGGAGGAGGAGGAGGGAGAGGGAGGAGGAGGAGGAGGGAGGGAGGGGTGGAGACCAAAAGAGGAGAAGGCATTAGAGATAGTGCTTGCTGTGGTGGTAGAGGAAGAATGAGGTCGCAGCTTGTCCGCGCTGCTGTTACTCCTACTATTGCTCCTGCTGTTGCTGTTGCTTCGACTCCCCCCTCCTCCTCCTCCACCTCGATTTATTCTCGGTGACACCCCCCCCCTCCCTCCCTCCCTCCCTTCCTCCCCTGCCATGTCCTGTTCCTCCTCTTGGGCGACTGCATCAAGGTCACCCATATATTGCATTATCAATCTAAAGGCTTTCACTGCTACTGCTGCTGCTCCCTCTGACAGCTCCAAATGAAAAGGACGCTTGATCGGATGGGCTTGAGAAGACAAGAGTTCACTCAAGGAGCGGGGACGGAGGAGGAGGACAGCAGCGCTTGCGGCGGTTGCTGCAGTGTGGTGATGGTGCCCTCCCTCTCTCCCTCCAACACCACCGCTGCTGCTGCTGCTGCTGCTGCTGCTTTTGGCTCCGCTGGAAATAGCAGTTGTAGTAGTAGTAGCAGCAGCAGAAGGGAGTAAGTGCTCCATGTGCATTTTCTTCATCGCATTCTGCAAATGACTCCCACTATTAATACTCATCTTCAAACTACTGCTGCTGCTGCTGCTCGTCGTCGTCGTCATTGTAGCCATGGTCGCCGCCAGCACCGCCGCCCCCATCTTCCCCCCTCCTCCCCCCCTCCCTTCCCCCCTCCCTCCCCCCCTCTGCACACTCCTCCTCATCGTCCTCCTCCTCAACCTCTTCTGCAACGTATCCATATAACTAACCACGCTCGCCCTCCCCAAATCCTCCACCAAGCCCTCCAGATAATGCCTCGGTCCTTCCACCCCCCCCCCCCCCCC
>Ga0209390_10010809_pt1 | contig 10605 bp, 7 predicted proteins | sample BON01_FD_187212 | JGI IMG/M metagenome (GOLD analysis project Ga0209390, IMG submission 187212) | Freshwater microbial communities from Lake Bonney liftoff mats and glacier meltwater in Antarctica - BON-01 (SPAdes) (version 2) | ecosystem: Environmental > Aquatic > Freshwater > Ice > Glacier... | reverse complement strand
AATGAGTGGGGGAGGGAGTGGCTTGAGATTAGATGCTTTGAGGTGGAGCAGACGGAGCAATCAACGCAGGACGTCTGGTTGATTGTACACGATAAAGAGTCGCGGTGATGCTGTACACCGGACGGTCAGAGCCTGAGGCTTAAAAGCCGTGGGTTTGTGCGTGGTGCTCTCTGGGGTGGGGAGGTCGGATAGGACACAGGTCATCTTGGGGGAGGTTGAAGGACCATCTAGAGGCATTTGCGCACCTCGTACAACAACCCCTCCTCTCCACACCCCACCACAGGCACCCACAGACAGTCAAAGCACCGCTAGGCTCCTCTTGGTGGCGTCGCCGGCACACAGCTTCTCAAAACTCACGCCATTCTCCCTTCTCACACACCACTACGGCCTCCTGAGCAGCATGGCTTCGTCTCCTGCTCGCGGCGTCCTCGTCGTCGTCCTCCTTCTCCTCCTGGCGTGCGGCGTCTCCGCCTTCGTCGTGCGCTCCCCTTTGCGTCAGCCGGGCTCCGCTCAGGCGGGACGGGCTCGGACTCATGTGTGTTCAACTGCGGGGGCTATGCTAGGCTCCGCCACTCACCCGCTGGCTAACCGCAAGGTCCAGTTCTCCGACAACGAGGATGAGTAAGTAATGTTGCACGAAGGGCGTGAGTCGTATGGTGGGGGTTTGAGGCGGGATAAGTCTGTTTTTGGGTGGTTGGGAGCTTTTTGATGGAGTACCCAGGCAAAGGGGTCTTTGTGGGCCAAAAGCATTCAGATACCCTTTGCGCTCTCATGTCCCCATCTTGTTGGAGAGCCCAACCACGAAAAACCGCTAGGCTCAGTCTTGATTCAATTTCGGCCGCCCCATCTCATCCACCTTCTCCTTTACTTCCTTTCCCCACTCTCCACTCACAGCACGGACCGCGTGACCCAAGTGCAGCTGCTGGCGGATGGGAGCATGAGCTTTATCTCGGACAGCACAATGGCGGTTGATGTTCAGGGGAGCTGGCGCCCCGCCGAGGGGGGCAAAGTGGCTTTCCTGGTGGAGCGCTTTTACGCGACTAATGCAGATAGCAAGTACAGCATGGTCCGAATTTACGAGGGCATCATCACTGTCTCGGACAAGAGTATCAGGGGGGAGGGCAAAATAGAGCAAGAGAAGTATGATTCCCTCTTCCCCTGCGGCTTCTTCTCCCTTATTAGTGTGGATGATTGCCCGGATGATTTCTTTGAGAAGCTGGGGCCTGGGCACGCGGTGGTGCGGGGTGTGGACCAGTAAGAAGAAGAAAGGACAGCTGGCGTGCTGGTGGTGGCTTGATATGTGTATTTGTTCTCAGTGAGAGGGATGGGGAGAAGTCTACAGTAGGTGTTGTTGTAGGCGTCCCGGCGACTCATTCATCTCATGTTTTTTGCCTCTCACTTTTACAATTTCAGTGGTCCTTGTTGTGTGTTCTTTCCCCTTGTCAATGTCTAGGGAGGGGTCGTTGCCGCCGTTGTATAAGTTAGTGGAAAGAAGAAGAAGGAAGAAACAAAAGGAAATGAGCAAGCGATGAAATGAGCGGCCCACAGGCTTGAGAGTTTGTATTTTAAGGTTTGATTTGATTACTTTCATTATTTTACAAATGCTTTTGTTTATTTACTCAAACCTCCGTCATAGCCTGCTAGTGCCCCTTCTTCTCGCCGCAATCGATAAGCTACACACGGCAGCCGCAGCCGAACCCAGCACAAGCACCACAATCCACCGAGAGACACGCACACGACGGCCAGCATAGTAGGTCTCGAGAAGAGAATTGAGAAGGCGGCTGTCAGTGAGAAAGGGCGTCGTGCTTGTCTTGCTTAGCCGTGCAGGGCTCAACTCATCCCGCCGTCGCTCTGCAATAGAGGGGAGGCCCGCAAGGCGTAGGAGGTCCGAGACAATTCCCAGCGTAAGGCCCCACAAGGTATTAGCAGGATCTCCTTTTTCTCGCAGGTATAGGCATGGGAAATAGAGGGAGCGGACCTGAAGGAGGCTGGCGAGATGCTGGGCCTTCAGTGGGAGCCGGAATGTGGATATGTTCAATATGAGCTGTGCTAGCCGAGAGTCTGTGCCTGTAAGCAAGGTGGTGGAGCACCAGAAAGCATCCGCCACTTCCTTCTCCGCCAGGTGTAATTCCGTAGGGGCCGTGTCGAGTTGCAAAAACACAAACGACGCCACCACAAAAGGCTTGGCAGTGCGCACGATGCGGTCAGCGAGCCGGCCCAGCAAATGAAAGCGTCCATCACCCGAAGCCAGGTCCAGGCCCACCTCTTCCTGTACCTCTCTTACGGCACAATCCAAATCCTGCTCTTCGGGGGCGTGACGACCGCCCGGAAAAGCTACTTGGCCGCTCCATCTGTCCTTAGGGTTGTGGGCGCGGCGAATGAAGAGCACTTCCACCTCTGGTCGGACACCCTCGGGGAATGCTTGATACCATGCTCGAAAGCCGTCGAGGTCGTGGGGGAAGGCCACGGGATCGATAGCAGCAGCCGCCACGCGCAGTACAATTGCAACGGCGGCTCGGGATCCGGCGGAGAGTGGAGCGTGTTGAGGAAAGGAGGACGAAGGTGACGAGAGCTCTAGAAGTCTGTCTAGAAGCATTCTGTGTTTGGAGTGGGGGGGGTGGATAGAGTAGTAGGTGGGAGGGTGAGTAAGGTGTTCAAAATTAAGAGAAAGTGCGGTGCGGGGAGATCTCCCGCGTGCGTGCAGGCTGGGGCTGTTGAGTGTCTTGGCGCCCACGTTTTTGAGCTTATTACTACTACTTCTACAGCTTTAAACATTGTTGTTGGCGTTTGTTCTTTTCTAGAAATGTCACGGAGCCACCCTGTCTTGCTCCTGCCGTACATTTATATCAATCAACCTATCTATCTACACTGTTCTCGAGTCGGCCAGCTGCTGCTTGCGGGGCGCAAGTACTTTGCCGCGGCCCCCGCCGTATTTGCTTTGTGCACACATGTATATGTCATCTCAGACCAACCGTATGTGTGTGTAGCACCAAAATTACACCAAAATTTCTCGTCTAAACTCCTCTAGTCTTGTGACGCGACCCCTCCTCCCCGCCCTCCCCGCCGATGCCCATGGCCTGACTTAGGCCGTGTCTTTGCAGGGGGAGGCGAGGGGTAGAGAATAAAGTGCTGGACGAAAAACAATACATCAAACGCCATGGAGAAGAGTCCCAAGAAGAACTTAAGAGGGTCCCCATTGATGCCCTGCCAGTCGTTGGTCACGGCGCAGTCCATCACCAGCTGCAGCACTGAAAAGAGGCCGCCTGTTATTTTTTAGTGGATGAGTGGTGGGAGTGGTGGTTGGGTTTATGAGCAGAGAGAAGCCTAAAGGCAGCCACAGGGCAGCAATCGTTGCAAATGCGAAGAAGGAGAGACGAAATCAACGACACTGAAAAGAGAAAAAAGGGGACCCTCCTACCTGTAAAATCGCACAAAATATTGTGAATCGACCAACCCGAGGTGGACTTGCGTTTGAAGTTCAGGTACGCTTGGGGTAATCCTTTGGTGATGGTGATAAAGAGTTTCAGGTATGACAAAATGTACAGAAAATCGAGCCAGTCCGATGGCTTGGCTCCTCGGGCCCCCGCCACCGTCAGGGCCACCGAGGTGGTAGCAAGCAAGCCAAGCAAGACCAGGGAGATGGGCCTGGAAAGTCGCCTTCGTGTTGCATTAAAACCGTCGTAGCAGAACATTTGAGCAATCGTGACCGCTGTGATGAGGACGGCGTGCCCTGAAAAGACCACGTCCTGGATCGTCACCTTGTTTTCGTGGCCATTGTGCCGATCTCGATACGCTTGTTGGATGGAAGGAATTGTGTGGAAGGCCAGCGCAAAGGCCGAATAGAACATAAAGCCCAGCAAGTTCAGCAGCTCGAAGTCGAGAGAAAGTCCTTCGGTAGTTTGCTGGCGGTAGTTGAGCAGGAGTTGCGGGTAAAAGCTGACTGTCCAGGCCGAAAAGTACGTCCAGCCAAGAATGTTGGAGAGCGCAGCATAACCGGGGTCGTCTTTGAGTTGCGTGTTCTTGGGCAGCATCAGGCCCAGAACTAGGCCGAGCAGCAGCAATGCGGCAAACCCCAAGAGCTCGTGCCGCGCCCAGATGAGACATTGAACGCTGCGCGCGCCGCTAGGTGCCGCTGCAATGTCTTGGCCAGTCTCCACGTCGTCGTCGTCCTGCTCGTCGCCATTGCCGTCCTCTGCACGGAGCAAGGGAGCTTGCAGCAAGGCATGGGGGCCCTCCGCTGCTTCCTGCTCATCATGGTGTGGTCCGCTTCCTCCCCCGTGGCGTCGAGGCATCTCTCTGTACATGTGAATGTGTAAAGGGGTGAGTGAATGCCTGTGTTGACCTTTTGGGCGAAGGCGCAACGGCGGCGGCGACGAGCAGCAGCACATCCCCACTTTGATGGAGGGGACTTACAGGCCCCACATCTCGTCCACAGAGGCACAGGGCAATGCCGCACGCATCTGCAGCCCCAGACAGGGCAAGCCTGGGCCGCGTCCGCGCTTGTGTGGCATTGACGCCAAGCAAGCAAGAAGGATCGTCCCGTCGTCCCGTCGTGCGAGATGACGCAAACGACGCAAAAGTATCCTCCGTCATCAAAGTCATGCCCTGCCACAGCCACCCTCCATCCTAAGCACCTTTTGCTATTATGCATTTACGCCGCTCACTCATGCCCTCCACCCTCCCTACAGAGCCTGTCCATCCACGCATCATGCCGGTCAGGACGGGCTAGCTAGCGAAGCCGCAGCACAAATCCCTCTTCACTTTAGCCTCCCCACCCCCCTGCCCCTCCGTCCAATTGATCAATGGCGCCGCCCAGTGCTGGGGGTAGCAGCAGCAGCAACCACAGCACGACCACCCACCCCACCATGCAGTCCCCAGGAGCTTCGGCAGTCGAGAGTGCTTTTGATGACGCGGCCAAGCCGGTCAAGGACGTGGCGGACAAGTGGAAGTTGCTCCCGCATTTCTTACAGCTGCGTGGGTTGATGCGGCAGCACATCGACTCCTTCAATTACTTTGTGAACCGCGAGATCAAGGACATTGTCAACGCGGCGTCCAACCGGGAGCTGCGTTCGGAAGCCGACCCCAAGTTTTGGTTGCGGTACACGGACGTGCAGGTGGGGGAGCCTTCGGTGGACGACGACGCCTACGTGAGCTCGCGCATCACTCCCTTCCAATGCCGGCTCCGCGACTGCACCTACTCGGCGCCTATCACCGTGGACGTCCGCTACACCCGCGGACGGCAGATTGTGGTGAAGCGCGGCGTCATGATTGGGCGCATTCCCATTATGCTTCGGTCCTGCAAGTGCATCTTGACCGGGCTGGACGAGGCCAAGCTGGCGGAGAAGAAGGAGTGCCCGTACGACCCCGGGGGCTACTTCGTCGTCAAGGGCGTGGAGCGCGTGATTCTGATGCAGGAACAGTTGAGCAAGAATCGTGTCATTATTGAGGAGGACAACAAAGGCAACGTCAGCGCCAGCATCACCTCTTCGACCCACGATCGAAAGGGCCGCTCCAACATTTTCATTAAGAACGGCAGCAAAGTCTACCTCAAGAACAACCTGCTCGGCGACGACGTCCCCATCGTCGTGGTCCTCAAGGCCATGGGCATGCAATCCGACCAGGAGATTGTCTGCATGGTGGGCGACTCCCCCGAAATGCTTGACGCCTTCGCCCCCTCCCTGGAAGAGCCCTACCACCTCGGCATCTGCACCCAAGCCCAAGCTCTCCGTTACATCGGCGCCAAGATCCGCACCACCACGCAAAACCGCGGCCCGGGCCCCTCAGGCATGGGATTTGCCTACTACCGGCGGGCAAGCTCACCGGAGGAGGAAGCGAGGGAGGTGCTGGCATCGGTGATTTTGAATCACGTGCCTGTCGTGAATTTTGATTTTCGGACCAAGTGCATTTTTGTCTGTCACGTCATTCGGCGCGTCCTCCTCACGCACCGCGACCGGAGCCAGCTGGACGATAAGGACTACTACGGGAACAAGCGGTTGGAGTTGGCGGGGCAGCTGCTGTCGTTGCTGTTTGAGGATTTGTTCAAGCGCCTGAACGTGCAGCTCAAGAAGCAGGCGGACCAAGGCCTGAGCAAGCCCAATCGGACGCAGAGCTTCGACGTCATCAAGTGCATCCGCACCGACACCATCACCAACGGTTTCATACAGGCCATCGCCACGGGCAACTGGAAGCTGCAACGCTTCCGCATGGATCGGCAAGGCGTGACGCAGGTCCTGACCCGCCTCTCTTACATTTCCTGCCTCGGGATGATGACACGCATCAACTCCCAGTTCGAAAAGACCCGCAAGGTCTCCGGCCCCCGCTCCCTCCAACCCTCCCAATGGGGCATGATCTGCCCTGCCGATACCCCCGAAGGCGAGGCCTGTGGCTTAGTCAAGAATTTGGCGTTGCTGGCCCACGTAACGACGGACGAGGAGAGCGACCCGATTCGAGAGCTATGTTTTGACTTGGGGGTGGAGGACGTGACGCTGCTGAGCGGGGCCGAGATTAATGCTTCGAGCAATTACCTGGTGTTTTTGAATGGGCTTATTGTCGGCTGTCATTCGCGGCCGTTGCGCTTTGTCCGTCTGTTGCGGTTGCTGCGGCGGAAGGGGCTGGTGGCTGAGTTTGTTTCGGTGTATTTGCACGAGGTGCAGCGCGCTGTTTACATCGCTACGGACGGCGGCCGTGTCTGTCGTCCGCTCCTGGTGTGCGAGAAGGGCGTGCCCCGCCTGACCAACATGATGATGCGCCAGCTCTCCGCGGGTCTCTTGACCCTGGCCGAGCTGATTCGAAGCGGGGTGGTGGAGTACGTGGACGTGAACGAGGAGAACAACTGTTTGATCGCCCTGGCTCAGACGGACCTGACGGCCAAGCACACGCACGTGGAGATCGACCCCTTGACAGTCCTCGGGGTGGTGGCGGGCCTCATCCCCTACCCCCACCACAACCAATCCCCGCGTAACACCTACCAGTGTGCTATGGGCAAGCAAGCAATGGGCACCGTGGCCCTGAACCAGTACGAACGCCTGGATTCCTTGCTTTACGCCATGGTCTACCCCCAGAAGCCCCTCGTCACCACCCGCACCCTCGACCTGATCAATTTCAACGAGCTCCCTGGCGGCCAAAACGCAGTGGTGGCCGTCATGTCCTATTCCGGCTACGATATCGAAGACGCCGTGGTCCTGAACAAGGCCAGCCTCGACCGAGGCTTTGGCCGCTGCCTTATCCTCCGAAAGCACCAGACCTCCCTCCGCAAGTACGCCAACGGCGCAGCCGACAACCTTCGAGGCCCCCCAGAAGATACGACGGCCGCAGCAGCAGCAGCAGGGGCAGCAGCGGCAGCGGCAGCAGCGGCAGCAGCAGCAGGGGGGGGGGGAGGGGCGGCAGTGCCTCACCCAGCCCGAAAGGACCCGCGGTTGCGGCGCTTTGAGGCACTGGACAGGGATGGGATCTGCCAGGTAGGAGAGCGGCTGGAGAATGGGTCGGTGATGATTAATAAGGAGTCGCCTGTGTCGGTGGCGGATTTGAATATGGGGAGCGGGGCGGAGCCGACGCCTTATAAGCCGACGCCGCTTTCGTACAAGGGCCCCGCGCCTAGTCATGTGGACCAGGTGCTGATTACTTCTAACGAAGGAGGGGACTTGCTGGTGAAGGTTAGTTTGCGCCAGTGCCGACGGCCGGAGGTGGGCGATAAGTTTTCAAGTCGGCACGGGCAGAAGGGGGTATGTGGGATTATTGTGGCGCAGGAGGACATGCCCTTTAATGACGATGGGATTTGCCCTGATTTGATCATGAACCCGCACGGCTTCCCCTCGCGGATGACAGTGGGTAAGCTTATTGAGTTCGTGGCGGGCAAGGCGGGGGTGATGGTGGGTCGTCAGGCGTATGGCACGGCGTTTGGGGAGGAGTTTGGGAGCGCGGATCGGGTGGCTGCGTGCTCGGCGACGTTGGTCCAGCATGGTTTTAGCTATGTGGGGAAGGAGATTATTACCAGCGGGACGAGTGGTGAGCCCTTGCTTACGTACATCTTTCAGGGGCCTGTGTTTTATCAGAAGCTTAAGCACATGGTGATGGATAAGATGCACGCGCGCGCCCGCGGGCCTCGGGCGGTGCTGACGCGGCAGCCGACGGAGGGGCGGTCGAGGGACGGGGGGCTGCGGCTTGGGGAGATGGAGCGGGATTGTTTGATTGGGTATGGGGCGTCGTCTTTGCTGACGGAGCGGCTTATGATCTCGTCGGATGCGTTTACAGCCACGGTGTGTGAGAAGTGTGGGTTGTTGGGGTATGCGGGCTGGTGTCAGAGCTGTCGGTCGTCGGAGAGTATGGCTGACATCCGCCTGCCTTATGCTTGCAAGCTCCTCTTCCAAGAGCTGCAGAGCATGAATGTCATTCCCAAGCTCAAGCTTATGGAGTTTTAGAGAGGTGGGGTGGGGATGTTAGAGGACATAGCGGGGCAGGACAAGGGTGGGTAAACAAAGGAAATCAAAGCATAAACGAAATATTGAGAGACAGAATTCATTTGTTGATTGACCGAGAAGCTCTTCTTCTGCTGCTTAGTTTGCTGTCATCTATAAGTTTGTCTTTCTTCTTTTTCATTTACTTATTATGCTACTATGCTTGCTCTGTGAATGCTTTCAGTTCCACTTTACATGGCTTTGTGGTGTCCCTCTTCCTTCTCCTTCACGCCCTCACCCTCTTCTCGAGAAAATGGACTCCTCGCTGGCGCTGGCCTTCTCCATCAGATGGATAGGTTTAAGAACGTTAGCCTTGTTCGTGTCGACAATGTGTCCATTCACAACCATCTCATCCACAATGAAGTGCGCCTTTTCCAAATTGAACATGATGTCGAGCTCGCAGACGCTCTCAAAGTACTTGTCCAATGTCTCAACCAAGGCGTGAATAAACTCCAAGATGCCCAGCTCGTTCTCGCCTCCCTCGCCCGCATTTCCGTCCCCGCCACCGGCCGCGGCATCGTCCCCGTCCACGCCTACGATGAAGAAGAGGGACGCGTACCGTCGGTAGATGACCTTATGCCCCCGGTACTCGATGAATTGGCACTGCAATTCGGACCGCGACAAGCACTTCCGGATGATCTCAGCTTCCAACGCCACGCGCTCCGGGATGCTCATCCACGTGTAGTAGCTTGACAGCCGGGTCTGGCCTTGCTTGTTGACAAAGAGGATGAACTTGATCATGATGCCTTGGCTGTTATGATGCTTGGGATGGGGCAAGAAGTGGGGCAGGAAGTTGGCTGAATGCTGCGACGGGGCACCCCACCAGAAGCTACGGCTTGCCTGGCCTCGGCGGCCCTGTGGAGAGGGAGGAGGTGGACGGGTGGTCAGAGAGATGGCTGAGACATGCATAAGAGGGATGTACTTTGTGTCTTTGTTGGCCGCCGCTATCCGGGTAGGGGCCTGGAGAGCGACGAACGACGAACACGGCCTCGCCCCTCAGATGTTGCACTCTCGCAAAGGTTATTGCCTTTGGTAAGAACTACAACTTGGTATTAGTGATCCGAATTGCGAAAAGCTTTCTCAATTTGTCAAAGTTCTGTGTGTATATAGGAATTCTGCCCACCAAAGCAATTCGCCTCCATTGGGGTGGGGAGGTTGGGAGGTTAATACTGCCCTTCCCATTTCTTGTGCTTATGAAGCTTGATGAAGCATGCTAGTGTACTTAAATTTGTCGAGAAGGGCCTCACCCTACATTTTGAATTATGAAACCCTCCTGCTTTCTTTCACGCTCATTCCTTGCAAAGCAAAACAAAGAAAAGCAGGCAGGTATTTTCTCCATGTTTTCAGGGCCGCCCTTTCTTTGTTATCTCTGTAATGGTACCTAGCGCAGGGCATGTTTTTTCCTTTCTTTTTGATCAATCACTGTCTAATTGAGTGCACTACAAAGCAACGATGATTCACCAGCCTGAAAGGAAAGGGTTGGGTGAACGCAAGGGATATTTATCTAAGCGACGTAAAGGCTTGGCTGAATAAAGACAAAGAGTGCAAATCAAGGTGAAAACAAGAGAGAAAACCCTTACATATCTATCGTGCCTTGTCCTGTCCTTGCCCTGCACATTTTGTTTTTTGTGTGACTTTGGTTCCCTTAACTATGTTGCTGCTGTTTATGTTTCCTGCTCTTTCTCCCTCAGCCACGACTTCTTTCTGGTCTTGACCGGAGAGAATGTGTGTCTATGTCAGAGTTTTTTAGCTCGCTCATATTTTCCTACTCTTTGTCTCTTTGTCTCTTCCTCCCTTCCTTTTCTTTGCCTATCTCGTAATATGTATATGCCCCCACTTTTAGAAATGTATACAGTTGTTTTGTACTTATGACTGGTTCTTGTTGTTAGCGGTTGTTCTTCGTTATCAATTGTTGTTGGTGTTGTTGTTGTGTACGCTGCTTCCCTCTTATCTCACAAACTCACACACATACTTTCCCCCACTTCCTTATTAAAATAACATCATCTACAGTCCCGTTCCGTCAGCATCACCACTGTGCTGATAAGTCCCAACCTCTCAGCTCGCGGACATCTTAGCGCTCACCATTCCGCCCTCCCTCCCTCCCTCCCTCCCTCACACGCACCCTCCCCCCCTCCCTCCCCCCCTCCCTCCA
>Ga0209390_10010808_pt1 | contig 10606 bp, 10 predicted proteins | sample BON01_FD_187212 | JGI IMG/M metagenome (GOLD analysis project Ga0209390, IMG submission 187212) | Freshwater microbial communities from Lake Bonney liftoff mats and glacier meltwater in Antarctica - BON-01 (SPAdes) (version 2) | ecosystem: Environmental > Aquatic > Freshwater > Ice > Glacier... | reverse complement strand
CGTCTACAACACCTGCAGCGTCTACAACACCTGCAGCGTCTACAACACCTGCAGCGTCTACAACACCTGCAGCATCTACAACACCTGCAGCGCCTACAACACCTACAACACCTGCAGCGTCTACAACACCTGCAGCGTCTACAACACCTGCAGCATCTACAACACCTGCAGCGCCTACAACACCTGCAACACCTGCAGCATATACAACACCTACAACACCTACAACACCTACAACACATACAACACCTGCAGCATCTACAGCATCTACAACAGCACCTGCAGATGAGACACAACCCGTACCCACACCACCAGCTGCTGTACCAGCGACAGCCACCAGTCTCGCAGATTTCTTGCAACATGATGGTGCTGGCGGCCCACATGAAGCCCATGTCGATCTATGGGATCAGCCGTTGACGATACCAGTACCTGTGTCGGATACAGAACAACAAGAGGCCTTTACTGTCATAAGTGTAATACCACAAAACCACGCGGGTCCTGTGCCATAAGCTGGTCGCACAGTTTGCGTTGGGCGCCGTCGCCGCGAGGTTTGCACGTTGGAACATATATAGGTTGGGCCTGGAACCACAAATCGTGCATCCAATCTGAGTAAAGGCCCTGCTAACGCAGAACATCAGCAAAAGGTTTTGTAACCTCGTTCCCGGTGCCCGGGAATGTCTTCTGGGATGAAGCGCACGGAGGTGGACGACGCCGACTCTGCCGCTAGCCAGCTCTACGCACGCGTGCAGAAGCTAAAGCAAGCCGAAGCCCGCGTTGCAGAAACTGCTGCTGGCTCGGCTGTCGGAGGCGCCGGGCGCGCTGCCGCCGTCGACCTACGCAAGAGCCCTGAGCCCGTCGTCGACCTACGCGACAGCCCGGGCCCGGAGGAGACTGGCGACAAAAAGTCTGCCGCCATCGTGATTGACTAAGTGTCAATTTGCGCGTGCCACGCGGCACCCAGACTGTGAGAAAACACAAGAAAAAAACACCTGGCGCATGTGGTCATTGTATATGTTTATACAGCTGGGTTCGATTCCCACGCGCCTTCTTTGCGACAGAACGTGGCAAAAGAAGCACACATTGGCTTGTTTCCCGTAACTCCCGTGTCCTGCGCTATAACAATGTGCCTCCGCTACGATGCGTAGATAAGAGCAGCTGTGTCTATGCACGGGCAAAATGAGCCTGGTGTATGTGCTGGCACGCCGAGCATGCCTCACACCTCGGCAAGCCGCTGAGGTGTGTGCCTTCATTCAACTGCCAGCACACATGAAATGGTCGGACTTTGTGGCACAGATGCAGCAGACCGATCACGATTTCCCCGGCTCTTGGACACAGGGCGACAGACTGAGGGCGTGCTTTGAGACAAACGCCTCCGAGCTGCACCTAATCATCCCGTCGAAGCAGCTGCAACACGTTGTGCGGCAAGTTCTCACGGGCACAAGACCCGAGTCTTTGGTGCAGCACCCTCTGCCAGACAATGGGTGGAGATGGTGTTTTGACTCGAATGCAGCTACCGAGCAACCGCCCGCAGCACATGCGCACGAGCCACCATACCACACCGACTCACACGCCGGATCCACTTGCGCCAAACAACACAAAAAGCGGCGGTGTATCGAGGAATGGTGGTCTTGGTTCGGCCTCGAGGGGTGTTTCTCCGCTGCGAAACTGTGTTGAACAACCCGAGTGTATACACGCCCATTCCGTGGATTTTAATAGTGTTTATTGAAGAAATGTCAGCACCATAGGCTTTGTGTACACGGGTTGTGAGGTGTTGAGTCCTGTCCTGTTGACGCACTTCAACGCCACAGCAAAGGCTGCGAGAACATGTGCAGGTGTGCTTTTGTGCTGGGGGCCTTGGGCACGTGCCACTATATAGACCCCATACCCGAGCTACACAATGTGAAAAGGATGGATCCACATATGAAACGAGCGGAGCACGCAGTTTTGTCAGCACCGGATGCGCTGCGTGCTCTCATGCACATAGAACGCATGTATACCGTGATACTGCAAGAATTCCAACAGAACTGCAAAAACGACGACACACACAGGATCGATTCGCGCATGGGATACCATACCACACCTGCCGTCGAGTGGACAGCAAGAGGCAAACGGATGTGCCAGGTAGCACAACAACAAATTGCAGCTAGAATCGCGTATTCAAAGTCGGACTACGAATACACGTTTATACAGCACATTTTCGCGCACTGCCGCGCCAACATGAAAAAACTGCAAAGGGACATTGCAGATGCAAATGCCGCAGAACTGCCGGAATATGCTGACATTTTGGGCGATAGGATGGTGTTCTATCAGAAGCAGGTGGTCGCGTTGCAAATGGAGCTCGTGCAGAGACAAGGTGTCCCTGCCAATGCTTTGACCGGCCAGCTCCAAGTGCCAAGCATGCATGCAAACGAGTGTGCGGCCAGAGAGGTGCAACGAGAACGCCAACGGGTACTGGATGCAGAGGATGCGGCGTGGGCAAACTACTTCAGGCATCACACAACTCCACCTGCAGGATGGGCAGATGCGCTAGCAGAAATGGAAGCTGGCCTCCCCACAGAGACAGCGACATCCCGTGAAGTGGAGGCAGGGGCATCGCCTAAGCCCACTGCCACGCCCACAAACCGCCACACCCTATTTTGAACGCGCCTGTAGGCTGCCATGGCATATATGCCATGGTGACGAAAAACTCACTGCGCTAAGTGGGTCGTAATAAAACAGCTGCCACGACTACGCGGTGGCAACGATGTCGTGCACGTACTTACAGACCTTGAAAATCAATCGTTCCGTGTCCGCGGAGTACAGCGCATGCGAGGTATTTTCCTCCGCACCTGCGCGGTGCAGCAGCTTGCGTTTCTTCCCGAAGCGGTAGATGCAGGTGCCCAGCGTAGTGATGCTGAGCGTGAGCCCTGTGTCTTGCAGGAATTTCACACTCGATAGCTGTCCGCCCTCGTCTTGTGTACTACAATGGATGGGGTTGTCCGCCAATGATGATCTGCCCTGCAGCTGCTGGAAGATGTTCCACACACAGTCCCAGCGGAAAATTGCGTGGATATTGTGTTCTTCGATGCACGGCGTGTAGGAAGATCGGGGCAACTGCTTCCTCAAGCTCCCCACGGTGTATCCGTCGCTCGACAGATCCATCTTGCACCCTGTGTTTCCGTACAACACCAGCATGTGCATGACGAGTTCGGAGCTTTGCTGGATCTTGAGCTGTGCCCCCACCCACCCGCACACACACACACATGTCATGTCATTGCAGGGGCCGCGCGCATGCTGGGCAGTGCGAGAGGGTGCGCGTGCATGCTGGGCAGTGGGGCCGCCGCACGCACCATCATACACACGCGATCCACGATGAACTCTGCCTCCTGGATCTTGAGGAAAGCCTTGCACGTGATCTTACGAGACCCACTGTTGTTGCCGTAAATCTGCAAGACGCCCATGCTGGTGTCTATGTGCATCTCGCTGCCACACGGCCCTCTTTTTTTGTTTTGCTTCGTGGCGCAACGGATCACTTCCGCGGCGATGTTTCCCCCGACGGTGCCTGTGTAGCAGATGTTGACAGCCTTTGGCACCGAAAATTGGTTGCGCTCTTTGTTTTTGGCCATGCTGCGATCGCTTGCAAACCGAAGCAGCGCCGTGCTCTCCATGACGCGTAAAATGAACGTGGTCACACTCACACTGCCCACGTAGTTTTTGTCCCCACACGCGCTGCTGTACTCGTTCACACGTCCCATTTTCTGCTTGGCACAGGCCCCCACCAGGTCCGACGCCAGACTGACTCTGCTGCGGACCCCGGGTGCGCATGTATCCTGTTTATAGAACGTGCACGACCCCATGCTCTCCGTGTTTTTCGAGATTTTTTTCCACACCAAGAAATCGTCAACCTCCCAGCACTTGTATTCGGCGTGTTCGACATTGCACTCCTCTTGGCTTCTTTCGGTGCACTGCTTCAACACATGCACGTTGTATACTTCCATCGGGCATACAATCCGCAACGACCTGCCCTCGGCGGGCACACGCACTTCATGTGGAATGAGCTCAATGTGGTTGTTGATCATTTCGTTCATTTTTTGGGTGTTTTGTGTCTGCTGCATAGCTGTCCATCCCGGCATGTGTAGATTGTGCATGCGCAGCATGCTCACTCCACCCTTGTTGTTGCAACACCTGTCGCATATGCGCTCTTCTGTTTTTATTGACAGTTTCTAAAAATAGCAGATGCTGGCGAGGGCCACCCTGGTCACCCGCCGCCAAGCCAGTCTGACATACGCCTACCTACCATCTGACTGCGACCCTCTCTCACGCTTGCACGCTGACTGGTCACAAAAAATATGCAATCATCCTCGTTGACACACGGGCACCCTACAAAACCTCCTCACTGTCTCCTCCACGCAGCAACACACGCCAAGAAACGCACACAGCCGGCCGTCTCCAGCCACTGCAAATGCTTCGTCCGGATGGCGATGGCAAAAGCAGAGGCCTCTGCCTGCACCGGTGGTCGGCAGACAGGAATCACGGCTAGCGTGTATAGCAGTCGGCAAATCGCGGCAAAGAGTGTGTATGTGCAGGTATCGGAACGCAGCAGCGCCAGCATGGGCGCCAGCGAGTGCGTGTACTGCACCAACATCGCCGCACTGCCGCCGGGCAAAGCGAATTCCTTCAGCGTGAAGAGAGCAACGACGCGCAAGTTGTGGACAGCGTGTTTGTCTGCCGCATGGGGCATTCTGAGGGTGTCAATCAGCAGCATGATACCCCCTTCTTCAGCCACGCGCTGTGCCGTGGGGCCGTGGTGTTTCCATGATATTTTCTGCAGGATCCTGCACACGGTAAGCTGTAGCTTTGTCGTGTTGCAGCTCACCTGCACGTCGGCGGCGCCGGCAGCAACGGGGGGCGGTGCCTGTACGAGTGGAGATAGCACACGGACCGCCTGTACACACTTGGAAACGCCGTTGTGCATCATCATGTCACCGACGCAAGCTGTGTTGGAAGCGAGAAGCTGCAGCAACACGACAATAACTTGCACAGTGCGCCTGTCGTTATGCTTCGTGTTGTGCACAAGCAAATCGAGGATGGCAGCAATTGGCCCGGGGCCCACGCCAGTGATTTCGTGCCATTTTGCGCTCTGGTTCAACGCATACAGCCGAAGCAGCTCCAATCCCAGGTCGTCCAGCTCGTGGTCATGCGCCAACATGGTGGGCAGAATCGTCGCCAACACGCCGGTTTCCATGATTTGCCACTCCAGACGCAACTCGGTCAACCCGGTGCTCCAGCACGGGTAGGAGGCGCCGACGAGGAGTTTGAATGCGATTTGTTGCACATTGAGCTCACCCGAAAATCTGCGCATGGCAGCCTTCACCACGGCGGCGCACACTGCGTTGTCTCTGCAGCGCCACTTGCCACCATCGCCGGGGCGTTTTGATGCCAGGCTCAAGAGCACCCCCAACCCCTGGCAATGCAGCTCGCGTTCGTGTGGAAAAAGCTGCATGGCCGCCAGAGTCGTCGATACGCCTCCTTCTCTTAGTGCAGCTGCCACGGATTTGCCTCTGTTTGATATGCACAGAATTTCCGAACGCAGCACATAGTTGAGCGTGAACAGGGCGTGCTCTTGCATAGTTGCATCTTTCAGCACCATGCACTGATGCATTCCACGCACAATCGCAGCTGTATCGCGCCTGTGCAGCAGAAAGGGCAAATCGTCCAGGAACGCCTGCCCGGCAGAGACAGCCCCGGACTTCCAACCAAGATCCGCCACCGTCATGGCAACCGCCCTGTGCCAGTCCTTGCACACCACGGCACACGTGTATAACTGCACGTGCCCGTCCCGCGTGGCGTCAAAGGTACGCAACACGACAAGCAGCGGCAGTGCATCCAACAGCATGTCGCCAGGCTTTGAAAACAACGAGAGTCGTGCCAGGGCAGCTGTCGTGTGCCTTCTTGCTACAAATATAGCGTGCCCTATTTCGGGAGGTGCTGCATAAAAAAAGGAGTCTTTTTTTTCTTCCTCAACTGCAGATGCTATTTCGGGAATCGAGACACTGCATAAAAAAAATCGTCTTTTTTTTTCTCAACTGCAAATGCTATTTCGGGAATCGAGACACTGCATAAAAAAAATGGGCTTTTTTTTTCTCAACTGCAGGTGCTATTTCGGGAATCGAGATACTGCATAAAAAAAATCGGCTTTTTTTTTCTCAACTGCAGGTGAGAGTATGAGTATGGGGATGGTCGCTATAACGACACTGCATAAAAAAAATCGGCTTTTTTTTTCTCAACTGCAAATGCTATTTCGGGAATCGAGACGACATGTTGCTCCGGGCTATTTCGGGAATTAAGAAGACGATGGCAACAGCTGCGAAAAGGAATCACGGCTAGCGTGTATACGCCAGCATTGACAAAGCAAGCAAAGCGCGCGCGGGGCGCCCCCCGCATGGCTCGTTGGTGCACAAGTTTGTATAAAAGTAGTGTGCAGTTTGCAGACACACTCTATAGGATAACAATTAACAGTGGAAAATGGAGGCAAACGCAGGTGTCGCGGCAGGGTTGATTTCCGCGGATTGCCTGGAGGTTGTGATGCTGCCAGGAAAGGGTCGTGCCCTGCGTGCCACGAGAAATCTTGCAGAGGGCGACGAGATCATGCTAAAAGGCTTCGTGTGGTATATCGAAAGTGAGTCCTCGAAAAACACAGACATCAACTACGTCGCAGAATACAAGCTCTTCATGGAGCGACACAGGGGGCAGGAAGACCAGGCGAGTTTGGTCAGCTCGCTACAGTCGCATCACACAAGCACAGATGTGACCGACAACAACCAGCTGCAAAAAATGTTTGAAATCAACGGCTTCAGAAAACGCGAGGGGACGGCTGTGTCGGTGCCTCTGGGTTCGTTTGCAAACCACTCGTGCAGCCCCAATTTCTCCTTGCGGATTAGGCTGCGCAAGGACAGGGTGTTTTTGACAGCTTTGCAGGACGTGGTCGCCGGAGCCGAGGTGACTGTGTCGTATCTGCCCGACAGAGTACTGACACAGGAAGTCCACCTCCGACAGGCGAGGCTCGTTCCCTGGGGGTTTTACTGCGAATGTGAAAAGTGCCAGGCGGACGCGGATGCTCTTGCACTCTTGGCAAACCCGGAGGGGGGCAAGGCCACCGAGGCCCTGCTGGAGCTGTGGGAGGTACGTGAGGCCGCTGTGGGTTGGAGCGGGCGGGAAGCCCTGGAGGGGCCCTGTGGCTCCGCACAGGAGGAAGCCGACAAGGCCCGCATGCGAACGTACAGCATCGTGAGACACTTCAAGGATGAAATGAACGCACGGCTGGAGCTGGCGAGCGAAGCCGAGGAGCGGAAACGGCACGAGCAACAGATCATAGCCGCGAGACACTCCGCCCTGGCGTTTGAAGTCGAGCAATACGCCGGGGTGTACCCCGGCAGAAACAAAAGCTGGTTGAGGCAAGAGCAGCACGCACGCGGGGAGGAGAAGTGTGCGTGTAAATCTGGCTACATTTTCAGGCAGTGCCATGGCAAAGCGTACCACTGAAGCCTACCTAGTACATGACCTGGTTGTTCATGGAGAGGCGATAGTGGAGGGCCAATTTGATGTCAATGTTAAACGGCATCTGCACAATGATGTTTGCGTACTTTTCCTTTTTCTCGTTCATGTCCTGCACGTTTTCCGAGCCTGTGATGGTCATGTCACAGAAGCAACCGGGTGTGAGATCGGTGAATTTGTCTCCATCGATCTTGGCAATGTGCAGAGTCAGCTGTGACAGGTCAAATGTCTTGCTCGATTTACTGAGAATGTTGTCCCTCAACCATTGGCACGCTCGCTCAAACACGCTGCGCGGTATCTGCCGCCAGTTCGGCGTGTTGCTGATCTGTACGGAGGGGGCAATCGTGCCAAAGTCCAGAAATTTCTTGTCCAGCAGGCCCACGACTGGGTGCTCCAAGTGCACCATCACAATATCGGTGTCTGGCACCATCATAGCGCACAGCGTCTCCAGGTTTTCCGAGTTCCACTTGGCGAAATCCTCCTCCCACGTGGCCATCAAGCTCTCGTCCCCGCGGGACTCGAAGATGCATACCGGGGTCTGGATGTGGCACTTTTGCGGCAGGATGTAGTTCCAGGACTCGCCTGTGATGGAAAACTCGTTGGGCACTATGCCGTGGATCCGCATGCCGAGTGCGAACGGGAACTGGTTCTGTGTGCCCGGCTGTACAAAGATCTTCTGCAGGTGGATGCGCTTCAGGAGATTGCTGGCGTACCCGTTTGCGTTTTGATTCTGTGTGCTGTGGTCGGGAAGGAGGATCTGTTTCATGGTGTTTTCGCCAAAGTGGAATTTCCGGCCATTCGCGCCCTGCAGCTCCAGGAAGGCGAGCGACGCCGTTTTACTCATGAAAATGTTGGCGATCTGCAGCATGGAATCGTTGCGCGACCCCACTTTTTCGCTCGCGACATGCTCCGCTTGGTCGTGTGGGCTGGGTGCCGCCTGTTGGTTTGTCGCCATTTGGTGCTGTGCGTGCGACATATGCTTCCAGTGGCGTCGAATCCGCACCCAAGTCGCTTATATATATATTTTTTTATTGCTCGAATGAACCCCTCTTAAAAAGAAAATCCACTGCACTGTCGAGCGAGCGTAGCACGCCGGTGCTCGGGTCGACTCCAAGTCTCAGCACACGATGCGGCTTTCGCTGTCGAAAAAGGAGGTGTCGGAGATACACCTGATGTTGACGACGCTGCCCATCCCCCCCATCCCCATATCAGTTGAGATTGACTCGGAGCGCATGCCAGACGGCGACCAGAAGACTGCGTTCCACATGGCCACCACCCCGGTGGTGCAGGACTCGATGCTCGCCGACGGCATTGTGAATTCCCATTCGGTGTTTGCCGCCTTGTCGTTTTTTGTCAAGTGGAGTGTCACCGCCGACTCCTCGGCCGAGGCGCACAAAGAAATACAGAACAAAAAAGACGCAGCCCTGTTGCGCATCATCAGCAGCGTGCTCGACTACAACGAAGCCAGCCAGGCCCGTGTGGACGCGGACGAGGACGACGCCGTGCTTGGAATTTTCATCAAGGCGTCGCAGGAGTGGATCAACACGTACCTCCCCGACACCATCACCATCACCATCGCGGCCGCCCCCAAAAACAAGACCATCGGCTTCGAACACGACCTGCACATTGCCATGGCGCATTATTGCTACGCGCAGGGCGTGCTGTACAACAGCAAAGACTCGGCGCCCTTGTGCAGCGTGCACGATGGCCTCTACAACGATTACCTTGCGCAGTCTAAACTGGATGCGGAGGACAACGCCGCTGCTGATCCCCCATGCAGTTCCGACGCCGCACCCGGCCCCGTTGTGGGCCAAACACACGAGCACCTGGACATCACAGAAATGTACTCCAAGTTCCCGTACCACAAAATGCTGCTCCTCTGCTACAACCGGCTCGTGACGGATTGTCTCTACGGCCACAGCCACAGCCACAGCTCCACCGGGCTGCAAGCGAACCCAAACCAAAATGCTCGCGATCTCCTCGACATTTCGTTTGCCAACTACGACGCAATGATGAAACAAAACCAGCCCCATGCCCTCTCCACACAGGCCCCCCCGGAGCCGCTGCAGCACGACGCCACCGAGCCTACTGAACCCACGGCTGCGCCCCACTGCCCGGCCGACATGGGGTCTTACAAGTCGTCTTTCGGGATTTTTGTGCTGGGTATAGTCAATTTCCTGCAACAGGACGACCCGTACTTCCTCCAGAACATGCACACCAGCCTTCGACACTTGCACGAACTCAGGCACAACGGCAACGTCAAAGCTCGGCTGGCATGCCAGATGGTGGACATGCCCAAACTGGTGCACCTCGTCCGCGACAACCTCGGGGGGCTCCAGCCATGTGACACCGTGCTGCAAATTGAATCCCTTTTACTGTTGCTCGAACAAGAACCAAGCCCCGGAGACGTGTGCGCGAGCGCGTGTGCCGTGCCTCTACCACTGTCAGAGCCAGAAGAAGACGAACCAGAAGAAGACTAGCATCCACCGCGACCCCTGCACTGCAGCAGTGCGCGCAGAACTGGAATAGTAGGGCCCCATTGTGAGTGCGGGGCTGGTGTCGACGGGGGCAGTCCGCACCACCGGGTGTCGCGGGGCACACTTTTTTTAGCATGTGGAGTTCCTTATTGAATAAACTTTTCGGGTCCGCTGCACCTCTCCCGCGCCTGCCCAAAATAGCCCAGCTTATCGCACTAGCAACCAAAAAAAAACGAAATAGAGTCTTGTGTAGAGCCCGTACTTACTATATATGCCAGGGTGGTGGGTCCAACATGGACCCAACACAGACCGAGAGCACAGATCCATCTACCACCGAATATGCAGCACGCGATTATGGCCGCCATCGAGGAAGTTAGTGACCACACACTATACAAGTCGATTCTAATGCACCAGAAACGGCTCTACGCGTTACTCGGGGAAGACCAAAACAACGTCGATGTGTGGCACGCGACCGCCTACCACCGCGAACACATGCTGTACTGCAAGCAAGATCTGGAAGCTCGCAAACGCATCCACCTTGCTAGACTGCAGACGGAGCGTGCGTGGGCAAAATACACCCACCACCGCGAGGCATTCGA
>Ga0209390_10010802_pt1 | contig 10615 bp, 4 predicted proteins | sample BON01_FD_187212 | JGI IMG/M metagenome (GOLD analysis project Ga0209390, IMG submission 187212) | Freshwater microbial communities from Lake Bonney liftoff mats and glacier meltwater in Antarctica - BON-01 (SPAdes) (version 2) | ecosystem: Environmental > Aquatic > Freshwater > Ice > Glacier... | reverse complement strand
CGATACACGTCGATACACGTCGATACACGTCGATACACGTCGATACACGTCGATACACGTCGATACACGTCGATACACGTCGATACACGTCGATACACGGGAGATCTGGATCCATATTACTATGAGTGTCCCGGGTAACGGTAGAGCCGCTTTAATCATAGGCGATCCACCTTAGAGAAGACAGTGGCCCTTTCCAAGCATCCCCCCGGGGTTCGCGACGGGCCTACCCTTAGTCTTTAGTCTTAAGGGTAGCACGCTTCCAAGTAAAAGTGGGGTTTATTACAAACAGTAACTCGCATAGTATTCGCCGGTATGCCTATGGGTAATCTATTACGCCCCCCCTTTGGCTTTGGCTTTGGGGGTAGAGGGGGGCCCACTAGCTAGTCCGCCTATGTCTATGTCTATGGGTAAGCTATTACCTTAATGCCTCTGTATATGTCTATGGGTAAGCTAGTACCTTAATGCCTATGGGTAAGGTAGTACCTTAATGCCTATTGATATGGGCATCAAGGTACTAGCTTACCCCAATACAGGGGCCATTCAAGTACCTTTCAAGTACCTTCAAGTCTTAGGCAGCTACAAGAAAGGCTGCCCATGGTAAGACTTGCGAGTACCTTTATTTTATGCCCAGATACAGGGGCCATTAAGGTACTTGAATGGCCAATCCCCCTGGGCATTCAAGTACCTTTCAAGTACCTTCTAGTACCGGCCCCCTCAAGGGGGGCATAAAATAAAGGTACTCGCAAGTGGGCCCCTTCCCTTCCCTTCCCTTCCCTTCCCTTCCCTTTATCTAATGCCCCTTATCCTAGGGAGGGGAGGGGTCCCACTTGAATGGCCTATTACTCTGGGCATAAAATAAAGGTACTCGCAAGTGGGCCCCTTCCCTTCCCTTCCCTCCCCTTACCGTAGGGGAGGGGTCCCACTTGATGGCCTATTCCTCTGTATCTTTAATGGGCATTAAATAAAGGTACTCGCAAGTCTTGTCTTGGGCAGCCTTTATTTTCCTTTAGCTGCCTATGGTAAGACTTGAAGGTACTCGCAAGTGGGCCCCTTCCCTTCGGCCTTCGGGAGGGGTCCCACTTAAAGTCTTAGGCAGCTAAAGGAAAGTAAAAGCTGCCTATGGTCTATGGTAAGACTCGCGAGTACCTTTATTTAATGCCCATTAAAGATACAGGGGAATTGGCCATTAAGGTACTTGGAAGGTACCTGGAGTACCTTAATTCAATGCCCAGATACAGATACAGGGGCCATCCAAGTACCTTCTAGTACCGGCCCCCTCAAGGGGGGCATAAAATAAAGGTACTCGCAAGTGGGCCCCTCCTGGGCCCCTAGGGAGGGGTCCCACTTGAATGGCCTATGACTCTGGGCATTCAAGTGGGGCCCCTCCCTAGGGTAAGGGGAGGGGCCCACTTGCGAGTACCTTTATTTCTAGTACCTTTTGGGCCCCTGTATCTGTACCTTTTATGGGCATTAAATAAAGGTACTCGCAAGTGGGCCCCTTCCCTTCCCTTCCCTTCCCTTCCCTCTGTATCTGGACCCCTAGGGTAGGGTAGGGTAGGGTAGGGTAGGTAGGGGTCCCACTTGAATTGAATGCCCATAAAAGATACAGATACAGGGTAATTGGCCCTAAAGAAAGGTACTTGAAGGCTCGCAATCTAAAGTACCTTTATTTAATGCCCAGATACAGAGGTATAAGCCATAAAGGTACTTGAAGGTACTCCAGGTACCTTTCAAGTACCGGTCAATTACCCTGGGCATTAAATTCAAGTGGGACCCCTCCCTAGGGGGAGGGGCCCACTTGCGAGTACCGCCCAGGGGGCATTAAGGTACTAGAAGGTACTCCAGGTACCTTTATTTTAGGGCCTGTGACTCTTTTATGGGCATTTAATTCAAGTGGGACCCCTCCCTACCCTAGGGTAAGGGGCATTACATTAAGGGGAGGAGCCCACTTGCGAGTACCTTAATTTTATGCCCAGGTACAGGGGAATAGGCCATTCAAGTACCTTTAGGGCCCCTGTATCTGTATCTTTTATGGGCATAAAGGTACTCGCAAGTGGCCCCCTCCCCCTAGGGAGGGGAGGGGTCCCACTTGAAGGTACTTGAAAGGTACTTGGAAGGTACTTGGAGCTAGTCCGCCGATGTATGGCGGTACTAGCTTACCCAGAGTCAGAGACAGGGGCCCTAAAGGTACTTGAATGCTGATGCTAATGCCGATGCCGATGCCGATGCCGATGCCGATGCCGATGCCGATGCCGATGCCGATGCCGATGCCGATGCCGATACCGATGCCGATGCCGATGCTAACCCCTTAGGGGCAGCAAGTGGGCCCCTTCCCCAAGGCCTCCGGAATTTTATACAATTACCACAAATTATAAAACGTGAACCAAGTATGAAACCAAAGGCACCAACGGGTGGCCGGTACTGTAATGAAAGCGTACCAACCTTTAACCTTTTAAGTAACTGCTTACTTAGTCAGGATGAACAATGAGGCGATTACTCGTTATCTCTTGTTAAACCAGTGTCGATTTAAATGGCCTTGTTTACCACGGTTACAGGTTCAATATCTTATCGCTAACGCAGGTTCATTCGTTTTCAAGCCTTAGGCAGCTACCAAGTGGGACCCCTCCCCAAGTATTACCATAGGCAGCTAAAATGAAAGCTGCCTAATACTTGCTAGTACCTTAAAGTACCTTCTAGTACCTTTCAAGTACCGGCCCTCTGGGCGGTACTCGCAAGTGGGCCCCGTAGGGGTCCCACTTGATTTAATGCCCCTGTATCTTTTATGGGCATAAAATAAAGGTACTCGCAAGTGGGCCCCTTCCCTTCCCTTCCCTTCCCTTCCCTTCCCTTCCCTTCCCTTCCCTTCCCTAGGGAAGGGGAGGGGCCACTCGAGGCAGCCTTTAGCTGCCCAATACTTGGCAAGTCTAAGGAGGCTCTTCTTTTAGCTGCCCAAGGCTTGGGTGGAATATTTGGGGGTCTTGCCAAAGGGGGGAGGTACTTGCTTAGGGCGGTACTTGTCTTAAATTTTGACTAGGTAAAGGCAAGCGCTGGGCTATTTTACTACTTTAGGCCAATTATCTTAATATTGGTAGATAATTAGCCTTACTGGACATTCAAATTCCATTTTATAATTTTAACTATTACCGTTTCACTATTACAAACCCTTGAACTTACGGCCATGTTTTTAATCATTGAGTGTTACTTATATCAACATTATCAATCCTGCCAAGTCTTTCGATTGTGTTATTACAGGAAGTCCTATTACCAGTAGAGTTATTTCCTGTCTACCACGCGGGGTATTGACAGGACTAAATATATTCTATATTTGATATTCTATATTCTATATTCTATATTCTATATTATATATTATATATTATATATTCTATATTATATATTCTATATTCTATATTTGATATTTGATATTTGATATTCAATATTATTGTTTACAACCCATTTACTAATAACTTTCGTTTCATTGTAGTGGCCCCACCCGGTCTAACCCTTCGGGCCCACTACATCAACCCCGCAGCAGGCCCCAAGGGGGTCCAGTCATAATTCCACCGTAAAGCCAGGTGGAATTTGTGGGGGTCCTGCCAAATGGGCTAGACCTCTCTACTGCCTATGGAGAGGTCATGCCGCAGGGGGCCACCTGCCTGAGATAACAAGATTCGAACTTGTGATGCCGGGACCAAAACCCGTCGCCTTGCCGCTTGGCTATATCTCACTTTTTGACCTCCCCCACCCAGTTGCAAGCACCTACCAAATAAAGCCTTTAGTTTTTATGGAAATAATGTAAAGAATGTAAAGAATGTAAAGAATGTAAATAATGTAAATAATGTAAAGAATGTAAAGAATGTAAAGAATGTAAATAATGTAAAGAATGTAAACTTTTCTCTAGCGGATGCCGATATAAATATAAATTCTATCTATACTCTAAAGTGGACCAAATGGACCAAGTGGTCCCCTAACAGGTACCGGCCAGAGGGCCATTAAGGTACCTGGAGTACCGCCCAGGTACAGGGGGCCGGTACTTTAAAGGTACTTTAAAGGTACTTTAAAGGTACTTTAAAGGTACTTTAAAGGTACTTTAAAGGTACTTTAAAGGGGGGGCATTAAGGTACCCGCGAGTATTAGGAAGCTTTTCTTTTACTTTAGCTGCCTAATACTTGGCAAGTAACTGGGCCCTTCCCTTAGGGTAGGGAGGGGTCCCACTTAAAGTCTTAGGCAGCTACAATAAATAAAAGCTGCCTAAGGTAAGACTCGCCAAGTATTAGGCAGCCCTCTTTTCTTTTACTTTAGCTGCCTATGCTATGGTAATACTCGCGGGTACCTTTATTTAATGCCCAGAGGAATAGGCCCAAAAGGTACCTGGAGTACCTTTCTATAATGCCCATTAAAGAGTCATAGGCCCTAAAGGTACTTGGATGGCCCCTGTACCTGGGCGGTACTCGCAAGTGGGACCCCCGGGGGTCCCACTTTATTTTAGCCGCCTAATACTTGCTTGGCGAGGGGGCCCCAAAGGGCCCTCTTTAAGCGGCCTAATACTTGACCCCCAAGGGGGCGGCACTCTAAGTACCAGCCGGCCACTTGCCAACTCCAAATATTAGGCAGCTTTAAAGGCAAGGGCCCCTTGGTCTTTATATTTATTTGCCTTCAAGTGGGACCCCTACGGGGCCCACTTGCGAGTACCTTAATGCCCAGGTACAGGGGCCATTAAGGTACTTGGATCTTTCTATTATTATAAAAAATCTGGCAGCAAACTAATGTATTTTTTTATATCTTAAACCCAGGTTGAAGCATCACCAAAGGTTGAAGCATAACCAAAGGTTGAAGCATCACCAAAGGTTGAAGCATCACCAAAGGTTGAAGCATCACCAAAGGTTGAAGCATCACCAAAGGTTGAAGCATCACCAAAGCATATTTTCTTTTATCTGCCTAATACTTAAAGTACCGGCCCTCAACATCTGCCCCTGGGCGGTACTAGTTTATCAGGGGGTCACATGCTTGATCTATATTTGGGCCTATGAAAATGCCGAAGGGTGTTATCTGGGATTATATAGAGATACCTGCCTTGCCTTAAATCCCTTTGAATCTTGAATTAGTTATTACTGCTCATGAGAATGTACAAGGTGTGCCAAAGGAGGTTAAAAGTTCAAGACGGTTAAAAGTTCAAGACGGTTAAAAGTTCAAGACGGTTAAAAGTTAAAGACGGTTCAAAGTCTTCTCAGTACCAAAATTATATCAAATGAAGTACCAAACCTAAAAGAGTCGTTTGATTTGGTTGAATTTAATTGAATCTTATTTTATCTCGGAGAAATGTGAAATGCTATTTACTACAGACGAACCGGGTATCGGCATCAGCTAGAGACAAGTTTCAATGACTGCTGCTGATTTATGTTGCTTATTACTGCTGCTCATTGATGGCTCATTGATCATTGATGGCTCATTGATCATTGATGGCTCATTGATAATTGATGGCTCATTGATAATTGATGGCTCATTGATCATTGATCATTCCTTCGGAGATCTTCTCTTATATAAAACGAGATATCTAGATCTGTAGACCATGCCCTGTAATAATAAATAATAACCTGGAACTACGATCAAGTATTAGGCAGCTAAAAGAAAAGAGGGCTGCCTCATTCATACTTGCCAAGTATTAGGCAGCTTTTATTTTAGCTGCCTAATACTCGCTGGTACCGCCCAGAGGAATAGGCCATTCAAGTACCTTTAGGGCCCCTGTATCTGTATCTGTATCTGTATCTGGGCGGTACTCGCAAGTGGGCCCCTTCAAGTGGGACCCCTCCCTACCCTAGGATAAGGGGCATTAGATTAAGGGAAGGGGCCCACTTACTTGCCAAGTATTACCATACCATAGGCAGCTACTATAAAAGCTGCCTATGGTATGGTAATACTCGCAAGTACCTTCAAGTACCTTAATGGCCTATTACTCTGTATATGGGCATTAAATCAAGGTACTTTAGATTGCGAGCCTTAAAGTACCTTTTGGGCCCCTGTATCTGTATCTTTAATGGGCATTCAAGTGGGACCCCTCCCTAGGGGTCCAGATACAGAGGGAAGGGGCCCACTTGCGAGTACCGCCCAGGGTCATAGGCCATTAAGGTACTAGAAGGTACTCGCAAGTGGGCTCCTCCCCTTAATTTAATGCCCCTTATCCTAGGGTAGGGTCGGGAGGGGTCCCACTTGATATTAGGCAGCCCTTCTTTTATTTTCCTTTAGCTGCCTAAGGCTTGAATGCCCTAAGCTAGTGCCGCCGTAGACATAGGCATAGGCGGTACTAGCTAACCCCAAAGGGGCCCCTACCCCTACCCCTACCCCTACCCCTACCAAGTACCTTAATGGCCCCTGTATCTGTACCTGGGCATTCAAGTACCTTTAGGGCCTATGACTCTGGGCATAAAGGTACTCGCAAGTCTTGTCTTGGGCAGCCTTTACTTTAGCTGCCTAAGACTTGAAGGTACTACAGGTACCTTTAGGGCCCTCTGGGTAGGCTAGTACGCCCATATAAATAGGCGGACTAGCTAGTGGGCCCCCTCTACCCCCCAAGTATTACCATAGGCAGCTAAAGTAAAAGAGGGCTGCCTAATACTTGGGGGTTCGCTAGTACACCTATTTATATGGGCGTACTAGCTTACCCAGAGGAATTGGCCGGTACCTGGAGTACCGCCCCCCCCTTTGGCTTTGGGGGGGGCCCACTAGCTAGTACGCCTAGGGGCATTTAATTCAAGTGGGACCCCTCCCGACCCTAGGGGGCATTAGATAAAGGGGGCCCACTTGCGAGTACCTTTATTTTATGCCCAGGTACAGGGGCATTAAGGTACTTGAAGGCTTACCCAGATACAGATACAGATACAGGGGCCGTAAAGGTACTTTAAAGGTACTTGACAAGCTGCCTAAGACTTGGCAAGTCGGCCCCTAAGACTAAGGGGCCCACTTGATTTAAAAGGGGTTTTACATTCAAGTACCTTTAGGGCCCTCTGTATCTGGGCGGTACTCGCAAGTCTTGGGCAGCCTTAGCTGCCTATGGTAAGACTTGATAAATAGAAACCTAAAAAATATATTAATTTTATGCCAGATTTTTTATAATAATAGACCAAGTACCTTTCAAGTACCTTTCAAGTACCTTAATGGCCCTCTTTTATGGGCATAAAGGTACTCGCAAGTCAAGTGGGCCCCTTCGGGAGGGGTCCCACTTGATGGCCCCTGTACCTGGGCATAAAGGTACTCCAGGTACCTTTAAAGTACCTTGAGGGCCCCCTGGGCGGTACTCGCAAGTGGGACCCGTAGGGGTCCCACTTGATGGCCTATTACTCTGGGCATTCAAGTGGGACCCCTCCCTAGGGGCCCAGGAGGGGCATTAAATTAAGGGGCCCACTTACTTGCCAAGTATTACCATACCATAGGCAGCTAAAGTAAAGGAAGAGCTGCCTATAGTAATACTCGCAAGTACCTTCAAGTACCTTTCAAGTACCTTAATGGCCCTCTTTTATGGGCATAAAATAAAGGTACTCGCAAGTGGGCCCCTTCCCTCCCCTTACCGTAGGGGTCCCACTTGATGGCTTATACCTCTTTTATGGGCATTAAATAAAGGTACTTTAGATTGCGAGCCTTCAAGTACCTTTTGGGCCCTCTGGGCGGTACTCGCAAGTGGGCCCCTCCCCCTAGGGAGGGGTCCCACTTGATATTAGGCAGCCCTTCTTTTATTTTCCTTTAGCTGCCTAATATAAGGCTTGAATGCCCAGATACAGAGGGCCCAAAAGGTACTTGGAAGGGGCCCACTTGCGAGTACCTTAATGCCCAGATACAGATACAGGGGCCATTCATTAAGGTACTTTTAAGGTACTTGAATGGCCAATTACCCTGGGCATTAAATTAAGGTACTCCAGGTACCTTTCAAGTACCTTAATGGACTATTCCCCTGTATCTTTAATGGGCATTAAATAAAGGTACTCGCAAGTGGGCCCCTTCCCTTTATCTAATGCCCCCTAGGGTAGGGAGGGGCCCCACTTGATGGCCTATTCCTCTGGGCCTTCAAGCCTTAGGCAGCTACTATAAAAGCTGCCTAATATAAGGCTCGCAAGTACCTTAATGCCCATAAAAGAGGGCCATAAAGGTACTTGAAGGTACCCGAAAGTATTAGGCAGCTTCTACTTTAGCTGCCTATGGTATGGTATGGTAATACTTGGCAAGTAAGTGGGCCCCTTCCCTTAATATAATGCCCCTTATCCTAGGGCCCCTAGGGTCGGGAGGGGTCCCACTTCAAGTCTTACCATACCATAGGCAGCTACAATAAGGCTGCCCAAGACAAGACTTGCGAGTACCTTCATTTCAAGTACCTTAATGGCCCCTGTATCTGTACCTTTAATGGGCATTAAATCAAGCCTTATATTAGGCAGCTACAAGAAAAGAAAAGCTGCCTAATATCAAGTGGGACCCCTCCCCTACCTAGGGGGCATTAAGGGGCCCACTTGCGAGTACCGCCCATAAAAGAGGGCATTAAATTAAGGTACTTGAAGGCTCGCAATCTAAAGTACCTTTATTTAATGCCCAGAGGGCCCAAAAGGTACTTGAAGGTACTCCAGGTACCGGCCTATGCCTCTGGGCGGTACCCGCAAGTATTAGGCAGCTCTTCTTTTAGCTGCCTATGGTATGGTAATACTTGGCAAGTGGGCCCCTTCCCTCTGTATCTGGACCCCTAGGGTAGGGTAGGTAGGGGTCCCACTTGAATGCCCAGAGGCATAGGCCATAAAGGTACTTGAATGCCCATAAAAGATACAGGGGCCATCAAGTGGGACCCCTCCCCTACGGTAAGGGGAGGGAAGGGGCCCACTTGCGAGTACCTTTATGCCCAGATACAGATACAGGGGGCCATCAAGTGGGACCCCTGCGGGGAGGGGCCCACTTGCGAGTACCTTTATTTTATGCCCATTAAAGATACAGATACAGGGGCCCTAAAGAAAGGTACTTTAAACAAAGGTACTTGAAACAAAGGTACTTGAAAGGTACCGGGCTATAGTAAATATTAAAAGTTTTATTTTAGTTTGCGCACCACCTATGCTATGCATGTCGTCATAATTCTCCATCAACTTGTTAAGGTCTATAGGGTCTCATCGTCCCTTACCAACCACGGTTCGCATCTGCACGAACAATTCAAATTCACAGAGTCCACTCCTGGGACAGTACAGCCATCGTTACGCCACTCATGCGCGACGTCAATTATACGCCAAGGAATTTCGCTACCTTAGAACAGTTAGAGTTACTGCTGTCGTTTGCTTTTGCCATTGGACAGGCGTCAGACTCTATACCTCGGCTTTCTACGAATGCCTTAGCAGAGTCTTGTGTTTTTGGTAAACAGTCGCGGCTATCTATTCTGTGTCGCTATATAAGCCCCTCTTCCTCCGAAGTCACAAGGGTAATTTGCCGAGTTCCCTAGGAGTGGTTATTTCTAAAGCCTTGGTCAAGCGAGACCAGTTCACCTGCGTCGGTTTAAGGTACGGTTACAATCCAAATTGGAATTGTTGGTCCCAAATTGGAATTGTTGGTCTAGACCCCTTTAAAGGGGGTCTAGTTTACAGTTAAGTAAGTTTAATTATACTCTTTCTTTTCTTTTCTTTTCTTTTCTTTTCTTTTCTTTTCTTTTCTAAAAACAGTCAGACCAAGTGGGCCCCTTCCCTTCGGGGCCACTTGGGGCCCTCCAAGTACCGGCCTATTCCTCTGGGCATTAAGGTACTCCAGGTACCTTCAAGTGGGACCCCTCCCGACCCTAGGGGGCATTAAATTAAGGGGCCCACTTGCGAGTACCTTGATTTGATGCCCCCTCAAGGGGAATTGGCCATAAAGGTACTTGAATGACCTATTACTCTGGGCCTTCAAGCCTTAGGCAGCTAAAGTAAAGGCTGCCTAATATAAGGCTCGCAAGTACCGCCCAGAGGGCATTAAGGTACTTGAAGGTACCCGCGAGTATTCAAGTACCTTAATGCCCTCTGGGCGGTACTCGCAAGTGGGCCCCTCCCCCTAGGGAGGGGTCCCACTTGATATTAGGCAGCTTTTCTAGTAGCTGCCTAATACTTGGCAAGTCTTGGGCAGCCTTTACTTTAGCTGCCTAAGACTTGGTAACCCCAAATTTGTATAGCTGCTTCAAGTGGCCCCTTCCAAGCATCCCCAAAGGCCCAAGTGGCCCCCAAGGGGGCCACTCGCAAGTACCGCCCATAAAAGATACAGGGGCCATTCAAGTGGGACCCCTACGGTAAGGGGCCCACTTGCCAAGTATGAATGAGGCAGCTAAAATCAAGCTACCTATGGTAATACTCGCGGGTACCTTTAAGTACCTTAATGGCCTATTCCCCTGGGCGGTACTCCAAGTACCTTTAGGGCCCTCTGTATCTGTATCTGGGCATTCAAGCCTTATATTAGGCAGCTACTATAAAAGCTGCCTAATATCAAGTGGGACCCCTCCCTAGGGGGCATAAAGGGGCCCACTTGCGAGTACCGCCCAGAGGGCCATTAAGGTACTTGAAGGCTCGCAATCTAAAGTACCTTGATTTAATGCCCATAAAAGAGGTATAAGCCATCAAGTGGGACCCCTACGGTAAGG
>Ga0209390_10010801_pt1 | contig 10615 bp, 9 predicted proteins | sample BON01_FD_187212 | JGI IMG/M metagenome (GOLD analysis project Ga0209390, IMG submission 187212) | Freshwater microbial communities from Lake Bonney liftoff mats and glacier meltwater in Antarctica - BON-01 (SPAdes) (version 2) | ecosystem: Environmental > Aquatic > Freshwater > Ice > Glacier... | reverse complement strand
AAAAATACAACTGGAACAAAAAGGCTGAACCTAGAAAGGCTCAGCCAGATAATAGCAACGCTATCGGACCAAACGATTATTCCTTGATAAGTTGCTCCTCAGCAGCGCTTGTCTCCGCTTCATCGTGGTACTGTAAGTTAGAATAATATGATCGGAAATTAAACTGTCACTATATTTGAACATCAAAAGTGTCAACCATTTTCAGGACGCGGCCATCGGGACAGGCTGTATACGGCGGTTCACTGGATTGTAGGTTGCGTTTTGAGGTAATAAGAAAGCATTGACTCATACCCTTTTCTTCTTAGGCGGGACAAAGTGATTGTAGTAATCATAATCGGGCTTTGATCCGCCGCGGCGGACCATCCACCTTTTCTTGTTCTACTCCATGCATAGGCATGGTCTTGGTCCACTCCCAGTCTGATTAGGTTTTTACGTTTCCGCTCAGGCTTTTTCTCCCGATAATTATCGGGACCAGATACAATAGCGAAGTCGGTTTATTCACAGATGTGTTGGTTTTTCAGCGGAGTTCATGAATTCGTTCCTCATTTCTCAACCACTCATCGAGTGATTTTAGCTTTGCGGTGATACTGGCAGGACGGTAATTGTTTACCCATCCCCGCCAGACTTCTGCCAGCTTTTTTAACCTCTCCTCAAAGCCGTATGGTTTGGTTTTCTTGGTGAGCTGCTTGAGCTTGCGTTTGAGAGATTCCCAACTGTTCTTTTTCACCACCAATGCTCCCCACAGTCTGGCCCTTCGCTAAAATCTTCCACTGGAAGATTTTTTAACGCTCAGTCCTCCTTTGACTCCTTTCTGGTATGTCGGAACAAATGCATGTCCCAGCAGCTCAAAATCGGATGGTCTTCGGATGCCGGCACTTCGTGCGCCCCCTTCGCACTCTCGTGCTCGGGCGTCTCCCTGTTGATAGGTAGTCTGAGCTTATCTCTTAGAAAGAGGTAAATCTCGTTGCCCACTTTTCTTGCCTCTCGCTTTGACTTGGTGTAGATGCTGAAGTCATCAGCATATCGGACATACTTAAGGTTTCTTCTTTCAAGCTCCTTATCCAGAACGTCCAGAAGGATGTTGGATAGAAGCGGACTGATAGGAGATCCCTGTGGTACACCTTTTCTACGCCTGTGCAGTTTTCCGTTGATCTGAATAGGTGCACGTAGCCATTTTCTGATGAGGCGGAGAGTTGTCGGACATTTTACCCGCTGATAGATAAATTGGAGCAGGATCGAATGGTCAACCTCGTCGAAGAATCCTTTAAGATCGATGTCCACAATGTCCTGATACCCATCATTGATGTATTTCAGGGCTTGTGTGACCGCCTTGTGGATATTCTTTTCTGGACGGAAGCCGTAGCTGTGTTCCTCGAACGTAAGTTCGTACTTGGTCATCAGCACTTGGCTTACTGCCTGTTGAAGCCACCTGTCTACTACTGTGGGAATCCCCAATAATCTGGTCTTTCCGTTACTCTTGGGAATTTCCACTCCCTTGATAGGTTTCGGTACATACGTGTGGTTCAGGATGGAGGTGGCAATACTGTCTCTGTTGCTTTCCAGATAGGAGAGCAGATCGGTGACCTTCATGCCGTCCACCCCTGCCGAACCCTTATTCCGAACTACCTGTCGGTAGGCTTTGTAGAGGTTCTTACGGTTGAGTACTTTTTCTATCATGTTAAAAACCTGTTAACCCTGTCCGCTTAAGATAAGGCTGCCCCAAATGTTGCTCCTTATCGAATTTGGACGTAATCCAATGTTCAGTCCTTCGCTGTTCCGTGAGACCATCGAGGGTATGGGTTCAGCAATCCCCACTCGTTTCTCCAGCTACTATGACCTCTGCTGACTTCTCTTTAGTGCTACTCGTAGCATAAGAGATCTCCCTCGGTAAGGTAAATAGCCTCCTGTCTATCCCCGCCGGATCTACATCCATGAGCTTTGGTATTCTTCGGACTTCACAAAGATCCCGATACTCGGGACAGGTAGTGCTTGCTCATCCACTCATTGATGCCTCTTATCCGGTTCATGTACTTCGGTACAGACTTTCGTAGTCCCGCTTACTTCAGTGCATACCTCACGATAAACCACCTTGCGGCTTACTTAACTTCCAGGCGTTACCCCAGCGTTTCAGGGACTTGAACCCTTTGCCTTTAGGAATTTCTCCTATATTTACCATTCAAGGCACACACAGCACCTACAAAAAATTGGCGGTTCAGTGGTTAAATGAAGCTTTATACTTGGTATCAAGTTTTGTGGTGGCAGACTGTTTAGTGTTTCGAAATCGCCAACTTCTTGTAGCTGCAAACCGTTGTATGCCATTGAAAAAAGGAAAAGCCAACCGCACGGTCAAGCACATTTAATTTTGCTCGTACCGCACAAAATCAAAAGAGCTTTCACTTCCCCACCACCACCATAACACGTATTTCAAATATTTTATATCACGAAATACGATATATTAAATCTAAATTATTAAATTGGTCCTTTCAAATTCTGAAACAAAATGAACAGAATAAAAGAAGTACTGGAAGAAAAGGGCATCAAGCAGACTTGGCTCGCTGAAAAGCTAGGCAAAAGCTACAATATGGTGAATGGCTATGTACAAAATAGACAGCAACCAAGGCTTGAAGTGTTGAATGAAATTGCTCTAATTCTTAACATTGATGTGCGAGAATTAATAATACCGACAAAGAGAGATGAATAAAGAAAAAATAACATTATCACAACTTGAACAGTACTTGTCCAAGGCTGCATGGATTCTAAAAGGCCCCGTAGACGCTTCGGATTTTAAAGTATATATCTTCCCACTCTTATTCTTTAAAAGAGTATCAGATGTATATGATGAAGAATACCAAACTGCTTTAGATGATTCTGAAGGCGATGAAGAGTATGCTAACCTTCCAGAATTTCACCGATTTATAATACCAGAAGGATGCCATTGGAAAGATGTGCGTGAAACAACTACCAATGTTGGATTAACTATCGAAAAAGCACTGCGTGGAATTGAGCAAGCCAACCAAGAATTTCTCTATGGAATATTTGGTGATGCACAATGGAGTAATAAGAACAAGCTACGTGATGCGTTGCTGGTGGATTTGGTTGAACACTTTTCCCAATACACTTTAGGTAGAGATAATGTGGAACCAGATATGCTAGGTAATGCCTACGAATATCTAATCAAGCACTTTGCTGATTTAACTAATAAAAAAGCTGGCGAATTCTATACCCCAAGATCTGTAGTGCATTTATTAGGACTCATTCTGGATCCTCATGAAGGAGAAACCATTTATGACCCTGCTTGCGGAACAGGCGGAATGTTACTGGAATGCGTTGATCATTTAAAAGATGCTAAAGAAGATTTTAGAACGCTAAAATTATTCGGACAAGAGAAGAATTTGACATCAAGTTCTATTGCACGTATGAATATGTTCTTGCATGGCATTGAAGATTTTTCAATAGTTAGAGGCGATACACTTCGAAACCCTGCATTTTTTGAAGCCGATGGATTAAAAACCTTCGACTGTGTTATTGCCAACCCACCGTTCTCTCTAAAGGAATGGGGAGCGGAAAACTGGGCAAATGATGCGTATGGAAGAAACATTGCTGGAGTTCCACCATCTGGTAACGGTGACATGGCCTGGGTACAGCACATGATTAAATCCATGAATAGTACTGGTCGAATGACCGTAGTTCTTCCTCATGGAGCCTTATTTAGAAAAGGTGCTGAAGGAAAAATAAGAAAGGAACTATTAGAGCAAGACATGTTGGAAGCGGTGATTGGTTTAGGACCAAATATTTTCTATGGAACTCAATTAGCAGCTTGTGTAATGGTTTTCAAACAGAACAAAGACGCTGATAAAAAGAAGAAAGTTTTATTCATTGATGCTTCTGACCAAGTTCGTGTAGGTAGAGCACAAAACTACTTGGAGCCTAATAATGTAAATCAAATTTTTGATTGGTTCAATGATTATAAAGATGTTGAGAATTACGTGAAGGTTGCGTCCAAAGATGATTTGTTAGAGAACGATTACAATTTGAACATTCCATTGTATGTAGAGAAAATAATTGAAGATAACCTTCCTTCGGTTGAGGAAGCGTTAGCAGATTTAAAACTAGCTTGGGGTGAAAGTTTGAAAGCTGAAGAGAAGTTTAAAACAATTTTAAAAGAGTTTATATAAATGACGGACAAAGAATTTATTTCGACTATCTGTAGCTACTATAAAGAGAGCAGGAAATTAATGGTGGGCACCAATGGTCACAACATTCGGAGAGGTGTCAGTCATTCTATTTCTAGTCAATCTGAAGATTTGTTTGCTCTTTTTGTAGCAGAAAAGTTAAATGACCCTACTCTAGAGTTCATTGTCGATAAAACGATGACCTATAAAATCCATGGTGAGAGATCTATACAATTTCGCCCTGACCTAGCAATAGTTAAAAACGGAACTCTAACCCATTCCATTGATCTAAAAATGGATATGGGGTATAAAAGAAGGTATTTTGAAACTCCAGAGTTTAAAACAGAGCAAAGAAAGTTCAATGCATTAAGAAACCAAAATTTTGAAAGTGTAAGCTATAAAAATGAAGGGCGTAAAGTAGAACTGGGTGTTTCATCTAAAATAAAGAATCAAATCGTTGTCATTAGCGAGAAAAACGAAGGTAAATCGACCAACAGAACAGATATGATATCAGCAATAGCTGAAATGGATTGGGTAGAAATATATTACCTATCAGGAGGTGTTCATCCTAATAATTATAGTGATGAAAAGCCTATTGTTAATGAAGAAGAATTTAAAAGCTTAATAAGCGATATAAAGAAATTAGCATGACACAACAACAACTAGAAAAATTCCTTTGGGGAGCAGCCACAAAACTACGTGGATTAATTGACGGAGGAGACTACAAACAATACATCTTTCCATTACTATTCTTTAAAAGAATATGTGATGTGTATGATGAAGAATTTGAACGTGCTTTAAAAGATAGCGATGGTGACAAAGAATATGCATCCTTTGCAGAAAACCATCATTTTATTGTGCCAAAAGGAGCCCACTGGCAAGATGTAAGAGAAACCACTACTAATGTGGGTACAGCCTTGCAAAATGCCATGCGAGAAATTGAAAAAGCGAATCCAGATACGCTGTACGGGATATTTGGTGATGCCTCTTGGACCAATAAAGACAGATTGAGTGATGAAATTTTGATTAATTTGGTGGAACACTATTCACAACACAAACTCAATTTGGCAACTGTGCCCGATGATAAATTAGGGGACGCTTACGAATACCTAATTAAAGAATTTGCCGACGATAGCGGTCATACAGCAGCTGAGTTTTACACCAACCGAACGGTAGTTAAACTAATGACCATGATTATGGACCCTAAACCAGGAGAAAGTGTTTACGATCCTACTTGTGGTTCGGGAGGTTTGTTGTTGAATTGTGCTTTGCATTTAAAGGACGAAGGCAAGGAATACCGCACCCTTAAATTATATGGACAAGAAATTAACCTGTTGACTTCTGCTATTGCGCGAATGAACATGTTTATGCATGGTATTGAAGAGTTCAGTATTGTACGAGGAGATACCTTGGCTAACCCTGCATTTTTGCATAACGATGAATTGAAGAAGTTCAATGTGATTTTGGCCAATCCTCCTTACTCGATAAAAGCGTGGGACCAAAAATCATTTACCAACGACCCTTATGGAAGAAACCTTTGGGGAGTGCCTCCACAAGGTTGTGCTGATTACGCTTTTCAGCAGCACATGCAAAAGAGTTTGGATGAGAAAAACGGACGTTCTATCTCACTTTGGCCTCATGGTATTTTGTTTAGAGATTCTGAAGCAGAAATGCGTAAAAAAATGATTGAAGAAGATTTAGTGGAATGTGTCATTGGTTTAGGGCCAAACTTATTCTATAATTCCCCAATGGAAGCTTGTTTATTAATTACAAAAACGAATAAAGACAAGAATAGAAAAGGAAAAGTGCTTGTTGTTAATGCTGTTAAGGAAGTAAAACAAGACAAGAATATTGGCTTCTTAGAACAAAAACATTTGGACAAAATATACAAAACGTATAAAGATTTCAAAGATGAAGAAGGCTTTTGCAAGGTCTTAACTATTAAAGAAATTATTGGCAATAGAGGAAGTTTAAATATTGCTCAATATGTCAGTAATGTTGATACAAGTATAGAGCAAGTATCATTGGATGATGCATTGGAAACATGGAATGCCTCCTCTGGTGATTTGAAGAAAAGTATGAATGAATTATTTCAAATTCTGAATTAATATGGATACAATGACACAAAATATTGATTTGAAAAACCTTGATAAATCGACTTGGAAGACCTATCGTTTTGATCAATTAGCACAGAAAGTATCCGAAACAGTTGACCCAAATACAACTGAATTAGAAATTTATGTTGGGTTAGAACATTTGGATGCGGAAAGTATCCATTTAAAAAGAAAAGGAATTCCATCTGATGTGAGTGGAGGTAAATTAAAATGCTATCCTGGTGATGTTATTTTCGGAAAACGAAGAGCTTACCAGCGAAAAGCTGCAATTGTAGATTTTGAAGGGATATGTTCAGCACATGCATTTGTATTAAGAGCAAATCCAGAAGTAATTGATCCTGATTTATTTCCATTTTTTTTACATTCTGATCTGTTTATGCATTGTGCCGTAGATATATCTGTTGGAGGTCTTTCTCCAACTATTAATTGGGGACAGTTAAAAGAACAAGAATTCCTCCTCCCACCCAAAGACCAACAAGCACAACTGGCCAAATTACTTTGGGCTATGGATGATGTGATTGAGAAGGAGAAGGAAATTTTTGATGATCTGGACACTTTATTTAAAACGAAAGCAAAATTTATTTCTGATAATTATGAATACGTTGGTGAATACCGAAAAATTAAAGATGTATGTACAATTAAGGATAATATGAGGCGACCTTTAAATTCATCTGAAAGAGATAAGATGAAAGGTGAGATACCTTATTATGGTGCGAACGGTTTAGTTGATTATTTGAATGATTTTATTTTTGATGAAGACCTAATATTAGTTGCTGAGGATGGTGGTAATTTTAATGAATTTTTTTCTAAAGAAATAGCTTACAAGGTTTCCGGTAAGTCATGGGTGAATAATCATGCTCACGTACTTTCGGCAAAGAAAGAGATTGTGAGTTCTGACTGGTTGTTCTACTCATTAGTTCACAAAAATATTCTTAAGTATATTATTGGAGCTGGCAGACCGAAACTAAACAAATCTGAACTTGAGAAAATTAGAATTTGGGTGCCTAAAAATCAAGTGATGAAGAAGCTATCCCATGAAATGAAAGAGATTGAAAATACTAGAATTAATGCCGCCACGAAGGTCGAAAATTCACAATCCCTTCAAAAAAGTTTAATCAATCAAGTGTTTTAGGTATGGGGCTGAGAAAGGGAAGAACAAAACAATTATTAGAAAGTGGTATTGATTGCGCACTGCTTGCTGTTGAGATATACAATAAGCCCCGCGCTCCCTTCCGAGTGGAAACTTTCATTACCCATATGGTAATAGCATGGACCAAAGTTTTTCATGCCTATTTTCATAATACGATGGGGGATAAATATTTTTATAGAGTTAAAGGAAAACAAAGATTTGTAGTTATAGATGGTGAGCGTAAAGCCTGGGAATTGAAGACGTGCATCACCAAAAAAAATGATCTTCCAATTCCTGTGCAAGCGAACCTTGAATTTTTCATAAAACTGAGAAATAAAATAGAACATCATTATATAGATAAAGATGAAGTAGGGGTAGTTATATTTGGAGAGTGTCAATCTCTGTTGAATAATTTTGAAGAATTTGTAATCGATTGTTTTGGATCAGAATATGCTTTAAATGAGTCTTTAGCTTTTTCATTACAATTTTCAAGGCTGCGTACTGATAATCAACGGAGTGCTTCAAAAAAACTACTAGCAAGTGAAGTTACTGAACTTAAAGAGTTTATTGATAAATATAGATTGTCCTTAAGTGATGAAACATTTAACTCTCAGGACTTTAGTGTTAAGTTGATTTCAATTCCAAAAATAAGTAATACTAATAGAAGTGATTTAGCGGTAGAATTTGTCAACTGGAGTAGTTTATCCACTGAAGATCAAGGTAATTATAATAGACTACAAGCTATAATAAAGGATAAAACAGTAGTGAAAGAAGGAATTAATCCTGGTAAAATTAAAGCAGGAATTGTAGTGAATTCTGTTAAAGAGGTTTTACCTGATTTTTCTCATTACGACCATAAGTGTTTATACACGATATTCGGAATTCGCCCTAATGGCCTTGAAAAGGAAAGCGATCCATTTAATACAAACACATCCTATTGTCATTACGATGAAGCGCATGATGATTATTTGTATCAGGAATCTTGGGCTGAATTTATTATTTCCGGAATACGGGACAATAAATTAAGTAAAGAAATTTGGAAAGAACATCTGGATAATAAAAATGAAATTGAAATCAATGGGTTTTTACAAAATTAGATCTAACTATGGCATTAAACAAACTAAATAGTGTAAAGCGTTATATTCCAAGATATATTTATCGCGTATCGCGATACGCGATAAAATAGTATAAATAGTTGTAAATTAAGTTTTATATACGTATTATTGCATATCGCGATACGCAATAATAAATGGGTTTACTATGAAAATACAACAATCGGCCATGAAACCACAAGATGTAGTGCTCTTGCTCAAAATAATAAGTATGGAGAATGACAATTGGAATCAACAGCAAACTGCATCAGAGTTGTTTATGAGTCAATCCGAAGTAAGTGAATCTGTTGCACGTTCTAAATATGCAGGTTTATTAGATCCGAAAGGAAAAAAAGTAATGCGCTTGGCACTATTAGATTTTTTAGAAAAAGGTGTTTGTTATGCGTTTCCGCAAAGGCCTGGTCCAATAGTGAGAGGTGTGCCTACCGCACATTCTGCTTCTCCATTAAACAAAATAATACAAAGTACAGAACAGTATGTATGGCCCTATGGCAAAGGAACTGTTAGAGGACAAAGTATCATGCCGCTGTACCTTTCTGTGCCTGAAGCAGTAATAAAGGATGCTAAGCTACACGAATTATTGGCATTAGTTGATGCCTTAAGGGTGGGTAGAGCTAGAGAAAAAGAAATTGCAATTAAGGAGTTAACTAACCGGATTTTAGGTGGGAAAGTGGATGAGATTAATTCTAACTTTTGAGTTTACGAAAGACGATGGAAAATAAAACGATAAACATTGCGGTTGTTGCAGAAATTGCAGAAGCACTTAAACAATACAAAGAATTAATGGTGTTTGTTGGTGGTGCTGTAGTCAGCTTATATACAGACGATCCAGCTGCTGATGAAATAAGACCCACACAAGATGTTGACATGACATTAAATGTTATTAATCTTGGCCATTGGAATAAAATACAAGAAGAATTAAGTCAGTTAGGTTTTTATCCCGACCCTTTTGGACATGCCATTTGCAGTTATAAGTATAACGACATCCCCGTAGACATTATGGCCACGGAAGATGGACCATTAGGACCAGCCAACTCTTGGTATAAAGTAGGATTTAAAACACTTTGGACTGTAAAAGCAAAAGATCAAGAAATAAAAATACTGTCACCCCCATGTTATTTAGCGACAAAATTTGAAGCATACAATAATAGAGGTAAAGATTATAGAACCAGTCATGACATAGAGGATATTATTTATATCATTGACAACAGAACAACTATTGTAAAAGAGATCCGAGAAAGTGAATCTATTGTTCAGGAATTCATAAAAGAACAGTTGCTTTCAATTAAAACCAAAGGTTTTTTAGAAGAGGTGCTCATGGCTCATATTCACCCTTTAATGATAGCTGAAAGGTTGCCAATAGTTGAAGAAAAGATTGAACAAATAGTAGCATTATAAGTATGGGATTTACCGAACTAAATAGCGTAGAACATTACATCATTCATCAATTGAGTGGGGTAAACTTGAATAGCAAGACATTAAATGAACCTAAACCGGAGTACGGTATTCAATGGGTTTTTAAATCACCTGAAGAACTTCAACGAAGTGTCAACGAAGTTCTGGTAGAGCAAGAATTAAAAGAAGCATTAATCCGTTTAAATCCAGAAATTGCTGCAAACCCAGATTTAGCAGATGAAGTAATCTATAAATTACGAGCTATTCTTCTTGCCGTAAATCAAATCGGTTTAGTAAAAGCGAATGAAGAGTTTTTCAAATGGATGACAGGAGATAAAACGATGCCTTTTGGAGAGAACAATCGTCACGTGCCAGTTCGCTTAATAGATTTTGAGGACTTATCTAACAATACCTATATCGTAACCAATCAATTCCGCATCCATCACCGAGAGACCAAGATTCCAGACATTGTTATGATGATTAATGGAATTCCGGTTGTAATTGGAGAAGCTAAAACCCCTATTCGTCCATCTGTAAGCTGGTTAGACGGAGCACATGAAGTGCACGAAATTTATGAAAATGCCGTTCCTCAATTATTTGTACCAAATATACTTTCTTTCGCTACAGAAGGAAAAGAGTTGTACTATGGTGCAATTCGTTGTCCATTAGAATTTTGGGCACCCTGGCGTTTGG
>Ga0209390_10010800_pt1 | contig 10615 bp, 9 predicted proteins | sample BON01_FD_187212 | JGI IMG/M metagenome (GOLD analysis project Ga0209390, IMG submission 187212) | Freshwater microbial communities from Lake Bonney liftoff mats and glacier meltwater in Antarctica - BON-01 (SPAdes) (version 2) | ecosystem: Environmental > Aquatic > Freshwater > Ice > Glacier... | reverse complement strand
GGGGGGGGGGGGAGAATAAGGCCGAGCTGTGAGGAGTGTGGAGCCAAAGCCACTCTCTGACCATACGTCCGAATTACTAGCAGAATAGCAGAAACCCGGGGGGTAACCCAGAGAGTGGCTATAGCTACTCTCTGAGGTTCAGGGTTCAGGGTTAAGGGTTAAGGTTCGGGTTAACCCGACCACACGTCCGAATTACTAGCAGAATCGCAGAAACCGCCGCCCTTCTGGGCGGACGGAAGCCAGGGCGGCAGCCCAACATCTAAGAGGTGATCGTTAGGTGATCGTTCAAGGTGCTCTGCGGCTACTAAGTAACTGCCATATGTAAATTCACTTTGCTCATGTACATGAGCGAGTTTTGTTGTTACGTTTTGTTGAACTTCTGACGGCGATCACCAGCGATTTACCCATGAAACCCGGAAGAACTCGGAACACGCGATTGGCCGAGTCGAAACTGAAGCCGCCGTTCATTATGAGTCGCAGCACCAAAGTCATTAGTACACGTCGAATAAGAGAAACTGCTTGAAAATTACTTAGGCGCACAGGGCACCTTTAAGGTTCCGATCTCGCGCTGGTACCATTGGGTACTATTTACTATACGCGCATCGGCTCCTTTTGGCTTTTGGTGCACGGACCAGCGTCCACGTGTCTAATAGACTATCTGTCTAAGTGTTCGCTGACCCTGGGCCTGGGCCCTCCTTCTCGGGCTCGGGGGTGAGCATAGGCCGTTTGAGTGGGGTTGGCACGCTGTGGGAGGACTGTGTTCCCCGTGTCTCTGGTGCGGTGGGGGCGGCTGTGTCGGCGGCGGTGTGCCGCTGGAGGCTGTGCCCACGCTGTACTGGTGTGGGGAGGTGTCTCTCGGGGATATATACTTATCATCATCCTTATTGGCCACACTGTGCAAAACTACTAGCCTAGTTACTTGGCTGGTTAATTAACCCATTCAGGGCTAGTATGCATCTTGCTAGGCTAGTAAACTCGTTACGTGGCTGATGGCTAGGCCAGTGACCTCGTTACCAGCCTATAGTGACGCGGCTAGTAACATGTGTTATTATTTGCCTAGTAACTACAGCCTGTAATAATGCCTACTAGCGCCAAACAAATGGGTTAATAAACAGCTGAGTAACTATAACTAGGCGTAACTAGGCGAGTAATTCTGCAGTGCAGCTCCCGAGCCTGCACGTGCTCGTGTTGTGCTCGTGTGCGTGTGCCGCCGCCCCTGTTCGAGGCCGCTTCCAGCCGGCGGCAAACTTTGAGTACGCAGGGGGAAGTGCAGTCACGGTGACACGTGGCGCACGCAGCGCCTCGTCCTGACCTTAGCTTGCTTGGTCTGACCCTCCCCCCCCGGCATCACAGTTCTATATAAGTGCGTGTGTGCTCGTGTGCTCGTGATTTACAAGTACAAGCCGTAGCTGTAGCTGTGATATACATATATATGTAAATCGCTCCTCGTTCCTCGCGTTATTCTCGTTTCTGTGCGTGAGATGATTTTGATCAACACACACACAAGAGAGAGAGAGACACACGATACAGTGCATGCAAACGCGGGCGCGCGCACACACATGACACACACGCGCACGCGCGGGGGGGGGGGGGGGGGGGGGGGGGTACGGCCTCTTGCCTCTCTCTCTAGTCTCTAGTCTCTACTAGTTGCTGTATAAGTCCGTCATAAGTCATAAAAGTAAAAGTACGTGCAGGTGTAATAGTGTGTAGTATAGGGACTTGTGCGGCTCTTGCTCTTTTGCTCTCTTGGTCTTGGTTGCTGTGCGTGCATCGCGCATCGCGCATTGCGCAGCGACACTGCGCGCCGCGCGCGTGGTATATACAGTGACGGGCGGAGACAAGCCGGCCGCGGGCCGCGGGCAGGGTAACGTCACGGGTGAGAAGCTTGAATTGGTACGCGAGTACTGCTACACTCGAGAGGGTGGGCGTTGTAACGGATATGATGTGTACCTGTTTTGCAAAGGCACGAGCGTACACCTTTGCCTTCTAACGCCAGCCAGCTTGATCTGGGCCTATGGCTTCCTAGACTCATACGAAAGCTTATGACGAGAGGAGCTTAACTCCGAAGGTATAAGCTGAGATGGCGAGATTTCCATGATAAATAAAAAAACTGGAGCGTCGTTGTCGGGTCGCTCTTCCGGGGCCTTTAGACGGGCTCCGGAGCCATGTCATCTAATGTATGTGCATCAAGGACTCAGAGATACAACTTATACCAGCGGCTATGGCCTCCTTGTGTGCACTGCTAGGGACCCTCTAAAGCTCAAGATCTGGCTATGAACCAGTCTTAAGAAGGAAAAGGTGTATGGACCCCTGCTCCGGCCCCGGTTGATTGGGGAAATAGCTGTGAACAGCCATTCACAGCTAGTTTCAGTTTCTCTTAATCAAACCGCCGACGCGGAGCCGACCACCCGTGTTGGGCCGCCGGGTATGCGGATGCCCCGTGGGAACTATGCCTTGACTTCCGCAGAAGACCTGCGCCCCAAGAGGCGTAGTTTATGGTGGTTGAGCTTGTTTTAAGCCTAGGTGGTGACTATATAACCCCTGGTCTCAGTTTTGCAAGTTTTGCTCTCAGTGACTCTCAGCGTACCCATCACCGTTACAACGGCCGTGTGTGTAGTGTGTAGTGAACCGTGGTCGTGCATGCGTCGAGTGCGTCACGCGACTTTTTTTATTTCTATTCGTGTGTTCCTTTCTTTTTCTTTTCAACAAGAAGCCTTTTGTTCTACTTCTCTTTCTTTATTACTTCTACAGACACGGGGGGGGGGGGGGTCCACGTCGCACTGCCACACCCATGAAGGTTTCGGGGCGCCTGCTACAAGTACCCACGTGTTCTCATTATATGATACTGCGCAGACGTGCTTCTTCAATACCAGGGGTAGATCCATGCCAGCCTCAGGGGGTACACCAAGTTGTATGACAACATCACCGTCGCCTGTGGTAACGTTCAGTGGGACTATATCGGTGCCGATACTGGCATTCGCGAGGACCATCATGATCCAGGACAAGCAAGTACCCTATCAGGTATCCCTACCACAACGTACTCGGCAGATATGAATGTTGCAAAGGACTCGTCCCTGTGCATTAAGAGGGAGGCTCCTACCCAGACCTCCAAAAAGATATGGGAAGGCGACGGGTGGCAAGATGTAGAGAGGGAGAGGCTAATCACTGTCTAGTTGTCTAGCTGTGCGTGCCCGTGCCCGCGCTCGCCGCACTTACCCCGCTCCTTCTCCTTCCTCCTACTCACTCTCTCGCCGTGCCCGCTTTCGGCCCGTCTACCTCGCTCGCTTGCTCGGCGAGTGACGTGACGGCGGGAATACAACCCGCTTAACTATTTATATGTATATGTATATTATATATGTCTATGTTTATGTACGTATATGTATGTGTGAAGATTCGGCGCGGCACCAGCACGACACGCGCATACCGCATACAGCATAAACGCGCACACAGCAGGCCCGCGGCTATAATTAACAATAACAATGATTAACAATAACAATAATAATTACTAATTGCAATATTACAGTAATAACAATAAGTGCTTACTTCAGTGTAACCCCCGAGGTTGTGAGGTTGTTGCTTTGGCCAAATATGTCTGTTACGTAACAGTATCAGTAGTATCAGCGACATTGTCAGTGTATCCCATATATCACCTCTCTGTTTTGTATTTTTTCGTATTTTGTCTCACAATATCGCATATATCTATTAATATCATTTCGTATATCAACATTTTTAATTATGATATACGTATACGAAATAAGGGTGTTGGTATTATACGTGAGAAGTGAGAACGCGTATCTTGTATCTAGTCCTGATACAGAATTGTGGTTGCACTAATAAACTACAGATATGTGTATTCTGATTTTTTTTCAAAACGGATGTGGTTCAAATACGTACATCGTACATGATGATACATGATACAGACGTATACTGCATACTGCAGATACAAGCATACTAACGATACGTAGACGTAGAACGTACCCGACATTTTTGTGCTGATTCGTGCTGTCGTATTGCGTATTGATGCGTGATACAATGTGCTTATTTTGAGAACATGCGGCAACACATACACAGCTACTATTGGCTATTTCTGATACGAATACGGTGTGAATACATATTTTGGCAGTGTCAGTGTATGTACGTGTATGTGTGCATGTGCTCGGAACCGGATACATATATAAATACATATTATATATTAATATATATTTTTATTTGTGAGTTTATTTTTAGGTATATATATTATTATATTATATATATTATAATATACACATAATACTATCGCATACCTATCTATACCTATACATGATAATACAGATACAGTCATTGTATCGGGCATTAGCATTAAAAAATATGTCCCAAGAGAGCCCAACGCACCATTTCTTAGCGTTTCGTAGCCGCTCCGCGGCGGTAACGGTAACGTGCAACGTGTCATTTCTTAATTTGCGGCAAGTCCCCACGACGTGCATTCTCATTTCGTATATATATATAATATAATATATATAATATTAATATGTGTATGTGTATAAAACGTGCACTGTATATGTGTATGTATATAAATTACATTTACAATTATATTCTAATAGCAGCACACTAATAGCAGCACAGCTCAGCGACAGGAAAAAAAAAGGTTAAGTGTTAGACTATTACTATAAATTAGTGTCCACAAAGAGTTTTGCTTGCAAGCTGTCGCTTGCAAGTAGCTACTTGCGTGTCGTCGTTGCGCGCTGTGCGGAGAGTGTGTGAGTGTGAGTGTGTGTGTTCCAACACCAACACACCCAACCAACAAATAAAGCTTGGATTTGAATGTTGTGATGTAGCAGATATGCTGTGTAGATGTAGCATTGAGGGATGCTTACATGCTAAATTATAGCTACTACACTATATATATGCTACAAGATAACCTAGGGTGCATTTTGGTATTTAAACACAGAGTTACATCACAGCAGCCCGAGGCAGGGGCGAGGACCACACAGCCAGCAGCACACTAGTACTACCTCCCACGACAGCAGCCACAGAAGAGCATACCTACTATACACCGTACACTATACGTACTCGTCAAACACACAAGAGTCACACTCACACATCACCCTGCTACCCTCCCTGAGCTCCCCGCCTGCCTCACGCCGGGCGTTGCCTCTACTCTGGAACAATTTTGTTTTAGGCTAAATAAAGTGGGTGAAATCGTAAGAAACTGTGGGGGTATGCTATAGAGCACTCTGTGCACTGTAGCATCTGATGAGGAAGACTACATGAGCGCATTGTAGCATGCTACGACATTATATGCTACACAACATCTTGGAAATAAAGCAGGTGAAAAGGGCAACATGCAATACCAAAATAACACATACATCATATTTTAAAATTATACATATATTTTAAGTTGAATTATATATATATATATATATATATATGCTATTATATCGCGGTATCTGTATAAGTATCGCGGAGGAATGCAGACAGTGAGCTCAGTAGGAGAGTAGGCTCCGTCTACTTCTACTTTGCACCAATACCAGTCAATATCAATCGATCAAAATCTCCTCAAAGAGCAAAGAGCCACACGAGCACGAGAGAAGCCATACATATCCCAGCGCAACCACTCGGGCCGCGTACACGGGCAGCAAACAAACCCCGCGACGCGAAGCGCGAAGCGACGCATGCTTGAGGGACTAAGAGCGAGTCGCGCAAGCGCGTTAGCTTGCGTGAGCCGCTCTCCTCCTATGCCCTATATATGTTTTTACACGCTACTTTTTACAGAAGACAGAAGCGCGCGAAAATTGCCGAGGAAAACCTCCTCTCAGTCTCAGGTGTATATCATCTTCTTCATGCAAGGAAAAGGAAGAAGAAAGAGACCCGGGCCCGTGATCTCGCCTATTACCTATTATTATATTATACACTATCACTATCGAGAAAATCAGTCCGTGCCCTACGCCCTACGCACAAAGGCGATTACTCGTACCTAATCTAATATGAGATTAATAAACACACATATATATATATAGGCTGTGTGAGCAGTCCGCGCGGAGCGCGGAGGGCACTGCGCACTGCGACTACGTTACGAAGACGCAGGTGCGTCGTCCTCCCGAGTGAGTGCGCCTCGCGCCTCGCGACGCCCGACGATGGCCCATCGCAACGCGCAACGCATCACCCGTTCGTCCCTTCCCGCCTCTTCTTCCCCTCTCCGTCACCCCCTTCCCTAGCTAGCTCTCTTCTCTCCGCGGCGCGTCTCCGTCCCCCGCCACCACCGTCGCGACCCTCGCCATCGTCGCCCCCCCGCCTCTGCTGCCTGCTGGCCCTAACGCCCTGCCTGGCATCATATGGGGATTGTCGGATTGGCCTTTACTTTTACACGATATTGTTGTTATTGTTATTACCGATATTGTACATGGTTTTATGGCATACAGCATACATATACAAAAGGGAGGTCGAGGGCGGGTCGTACCTGCTTGCGCAGAAGTCGTGCAATATTATTGCAACAGTATGGGCATTGCAGATCAATTGCAGGTGGGGGGCAATGAATCATCAATGAAATGATGATTGGCTCATTCACAAAAGCGTTGAAGTGAACGAATATCTTGTAAAGGTCAAATTATGGAGCCATTCAAGCCTATTCATGAATCAGACAAGTCAGCCTAAATCATGCTAAGGCACGTAATGCGCCCAGCGAGTCGTGCTTAGCCAATGAGTTGCCGAGTCAAATCATGCTCAACCCAGAGTGATGATCGGGGTTAACCATTCGGTTCATATTAGCACACGCACACACGGTGTACACACGCACCTCAAATTATATTACCTCCTGCTACTCCTGGCATGAAAGCGTGTCAAGAGTACCGAGTAACCGTGTTATCGTGGCCTGAGATGAGTGCGTCCAAACTACTAATATTAAGGGGTTATAGGGCACCCAATTCAAGGCCCGATCTAGCTGCTTTAGCTTTAGAGCTACTCGTACCGCCCACAGTAGATATTGCTTTCCTTCAATAACGCCTGCGTACAATACGGTACCCGTATAACAGTACGTATACGGCAGGGTTGATTTGGCACTGTTCTCTTTTCACAGCCCAACATCAATATGGTTTATACAGTCCTGCTTCCTGCTGTCGTCGGTTTCATTGCGCCTTCCAAAATGTATATCACACATATTACATATCACTCACTGTAATAATCAGCTCATCGGAATCAAACGAATCCGGGAGTGCATTCGCATTTTTTTGTACGACTCATACTCGTGGTCAATCAATCAACAATCAAGATCAAGGGAAGGGGAGGGCAAAACTACAACTATTAGTATTAGCTGTACTCGTATCTACAAATCCTCTTTTTTTGTTTTGATGCAGACTGGTTCATGAAACGCCTTTCTTCTGACCTCCATGACCTTAGAGTACACATACACAGTGTAAAGATGTACAACGTATACAAAATTTCTTCGTCGGGCTCGGTCCAAAGACTCGAATCTTCCAGATCAAAGTAAATTTTGCTTACGACCCTGAGATTGGTCGTCAAGTCAAATCATGCTAAACGCGATGATCCGACGAATCAATTCATGCTTAAACCTGTGATTTTTGCTTTGATTCGAGTCATGATTTGAACCGTTAATAATAGGCTTGGGCTTGGAGCCATTTCTTAAACGCTAATAAACGCCTCCCGGCTCAGGCGCTCAGGCAGGCACGCAGGCACGCAAAGCTTATTATACCCCCGGCTGAGCTCCAACGCACCATTGCTCTAAAAAATAAATCCTCGGACCTCGGACCTCCTCGGAGAAGCCCAATAACGCCAACGCGTCATTTCTTAATGGTGGGGGGTTTCTTAATTTTAATTCCCGACAAGAATGATCTGTACGTCAAATTTATAATTTATATATATCCGAGTCCGACGATGTTAGCTCGGGCGTGGCGCCGCGGGCCTGTGTGCGTGCGCGTGTACGCGCGTGTGCTGGTGCCGCCGAATCTTTACATAGCGTACATACATATACACATGTCATACATACATATATATGATTACGATGTTTTCACTCATGATAAGTCTACTCCTACGAAACACTTCAACATCCCCTCCCCACAACAGCAGCCGGCCCGCAGCGGCTCACACCGACACAGAGACCCCCCTACTACTGCACCAAAAAGAAGGGTAGGGGTAGGACCCGTGTAGCAGACGGACCGCTTCAACCGATTTGGCCCATAGATTGGTCCACCCAAGCTCGCCCCTGAAGGAGGGCCTGGGCCCGGGGGACAGTCCAAAGGCACGTGGACGCTGGTTTTAGGTTTTAGCCCGTCCACACGGCGTTGGCGTTGAAACAAAAAGTTTCAAAAATCCACACAAATCATCGTGCCAGCCAGCAGCCAGCAGGTGTGGGGTGACTGCCCGCCGCAGTCCACAGTCCACAGTCCAACGGCATCGCGACGCAAGGCGGGGGTTGTTGGGGGGTGGCAGAGCCAATACCCCGAGCCCCGAGCCCACTCACACTCAAACCGAGACCACCGTTGTTGCGGAAACCACGGGTAGGGAGGGGGGATAGGGATAGGGGGTGTTGCTGCACCAGGCGGCAATCCCCTATGATGATGAGGGGTAGTGTAGTTTTGGTGTCTGCGGGAGAGAGGTTGAGTAGGATGAGCTGTCTAGACTGTATTATTGTTTGAGTACGGGTGGATGTGTTGTTGGTAATATTTGTGATGGGGGGCGTGCGCCTCCTTCTCCCTCCTCTTTGTGTTGTTGGTAATATTTGTGATGGGGAGCGTGCGCCTCCTTCTCCCTCCTCTTTTGAGAGCGCGAGGGTACTTGGATGTTCTGTGTAGCATATAGTATCTATAGCATCTTAGCCTTTACAAGATATTGTTTCACTTCGAGGCTTTATTGCACAATAATATTTTTTGCAAACACCCCCTTTATTGTGCAATATATTGTGCAATATTACCAGTTATTACACCCCCCGCCCAATTTTGAGGTGTTTTTGAGGAGTTTGGGAGGTATTTTTTTTGCTTTTTTAGGGGTCGGATTTTGGATGGGTCGAGGTGTCTAAAAAAAAATCGTTCTCGACACGGAAAAGGGGGCATTATTGCACATTATTGTGCAATACCCCCCTCCCAGCCCCCCTTTATGGCCTAAAATATTGCGCAATATATTTTCCCCACGACCCCCTTTATTGCAATAATAAAATATTGGCAATATCTTGTATGGGCCAAATAGCATCGGGGGATGCTATACATGTTATATAGTACTTGGATGTTCTGTAGCATATAGCATTTATAGCATAGGGGGATGCTATATATGCTATATAGTATACTATACTGTAGTACTACAACTACACTCTGTCCTAGAAGCAAATTTTGGTATATTTGAACACATAGTTTTTAGTATTTGGGCCCCGCCGGGGCGTGGGCTAGCAGCCGGCAGCAGCACCAGTAATCGGGTCAACTCGAAATGGTTCAAATATCAGAAAACGTAGAGCTATGCTATATAGTAATGTAGCATCTGATGGAGGCTATATAGCATTGTAGCATGCTATATAGTATGCTACAGAACAACCAAGATATAGTATACTACACTATAGTACTACACTCTGTCCTAGATGCAAATTTTGGTATTTGAACACCTAGTTTTCAGCATTTGGGCGGCCCGGCCGGGGCGTGGGCTAGCGGCCAGCAGTAGCAGCACCAGTAATCGGGTCAACTCGACATGGTTCAAATATCAGAAAAAAGTAGAGCGATGCTATATAGTACTGTAGTATCTGATGGAGGCTATATAGCATTGTAGCATGCTGGTCCTTTGTGGGGGGGGTTCAGTCGGGTGTGTGTGCCCTCGTTGGTCCAGTCTTTGGCTGGCGCGGGGGGGTGTATGCGAGTTACATCTGCCAGGAAGAAACCACCAAACATATCCTCTTTGACTGCCCGCACGCTGCATCAGTACTAAACGCTCACCGAGCCTTGATCCTCGCCACCGCCTCGCCACCAGGCGTTGCCAGCGTACAAACTATGGACAGAGCCTCTTTCATAAAAAACTTTGCCCGCCGCATAGTCTTTGGCAGCACCATAGGAGAGGACCAAATGTACCACGCCCCTCTATCAGTATTAGCCCATTTCACCGCGGCTATTCACCAAACTGCCATCGAACGCCGCAAACGTAACTCTATCCAGGGAACCCATGCCCCACCCTTATCCTTTGACCCAGACACTTTTCTATCAGCATGCATGGCCCTTTTTGCCAGATCCGCCAAATCCACACACTTCCTCGCCGAACGAGGGCTCCGGCTCCGGGCATGGTGATCCAGTACAAGGCCGGACGTGTGCATAGAGCCTTGTGCTTGGAGCCAGTTGGATCTGAAGGTATCCCCGGAACGCCCTCGGGACGTTCTTCAATAATACAAACGTCTCCAGCGAAGTACAACCCCTTCCCGAGGAGCGCGCTCAGCCTGAACACCAAGTTTGTCAACAACTTTTTTTACAGCCAAAAATAAAACTATCGCTCCAGCCGAAAACACCAACGCTCTGCACTGCAGCGGTCTCCGGTAGCGGATAGTGATACCGACCCATAAACTGGGTCGGTGCTTTTTGTGCGTGTGCTGTATGCTAGTTCGGTGCGTGTGGGTGTTTGCGGGGTGTGTGTGTGTTTAGGAGCATTACAAAACTAA
>Ga0209390_10010797_pt1 | contig 10616 bp, 9 predicted proteins | sample BON01_FD_187212 | JGI IMG/M metagenome (GOLD analysis project Ga0209390, IMG submission 187212) | Freshwater microbial communities from Lake Bonney liftoff mats and glacier meltwater in Antarctica - BON-01 (SPAdes) (version 2) | ecosystem: Environmental > Aquatic > Freshwater > Ice > Glacier... | reverse complement strand
TCTTCCTTTAAATTAGTTGTTTCTTCCTTTAAAATAATTGCTTCTTCCTTTAAAATAATTGCTTCTTCCTTTAAAATAATTGCTTCTTCCTTTAAAATAATTTTTTCTTCCTTTAAAATAATTGCTTCTTCCTTTAAAATAATTGTTTCTTCCTTTAAAATAATTGCTTCTTCCTTTAAAATAATTGCTCCATTATTAGTATTGACAATAGTATACTGCTCATCAGTAGAATTAGAATTATACGGCTCGAAGTTGGTTTGAACTAATTTCATTAGCTTAATACGATGGGTTCTTTTTTTTTCGTTTGATATAATTGGCAACCTAGGTGGATCAATACGCTGATATTTAACATTGTCCCAATTTATTCCTTTGAAAAATGGAAATTTTTTTATATTATAGATGTTAGCACATATTGAGCGTTTTGACGGATCTTTAGACAACATCTTTAAAATTAATGACTTTGCATTATCAGATATAGATGTATCAAATATAGGAGAACCTAATAATATACCCTCGAATGTTGTCTGCATTCCACCTCGAAATGGGGTTTTACCATAGATGAACTCATACAACATACAACCCAAAGCCCATATATCAACTCCTTTACCGTGTCCGCTTTTATTTACCATTTCCGGTGCCATATAACTAGGTGTGCCGCATAATGTAGTTTTAGATAAATCATTATATTTACCACAACCAGAAATAGCTAGTCCAAAATCGGTTACTTTAAGATGACCCGAACGTGTAACCAAAATATTTTCTGGCTTTAAATCTCTAAAACTAATACCATGCTGATGTATATGTTCAACTGCAATTATAAGCTCACAAATGTAGAAGCGTGCTTCAACCTCAGTCATACAGCCATTTGGAAACGAATTTAATAGTGACAATAGATTACCACCATCTATCAGTTCCATGATAAAATATACCTGAGTCTCTCCTTGAAATGCATAATAAAGTTTTGTAATAAATATACTATCAAGTAACGACATTATAGTTTTTTCAGCTATAAGCATATCAATTGATTTCTTATCATTAATTAAACTCTTATCAATAATTTTAACCGCCATCCGCTTTCCAGTTGCCTTTTTAATACAACACCATACATTACCAAAACTACCACTACCTATTTTATATTGTAGTTCAAAATCATTAATAGATATACTAGAAGACTTTGTGTTTTCAATAATAATTGGTACAGAATTATTATGAATAAAAGGCGCATGAATGTGCTTTGGTGTATGTAAAGGTGTTTTAACCTTATTTAATCTATCTTCTTTAAGCAAAATTATATTTTTTTTCATATATGTATTTAAGATAAGGATATATATTTTAACATTGACCAGTATATAAAACTTAAATAATTTATCAGCTATATATTGAAAGTTCTACACCATTATATCCAAACGATTGAATTGTAACCTAACCACTATAGTAACAAAACAACGAACCAAATATTGTTTTATTAAATTACTTAAAGAAATTAGACTATAAGTGTTGTGGAAGCGACTCCATAAACAATCTGCCCATGTGGCGCAATGGATAGCGCGTTCGACTTCGAATCGAAAGGTTGCGGGTTCGAATCCTGCCTTGGGTTGTTGATGTTCAAGAATCGCATCGTTAAATAAGTATCGCTTGTATGTGAAATGACACCAAATATTGTTTTGTTAAATTATTTAAAAGAATTAGACTATAATTGTTGTGGAAGCGACTCCATAAACAATCATAATATGCCCATGTGGCGCAATGGATAGCGCATTCGACTACGAATCGAAAGGTTGCGGGTTCGAATCCTGCCTTGGGTTATCGGTGTGCAATGGTCGCATCGTTAAATAATAGTTTGATTCTGGTTATTATTGAATTCCTTTTCAATAATAATGTTATCTTGACGAAATTTTAAAAAAATCACGCATATCACCAAATATTTTATATACTTCTCTAGAAAATTGATACGAATTATATATTTCCATATTTGACCCATAAAAACATATTACAATAATAATAATGAGTATCGAAAAAACAACCCAAGATTTCGACCATGAATTCGCTGAGAATGTTCTAAACGAAATTATTGCGAATAAGAAGATAATTTGCCAACTAATACAACATAATGAAGAGTTACATGAGAATCTTAAATTAAAATGTCCACATAAATACGTATCCGAAGAATATGATGATGATTATCATAGCCCCCGAACTTATATTACATGTAAATTATGCGGAAATAGAGTATCTCGTAAATAATACGCGTATATATACACCTTTTGTAAAATTTTAAAAATGGCACGGTAAGAATAATTATTTCACATATCCAGTTACTATTTTTTTTTATTGACCCCCCTCCTTTTTGTGTCACAGTGTTGCAAAATTGAATGTATAATACGAATTACTCTAATCAATGTAAAATAAATCTTCAAATCTTATAATAAAACAAACAAAATGCAACTTCGTTCTGGTAAAATGGTAAATTGTATCCACAATAACGCTATACAATCTTGTAAAACTACTCAAATCACCGAATGGTCGGAGATGAATCGAATTATGGGACCGATAATCCATCAAATTTCCAACACGACAAATATTAAAAGTGTCAAATCGACCATCATTCGCAACCTTCCATTAATCATTGAATTGTTTCAAATGATTAACCTATGCGATTTCAACAAAATAATACAAAATACGGTAGACTCTCCTGATAAAGTAAAACGTTTCATGTTGGTTGTATGTTCCAAATCAACCGAATTTACATATACCATCATAGAGTATATTTACGACAATTTTAAATTGTGCAAATATACCGATTTAGAAAAACATAACTTTATTACAGCTCTTACCATTTTACATAATACTAAACAATGTATTATGGATATGGTACAAAAATTTGAAAGCTCAGGTCCTGCGAAAGTATCATTCTATCCTGTAGAATACCAGAATACATATGAATATATAACTATTCGTCGCACAATAACCGATTGCGTATATCCTATATATACAATCAATGCGTTTGGTAATGAATTATGCACTCCTACTGAGATTTTCAATCATAACTTTATCAATAAAAATATGCTCTCCTATATATATGTCATGTGTAAATATGAGTATCAAGTTCTATTATCTAATACTTCCAGTAATATAGTTTTCCGTGAACGAAAATGTAAGACCGTTGCTGGTGCACTTATGTCCATGTCCAAATTAGAAAACGATATTACATATCCCTACCTTAAAAAAACAATAAAATCTAAACGATATACACTCGATCAACATCTCAAGTCTTTTACTTCCTTCATATATTAAAAAAAAATACAGTTTTCGTCCTAGATGGAAAAACACAAAATACATTGGGTATTACACACTTTTTTTATTAACTTACTCATGTTCTCTCGTTCACTTATAAATTTCAAGAGAACATTACAATATATCTATGAAAACACTAATATAAATATTATCTATATAAATACATTATGAATTTATATAAAACTAACCCAGTCGTTGGGTTTATATGTAAATCTAATACTACATTTAATTGGCGAATGACTGAATGTTATATATGTTACTCCGAATATGGACCCACTCCTCGAGCATTTCCATTTGATTGTGATCATGAAATATGTAAAGAGTGTTTTTTTACTTATAAAAAACACAATCACACAATCATCAAACCTGTTGTTTGCGGTATGTGTGCTAAACCCATCCGCCTAGAATGGGATACCATGCAAATCATGCGATCACGAGAACTTGCGCCAAATGAATGGATATGGACTGTCGACATAGACCTCGTTACTAACACGAACCCTTCCGAATTACAACTTGATATACTACAATACCAATTGTCGCATGGAATATCGCATCCATTACGTTGTGAACCAAATATATTGCAACGAAATCGATTTATAAAGTGGTTCAAAAAAATATGTAAGCTATAGAACATTTATGTCATGATAAATGTTCTCTCTAATCATTCTATTGTTGATATAATCTAATATCTCAACAAGATATCTACCCTATCGTATAATAATTACTTTATATATCCTTTGATGATACGGAAGAATAATCCTTTTATTTCACTAGATTCCTGTCCAAGTGAATCACCATTTCGCGGTATGTATCCTGTCCGGAACTGTATTACGATTGGCTTTGAAATGACGCAAATTCTTTCATACCCATCACACGATTATTTTTATTCTTTTTTCTTCGTTCGATTCTTTTACACTTGAGTCACCAAGTTGTAGGATTTTTTTAGCATTATCTTTGTTAAATGCCTAGGAGACCCCTTGGTAATTAGTGTAAGGCATAGATATACCGAAATCATTATATTCACAATATGGCGCAAACGACCCTTTTTCTTTTTCTTGTTTTATAATAGATTCCTTTCCACTTAATTTATGTTTATTGATTATATAGTTAGACAACCTATCGCTACTTGATTTTATCATCCTTATTGCATTCTCAATATTATCAACATTATCTAACATAATCTTCTCTAAATCTGTAGGTGATAATGATTCGGCGATGACATCATCCATTATTATTCTTTTGAATTTGTCCGTTAATGTTGTATTATAAAATATCTCCATGGTTTTTATTATAGAAGTTTCGTCAAACCTTGTTTCGTTTCCATAATTATACTCATCATCTTGATTTTTTGGTATGTCCGTGATTAAACGCGTAGAGTCATTTAAATTATTTTTATCAATTATGACCTCGCTACCTGTTTGTAATATCCTTACCGCGTTCTCTATATTATCAACATTCTCAAACATAATCTTTCCTAATTCTGCTGGTGTTAATGATTCGGGTTTGAATTCATTTATTATTTTATTGAATTCGTCCGTTAATTTTGTATTATAAAAAAACTCCAACATCTTTATTATGGTCGAAATAGAACATTTTTTAAACTTTGCCTTTACATCTATTCTTCCTGGTCTTATTAATGCTTCATCTAACATATCTGGATAATTTGATGTCATTATTATGATTCTACCTGGTGTCTCTAATACGCCATCCAATAAATTTAATAGAAACGACAGATCTATTTTTAATGAATCGTCAATTTCTTCCTTTTTATCATGTTTTACACCCTTTTTCTTTATATCTACAGTAACAGGGTTCTCTTCGATATCACTTCTTTTATTTACAACGTCCGATTGGCAGTCTACATCTTCAAATACATACAATCTTTCATCGAAAGGAATACAATATGTTTCATTTTGACGTGTGGATGTGTTTAATATATGAATAGTCTCGTTGTAAAATAGGTTCTCGAATTGGCGTTTTGTTATGTCATTATTTAAATTTATATTGATTATATGTCTATTTGTTTCATTTGTAAGACATTTTATTGTTGATGTTTTACCTGTTCCTGGACTACCCGAAAGAAGAAGACCCAGTGTATAAGGAATTCCCTTCTCATTGTACCAATCCTTATTATTCATGAAAAAATTTACGCGTTTTCTTATTATATCTATATCCTCTCCAAAAAGATTTGAGAATTTCCTATTTGTTTGAAATTTCTTCATAGAAAATACGAAGTTCTCTGGTAACTTCGAATAATCCTTTTGGTTCTCTATACTACGAAACGCTGGAATTGGAATTAAATTGAAATAATATCGATTGTTACCTAATTTATTCTTTTTGCGAATGATATATTTCGTTTTTAATTCTTCCAGAAACTCGCGTAATTTCTCAATTGTTAGTTCGTAACTATACAATTCTACGTTCTGATTTGTTTCATTCGAATCATTATCATCATCTGAAGTATTGAGTGATTCTTTCATTACTACAAATATATCTTTGTATATTTCTATAGGATCTGTCTGATTTAAAACAAAAATCTTATTTCTAAAACTTATATGTTTGGTATAACAGCTGTTCGTAGTGTAATCTAACAGTGCCTGACCTGTTTCATTCTCTTGGTCTTTTAAAGCTACATTTATTGTTATTGATGATGTTTTGTATTTCATACTCGTTATACTTATAGAAGCTTCTGCTAATTCTTTCATACTTTTTATTTTGTCGTTATATACTTTCTCAAACCTCTGTACCAAAAACGGGAGCATCTTCATTAGAAAATCTAACACTTGAGTTACTACAAATAAATACACCATTGTCATTGCTCCATTATCTCCTGTTCCACTTTTAGAACCATTTATCATCATCATTGTCATTATATTCGTTTTTATAGTATCCATCATATTTGGAGAACCGTAATTCGGTTTTGAACCTTTTTCATTATTCATCGTATATTGTAACCATACTAAACTCTATATTAATTTATAAAATACTTACCTAGTTCATTTATAAAAATATCCTATAATATCATTTACAGGAGAACCTAGATCAAATGTTCTCTATAGTACTATTTAACCTGAATTTAATTGAACTACACCAGACCATGTATACTAGACATTCCTCGTCTCAGACTGAAATAAAACGTACCATATATTCTATTTCAGGATAGATCTGATATATTAAGATAGAATCTTGTCCAGAAATGAGTGACATATCGAGAAATGACTTACATATCGGGAAATAACCGTTTTACACCTTTGGTTATTTTTTATGTCACATCGTTGTAAAATTGATCTACAATTTATTTCATATTTTTTTCATTCAACCAGTCTTACCTAAAACTATATCAGAAATCTCTATGACAATAATGTCTATTAAAACCAACTTCGCAACCGAAACCAAAAAAATAAAACCTAAGCCTAGTAAAAAAACAAAACTTATCAATCCGCTAATTTCCCTTATGAAATCAGGAAATTGGTTAATATGGCTCAGTTTTGTTGCGCTAATAATAAACTGAACACTTTACCCCCTGAAATCGGACGATTGGTTAATCTGACTTACTTTGATTGTTCTCATAATTATCTAACTGAGTTACCTCCTGAAATTGGACAATTGACTAATCTTACTCACCTGAACTGCTTTCAAAATCGTCTGTCTTTTCTTCCTACAGAAATCGGACAATTTGTTAATTTAACTTCATTCAATTATTCCAATAATCCTATCGAGTATATTCCTCCTAATTTACAAAGATTAATCAATACGAGACTTCGCGATCATCAGAATATATACAATGATAAACAATCCGTCCACAATTCTTCCATTCAAGCCTCGTTTCGAAAGTCCCTTAATAATCTATTGAGGGACCAGATTCAGATAGATAATAGGTTGTTTGAAAAGGTTTTGAACGAGATTGCACATGATTTGGTTCTAACCGAAAAGGCGAAAAGACAACTTATCGAATATTCTGAAAATACAGATGTTCAATTGGAGTTACATGTTAATTTCAAAGAAATTCTTTGCTTTGTATGGAATCGTATATTACGTTCAGAAGATGGTGATGAAATCAAAAAAATTCTCTCTCAGGAAATGAATGACGCTGACTGTATGTGTTTTACAGGAAGAATAACTAGGTTAGTAAATTCACTCAATGGATTCTTTACTGACATCATATTTGAGATAAATTCTGCAGAACAAATTGGAAATATTATGACAGTTATTCGAAATAAATTGAATAATGAAAATAGATATTCAATTCCAATATTTAAAGAAGAACTTTCAAATGAATTGAATGAAAGACAGTATAACCCTAGCGTTATCAGTGAGTGGTTGAAATATATTGAATAAAATAACTTAACATGTACCATTACCTAATTCATAAAAATAATCCTATAATATCACTTACTTGAGAACCTTATCTCCGTCTTCCATTTTTTTACAACCATATTAACTATACCATTCATTTGTCATGTACTCATCATAGTCAAACCTTTATAAATATATAACCCATCTATTTTAACTTTATAAAATAGAACATATTAATATAGATTCTCGACGAGAAATGAGTGACATATTAAGAAATGAGTCATATATCGGGAAATGATCTTCAGACTATATCACAAAAAAACCTTAATCGCAATAATGTATATCCAAATCGAAACCATAACTATAAAAAAAATCACCATTTAAGGCAATTTTTTCTAGTTTCTAATTTTTGGGTTTTTTTTATTTTCTATTATGTATTATGGTATCATTCTATTTTATTATTATTCTTTAAATGTATATAACAATATATTTTCATATTTGTCTAATTCAATTCTATGCAACTCTTTTATTGTTTCGCTTTCTTCGTCTGTTGTTTTACTGTATATCTGTAATTCTCTCTTATGGAATGTTATTCTATGTTTTACTTCCTGTATTGTGTAGATTATAGTTGTATCTATCCTATTGTTGTAACTCGTATCGTATACATTCATATTTCGCTCATTTACAAACCACCAGTCGTAATCGTTTTTTATGAATAGATCTTCTTCTACTTCATTATTTACATTGTTTCTATAATAGTAATTATACAATTCGGTGTATGAGTAGATTCCGTCTTCATATGAATGCATTTCATATTCATTTTCTTCATCACTATTATAGAAATGTCTATAACACAAGTAACAGGTTGCCTCGTTACTGCTGTTTTTTGTAATATTTTCTCCTACGTGGTCTTTTAAATGACATAATAATTTTTTCATATGTGGTGAGTTTTCTTTTAATTCAACTAGCAATTCTCTTAGTTTTATAAATACACTTCTCATTTTGAATAATGTTTTTATTATTGTTTTCTTTTCACTTGATTTACAATTTATTGACTCTATATTATATGTTTTGTTTATAATATCGCTCATTAACCTTAGTGTATTTTTATATAAAGTTAAAACGAAATTCACTATAACAACCTCGTATATTTTATTGGATAATAAATTTTCGAATTCCGTATCTAGTATATCGTAAATACTATAGAGATTTTTTATGTTTTTTAAACACGAGCTATCTGCAAAATTATAAAATTCTTTTTTCAATTTGTTTATGAAGTCAATTACTACTGGGTGTTCTCTCATTTCATTCTCTTTTTTTATTTCATTCTCTTTTTTTGTTTCATTCTCTTTTTTTATTTCATTCTCTTTTTTTGTTGTGTATGTTATTGAAGCTGTCATTGGTTCTGATACTGTGATTGTTCTACTACGAAGTTGCATGATTTGTATTTGAAATTTGATGATATGTGTTGGTATTGATGTCTTCTTTTCAATTGTTAAATATTATAATCAATTTTGTATACCTTTTTATGTTCTTATATTATTTTTTTTATAATTATTTATACTTTCTATAAAATTGTATATGGATTTTCTTCATTATCGTCTATATATTAAATCAATATTGTTCTCTATATGAACTACTGGTAGTTCTTTCCATTATATTGCCTCTATTGTTGCTCTTTCTAGACGTTTACTAAATAAAATATTATTGAAATACCGACACAAATAAAGTGAAAATTTAATATTGTTTTTATTAAATATTAAAAAGTATTCAATAATAAAGCGACACAAAAGTAAAATAGAAAATACCAGTAACAGTAACAAAAATAAAATGAATTTGCTACCAGAAGATATGATTGATGAAATCGGAACTTTCTTATCTAGAAAAGATTTTAGATCTTCACTATCAACATCCAAAAAAATGAAATATTCCAAATGTAAATATCAATATTTAAATTTAAATAAAGAAAGTTCGAAGTTATTTGCATCAGATAATAAAAGAGGTAAATTATTCAGAGGTAAAGTATTATCAAAAATAGCAAATCCAAATAAACAATTATCACTTAATTTATCTTGTTGTCAGGAAATAACAGATGTATCAATGCTCGGAAACGTTCATACTTTGGATTTATCAGGATGTTCTAATATAACAGATGTATCAATGCCTGGAAACGTCCATACATTGGATTTATCATATTGTCATAACATAAATCGTGTATCAATGCTTGGTAATCTCCATGCCTTGAATTTATCATATTGTAAAATGATAACAGATGTATCAATGCTTGGAAACGTCCATACTTTGGATTTATCTCATTGTAGAGGAATAACAGATGTATCAAAATTAGGAAAAGTCCATACCATTATTTTATATGGTTGTCATGGAATATCAGATGTATCAATGCTTAGAAACGTCCATACTTTGGATTTATCTCATTGTAGTGGAATAACAGATGTATCAAAATTAGGAAAAATCCATACCATTATTTTATATGGTTGTCATGGAATAACAAATGTATCAATGCTTGGTAATGTCCATACTTTGAATTTATCTTGGTGTAGTGGAATAACTGATGTATCTGTGCTCAGAAAGGTTCACAAATTGTATTTATCTCATTGTAGAGGAATAACTCGTAAATAAATACTCGGAAACGTCCATAATTTTGATTTATCGGGTTGGTGAATATTTTAAAAAAATAATAAAACAGAAAAAAAATGTTATTCATATCAAATTGAATACTTTTTTTTCATTATATAAAAAAGGTACTGTTTTACCCCCCATGGTTATTCTATTTTTTTTAATAAATTATATATACTACCTTATTCATAAAATATTCCTATATTATCACTTACTTGAGAACCTAGTTGCAATGTTCTCTACAATCTTGTGTTTTTTAATAAATTCTATATACTACCTCCATTCATAAAATATTCCTATAATACTACTTACTAGAGAACCTTGTCATAAAATGTTCTCTACAATCTTGTTTGTATAACTATATCATACATTTGTGTCATACTCACATT
>Ga0209390_10010794_pt1 | contig 10617 bp, 6 predicted proteins | sample BON01_FD_187212 | JGI IMG/M metagenome (GOLD analysis project Ga0209390, IMG submission 187212) | Freshwater microbial communities from Lake Bonney liftoff mats and glacier meltwater in Antarctica - BON-01 (SPAdes) (version 2) | ecosystem: Environmental > Aquatic > Freshwater > Ice > Glacier... | reverse complement strand
AGGCATTTATGAGTCAGGGATATATCAGGAATTGTAGTTGGGGTTATAAGTGCGAGGAAAAATGGGAAGATTTAGAAAGCACTAGCATATCGTCAATCAGGTTCTGTGGGGCTTGTGAAAGGGAAGTCCATCGCTGCGATAACAGGGATGACTTGGTTCAGAATGTATTGCTAAATCGTTGCGTTTATTTTGAAAGCGCTTTGCTAAAGGATGATAATAAGTCAGAGTATCGAAATACCTCATTGGTTGGATTGGCGGATAGCAATCATTATTTAAAATAAGTCATCCATGTACTGATCAAGAGTTAAAATTCAATGAAGTGCTTGGGGTAATCAGCAGCTCCTTGCGGATTATCTTCACTGTCTCCGGTGCAGCTATGCCTATGGCTGCTCTTCCCTGCTGCAGGTTGAATAGCACTATCTCGATTGGGCCATCTGAGGTTTCCAGAATGATCCTTTGGCCTTCTTTACGTTCGAGTACCAGCATGATATTCATCCTTGATAAGGTTGGTTGATATATGACCAGCTTAGGACAGCTTTGGGGTAGCCGCCAGTTTTTGGCTGATGTTTCATTGTAGGCTATCTTACTGCGACACTTAATGTCGCAACATAATGTTTTCGAAATTGCTGGATTGTTCCTAAGGTACTGGCGTGGATTTTTTAGCTTAAAAGATACTTGTTGGAATTAGCTTTTCGGGCTATCGTCCTGCAGGCATCTTTCATGAGTCACAAGGATAAGAATCTGATCATTTGAGGGCGGGAACTTGAGATGGCATCAAAGTAGGTTGAAACCGCAGATAAGCAGGGGTTTCAAAGAAGTTATGAAGTTGATAGCGTTCGCCAGAATACAGCATCGGGGTCGGCAAACTTTCGATCAATAAAATAAAAATAATGAGCATATTGTGTTATGGCCATCTATTCGAAACCAGCATGGGCTCTGATGAAAGAAATGGCATTGGAGCTCGCAGGAAAGCCGGGAGAAATCTTCACTAAACAGAGGGCGATTAACTGGTTTGCGCTGAAGTATCCAAAGATAAAAACTGGAACAGTAACTGCGCATTTGATTCGTCTTTCTACGAATGCTCAAACTCGGACGCATTACAACGCAAAGCCAGGTCAAGATGACGTGTTCTATCAGTTAGATGGTAGTCACTTCAGGCTATATGACCCCATACATGACCCGGTTCCAATCTATACAGAAAAAGGAGGTTTTGAGCGTCCGCAGGAATTTTACGCAGAAGAAGCCAGTGAGGATGAGTTCCCTGCATCTTCGGGTTCTGATCAGTTCGCCTACGAGTCTGATCTGAGAAATTATTTGGCCAAGAATTTGTATCTGATAGAGCCTGGCTTGCGGATGTACGAGGAGGAGGGGATTACAGGAATCGAATTTCCGGTTGGCGGACGATTTATAGACATTTTAGCTGTGGACTCAGTTGGTGGACTTGTAGTTATTGAGCTGAAAGTATCGCGCGGGTACGATCGAGTAGTAGGGCAAATTCTGCGGTATATGTCATGGATTGGGAAGAATCAAGCAGATGCTGATCAACGTGTCAGAGGGTTTATTGTAGCCCGAGAAATTACTGAAGACTTAATGCTCGCTTGCTCATTGGTGCCGAGTATTACACTCGTTGAATATCAGCTTTCCTTGTCGCTTAATAAAGTCAGAAACTAAGCGCTGTGACAGTAGCTACATTTTTTCAGGAAGGCAGGCTCATTAGCGTATCGAAGACATCCGGCTAAGTCTATGACTATTAGATTGCATCTAAAGCTGACCCAGCTGTTGCATTGAGTTTGACCCTTCTAGCTATATGCAAGCCCGAAATACTCAGAAAAAGAATTGCAGGCAGTCGATCAATCGATCCCGCAAGTCAACAGGTTATGCTCGTAGTTCTTTTGCGTAATGTTTTTATTCGCCATTAAGAATATTTTTTTATTGAAAGACCTCGGAACAAGGAAGAGAAAGTCACACATGAACCAATTTGCCCACAACAAGCTTGTCTCCTTCATCTGGTCGATCGCGGACGATTGTCTTCGCGACGTTTATGTCCGCGGCAAATACCGCGATGTTATCCTGCCGATGGTGGTGCTTCGCCGCCTCGACACGCTGCTTGAACCCACCAAGCCCGCCGTTTTGAAAGAAGTCCGCTTCCAAAAGGACGAAATGAAGGCGACCGAATTGGACGATGCCCCGCTCAAGGCAGCCTCTGGCTACGTGTTCTTCAATACCAGCAAATGGACGTTGAAACAATTGCATGCCACCGCCACCAACAACCAGCAAATCCTGCTGGCCAACGTCGAGGATTACCTCGGCGGCTTTAGCGACAATGTCAAAGAGATCATCTCGCGCTTCAAGCTGCAGGAACAGATGCGGCACATGGCGAACAAGCAGGTCCTGCTGGATGTGCTAGAAAAGTTCATCTCGCCCTACATCAACCTCACGCCGCACCAAGTCGAAGACCCCGACGGCAATACGCTTCCGGCGCTCAGCAACCTCGGCATGGGTTATGTCTTCGAAGAGCTGATCCGCAAGTTCAACGAGGAAAACAACGAAGAAGCCGGGGAGCATTTTACCCCGCGCGAAGTGATCCATCTGATGACGCACCTGATCTTTGACCCGATCAAGGCTCGCCTGCCCCCGGTCATGACCATCTATGACCCCGCCTGCGGCAGCGGCGGCATGCTGACGGAGTCGCAGAACTACGTCATCGACCCCGAAGGCCAAATCAGGGCCACCGGCGACGTCTACCTTTACGGCAAGGAAATCAACGACGAGACCTATGCAATCTGCAAATCCGACATGATGATCAAGGGCAACAACCCCGAGAACATCAAGGTCGGCTCCACCCTCTCGACCGATGAATTCGCCGCCAATCGCTTTGACTTCATGCTGTCCAATCCGCCCTATGGCAAAAGCTGGAACAGCGAACTCAAATACATCAAAGACGGCAAAGACGTCATCGATCCACGCTTTAAGGTCCAACTCGCCGATTACTGGGGCAATATTGAGTCTCAGGGCGCCACCCCGCGCTCCAGCGACGGCCAGTTGCTGTTCCTGATGGAAATGGTCGGCAAGATGAAGTCCACCAAGGACAGCCCCATCGGCGCGCGCATCGCCTCGGTGCACAACGGCTCAAGCCTGTTCACCGGCGACGCGGGTGGTGGCGAATCCAACATCCGCCGCCACATCATCGAAAACGACGTGCTGGACACCATCATCCAGCTGCCGAACAACCTGTTCTACAACACCGGCATCACCACCTATATCTGGCTGCTGACCAATGCCAAACCCGCCGACAGGCAGGGCCGCGTGCAGTTGATCGACGCCAACCTGCTGTACCGCAAACTGCGCAAGAACCTCGGCGACAAGAACTGCGAATTCGCGCCCGAAGATATCGACGCGATCACCAGCGCCTACCTCGCCTTTCAGCCTGTCGAACGCCAACTCAACGCGAACGGCGATCCCGCCGGCATTGCCGTGCAGATCTTCGACAACACCGATTTCGGCTATCACAAGGTCACAATCGAGCGCCCCGACCGTCGCCGCGCCCAGTTCAGCGCCGAACGGCTGGCCCCTCTGCGGTTCGAGAAATCCCTGCGCGAACCGATGGAACACCTGTGGGAAACCCATGGCGAGGCGGTCTATGACGCAGGCTTTCTGAAAGGACAGGCCAAGCCGATCATGGTCTGGTGCGAGGAACAGGGCATCACCCTGAACGCCAGCGCCCGCGCCAAGCTGCTGGATACCGCCAACTGGAAGCGGCTGCGCGAACTGCTGGCGCATGGCCACACTCTGATGCAGGTTGTGGGCACCGATGAGACCGCTGATTACAACGCCTTTGTCGACCGCGTGACCAAGGTGCTGAAGACCCGCAAGATCAAGCTGTCGGCGACGGAAAAGAACGCCATCCTGAATGCGATCAGCTGGTATGCAGAGGATGCGGAAAAGGTCATCGACAAATCCCTGCGACTGTCGGGTGCCGAGCTTGCGGCGGTGACAGCGCGGCTGGGCTGCGATGTGGCCGATCTGGGCGACTTCGGGCTGTATAGGCAAGCCGACGGCAGCTGGCTGACCTACGCCTCCAACGCCGACCTGCGCGATAGCGAGTCTGTGCCGCTGAAAGACAGCATCCACCGCTATTTCCGGGCCGAGGTGAGGCCCCATGTCGATGAGGCCTGGATTAACCTCGATACGGTCAAGATCGGGTATGAGATCAGCTTCAACAAATACTTCTACCGCCACAAACCCCTGCGGGGCCTGGATAAGGTGACGGCGGACATTCTGGCGCTGGAACAGCAGGCGGACGGGCTGATCTCGGATATTTTGGGGGTGCCGGTGGCGGCGCTGTCGGAGGTTGAATGATGGAGGGGTTGGGCTATAAGCCATACGAATCCTACAAGGACAGTCACGCGAGCTGGCTCGGCGAAGTGCCGTCAGACTGGCAGGTTGGTCCCGGCCGGATTTGCATCTACGAGAACAAGGATAAAAACACCGGCATGAAGGAAAGCACCGTGCTTTCCCTCAGCTATGGTCGCGTCATTGTCAAAGACGAGGACAAGATGACCGGGCTGGTGCCGGAAAGCTATGAGACCTACCAGATCGTTCAACCCGGCGACATCATCATTCGCGGCACTGACCTTCAAAACGATGTCACCAGCCTTCGCACTGGGCTGGCTAAGGATCACGGCATCATCACTTCGGCTTACATCAACCTGCGCTCAAAACCGAACGCCTACGCAGAGTTTCTGCACTACGTCTTGCATTCCTATGACGTGAAGAAGGTTTTCTACGGATTGGGATCAGGCCTGCGCCAGAACCTTTCTTATGTTGACTTCAAGTATCTGACGATTCCGCTCCCCAGCCTTCCTGAACAGCGTGCCATTGTGGCGGTCCTTGATGACAAATGCGCCAAGATCGAGGGGGCGGTGAAGATCAAGGAAGATCAGATCGCGCTGCTGCGCGAGCGGCGGCAGATCATCATCCAGGACGCCGTCACCCGCGGCCTGAACCCCGCCGCCCCGATGAAGGACAGCGGCATCGACTGGATCGGCCAAATCCCCGCACATTGGAAGGTGAAGCCGCTCCGCCACATTTCCAAAATCCATTCAGGAAACGGCTTTCCCATTGAGCTACAGGGCGATGAAAACGGCACAATTCCTTTCATGAAAGTGAGTGATTTTTCCTCAACGAGCAGAGACATTGATACAGCAAACAACATGGTCAGCGAGAAAACCATAAAACAAAGAGGTTGGAATAAAGTTCCGATTGGCGCTTTGGTTACGGCGAAGATCGGTGAGGCGTTGAGAAAGAACCATCGCAACATTATTCAAACAGAGGCAGTTATCGACAACAATTGCATCGCGTTCGAAGCGATGGGCGTAGACTCCATCTATTTTTATTGGCTGCACAAAATTATTGACTTCGAATGGTTTGTTAACCCCGGCGCAGTTCCCAGCATTTCGGTGTCAAAATACAAATCTGAGAAGTCTGCCCTGCCGCCTCTCACGGAACAGAGAAAGATTGTTGAGCATATAGTCAAGCAATCTACGAAAATTGATGACGGCATCGCGATCAAACAAGACCAGATCGCCGCGCTCAAGGAATACAAAACCAGCCTGATCAACGCGGCCGTCACCGGCAAGATCAAAGTCATTTAGGGGGTAGCATGGTCAGCAACACACGCGAAATCGCGCTCGAACAGGCTATTCAGAAACATCTGACCGGCCATACGACCGAAGACATGGCAGGCCAGCCCGCACCGGTGGGCGGCGGCCCCTATCGCATCGGCCTGCCCGGTGATTTCAACGCTCAGTTCGCCCTCGACACCGCGATGTTCTGGCAGTTCCTGCACGCGACGCAGGGCAAGGAACTGGCCAAGCTGCAATCGCGCAACCCGTCAGATTGGCAAGCCAAGATCCTTGAACGCTTTGATCGCATGATCAAAAAGAATGGCCTGCTGCAACTGCTGAAAAAGGGCCTCGACGTTGACGACGCGCATCTGACGCTGATGTATCCCGCGCCCCTCGCCAGCTCTGCCGCCCGTGTCCATGAAAACTTCACCGCCAATATCTGGAGCATCACCCGCCAGGTCCGCTATAGCCAGACCAACCCGCTGGAAGAAATCGACATGGTGCTGTTCCTGAACGGCATGGCCCTGATCACGGTGGAGTTGAAAAACGCCTGGACCGGCCAGACCGCTCGCTTTCACGGCCAAAAGCAATACCGCGACAATCGCGACGCCACCCAGCCCCTGCTGCAGTTCGGCCGCGCATTGGTGCATATGGCAGTGGACACCGACGAGGTGTTCATGGCCAGCAAACTCGCAGGCCCCGCGACGTTCTTCCTGCCGTTCAACAAGGGCCACAACAAAGGCGAGGGCAACCCGCCCAACCCGAACGGCCACAAGACCGCCTATCTGTGGGAAGAGGTGTTCCAGCCCGCCAGCCTTGCAGGCATAATCCAGCATTTCGTGCTGCTGGAGGGCAAGGCCGCCGATCCGCTAGCCAAGAAATCGCTGATCTTCCCGCGCTATCAACAGCTGGACGTGGTGCGCCGCCTGCTGGACCATGCGTCCACCAACGGTGTTGGCCACAGCTATCTGATCCAGCATTCGGCTGGGTCAGGCAAATCGAACTCGATCACTTGGGCCGCGTATCAGCTGATCGAAACCTACCCCAAAAGCACCAGCCTGCCCGGTGCGCGCGGTCTGGACCAGCCGCTGTTTGACAGCGTCATCGTGGTAACGGACCGCCGCTTGCTGGACAAGCAGCTGCGCGACAACATCAAGGATTTCTCCGAGGTCAAGAACATCGTCGCCCCGGCGCTGCGCTCGGCCGACCTGAAATCGGCGCTGGAGAACGGCAAGAAGATCATCATCACGACGATCCAGAAGTTCCCGTTCATTATCGACGGCATTTCGGACCTGAGTGACAAGCGGTTTGCTGTGATCATCGACGAGGCGCACAGCGGGCAAAGCGGCCAAGCCCATGACAACATGAACCGCGCGATGGGCGCGGGAGATGTGGACCCGGACGAGGACGACCCGCAGGACCGCATTCTGGCCGCCATGCAATCTCGCAAGATGCGCGGCAACGCGTCCTATCTGGCTTTCACCGCCACGCCCAAGGCCACAACACTGGAAAAGTTCGGCGAGCAGCAGCCTGATGGCAGTTTCAAGCCGTTCCACCTTTACAGCATGAAACAGGCCATCGAGGAGGGCTTCATCCTCAACGTGCTTGCCAATTACACGACCTACAAAAGCTATTACGAAATCCAGAAATCGGTGGAGGAGAACCCGCAGTTCGACACCAAGAAGGCCCAAAAGAAGCTGCGCGCCTATGTCGAACGCAGCCAGCACACGATCAACACAAAGGCCGAGATCATGCTGGACCATTTCATCCCGCAGGTCGTGAATACCAAGAAGCTCCGGGGCAAAGCCAAGGGAATGATCATCACCCAGAGCATCGAAGCCGCGATCCGCTACTACAAGGCGGTGACCAAGCTGCTTGATGCGCAAGGAAACCCGTTCAAGGCACTGGTCGCCTTTTCGGGCGAGAAGACGGTCGATGGTATAAAATACTCCGAAGCCGAGATGAACGGCTTCGCCGAGAGCGAAACACGGGAGAAATTCGATACCGACGACTATCGGCTGCTTATCGTGGCGAACAAGTATCTGACCGGATTTGACCAACCCAAGCTAACCGCGATGTACGTGGACAAGAAGCTGCAGTTTGTCTTGGCGGTCCAGGCGCTATCGCGGCTCAATCGGTCAGCCCCCAAGCTAGGTAAGCGAACAGAAGACCTATTCGTTCTCGATTTTTTCAACAGCGTCGATGACATCAAGACCGCCTTCGACCCCTTCTACACCGTAACCACGCTGTCCGAGGCGACCGACGTCAACGTGTTGCACGAGCTGAAGGACGCTCTGGATCAAGTGGGCGTGTACGAATGGCAGGAGGTCGAAGACTTTGTGGCCCGGTATTTTGCCGGTGAGGATGCCCAAACCCTCAGCCCGATCATCGACATCGCTGCCAATCGTTTCAACGCCGAACTGGAGTTGCCCGATGCGGAGAAGATCGACTTCAAGATCAAGGCGAAGCAGTTCGTGAAGATCTACGGCCAGATGGCGTCGATTATCCCTTTTGAGGTAATGGAATGGGAAAAAGTTTTCTGGCTGCTGAAGTTCCTGATCCCCAAGCTCAAGATCAAGGACCCCAATCAAGACATGCTTGACGAGCTGTTGGAGGCCGTAGACCTTTCATCGTATGGATTGGAACGCACGAAACTGAGTCATGAAATCGGTCTCGATGCTTCCGACACAGAACTTGCTCCCCAAAATCCGAACCCGCGCGGCAACCGCGACGGTGATCCGGAAACCGACCCGCTGGATGACATCATTCGCAGCTTCAACGAGCGTTGGTTTCAGGGCTGGAGTGCGACGCCAGAAGAACAACGGATCAAGTTCGTCAACATCGTCAATAGCATCCGTGCTCACCCGGACTACGCAGCCAAGTATGAGGACAATGCTGACCCATATAATCGTGGCCTCGCATTGGAAAAGATGCTGCAGGACGTGATGCTCAAAAGGCGCAAGGAAGAGCTGGAGCTGTATAAGCTCTTTGCTTCAGACCCGGCGTTCAAGGCTGCATGGAGTCAAAACATTCAAGAAGTACTAAATGGCAACTTAGATGGTCGGCAGGCCTACTAACCGCCAAGACAACCAGTGCAAGGACAGCCTTCGATGCAGTACTGACCTAGGTGTGACCAGCAATCCAGTCGTTGCAACCTGCGGTAATTACTATCAAATTATGGACATGTCGGGCGGCATCTATGATGACGGAGAGTGGTTGTGTGGGGGCTGCATTTCAGAGCATGTATCTTGGGAGTCGTCGGGTGTCGGGAAAAAGCTTTTCGGGACGTGCCTGCAGGGCGAGCAACGGACTCCTGGCTCTTATAGTCCGTTGTCCAAGGCCATCAAGAATTAGAAATTAATATAAAAATCAATTAGATAAAAAACTGAGCCGCCCCGACAAACGGACTCCAAAAACTCATAGTCCGTTATGCGGATTTTAAGCTATTGAAAAACAAGGAATTTTGGTGGGCCCACCTGGACTCGAACCAGGGACAAACGGATTATGAGTCCGGCTTTAATTGTATTTCCCCCTGTTGATTGCCATTCTAAAAACTATAATTATTCTAGTAAAAACAAATATATAGAGAAATACCCTGTTTTATTGTGTTGATTGATATTCCGCTATATACTGAAAATCTGGTTACAGAATGGTTACAGTTTTCAGGGGTGCGATATGGCAAAGGTAAAACTAACAGCCGGACGGGTGGCAAAATTCCAGTGTGAAGATGGCAAGTCGCAATCCTTCCTTTGGTGCGATGAAGTGCCGGGGCTGGCCGTTCGCGCCTTATCGGGCAATGACACAAACAAACGGTATATTTTCCAAGCCAAGGTAAACGGCAAATCCATGCGCGTGACCATCGGCAAGGTTAGCGTGTGGACGATAGGCAAAGCGCAAGACGAAGCCCGCCGCCTGCAAGTTCTAATTGACCAAGGCAACGACCCGCGCCAAGTGAAGACCGAGAAAGCCGCCGCCAAGGTAGCCGATGCCGCCGCTCTGGTGGCGCGGGAAGCCCGCGAAACGGTAACAGTGGGCTTGGCATGGGGCGAATATCTGAAAGCTCGTAAACCCTATTGGGGTGCGCGACACCATGATGACCATGTGGAAATGATGCAACCCGGTGGCGGCAAAAGGAAGCGAAGCACAAAGCCGACCGAGCCGGGTGTATTGGCGTCACTGGCAACAGTTCGCCTTGTTGACCTGACTCCCGAGCGTGTGAACGAATGGGCGAGAGTGGAAGGTGCCACCCGAGCAGGCCGCGCCCGCCTTGCCGTTCGTCTGCTGAGAGCCTTTATTACTTGGTGCAGTGAGCAGAAAGACTACAAGGGAATACTGATCGACAACCCCGCTAAAAGTAAGACAGCCCGCGAGATTCTAGGCAAGCCAAAATCTATTGATGATGTGATACAGAAAGAGCAATTACCTGCATGGTTCGCCGCCGTGAAGCAAATCGGCAATCCCGTTATTTCAGCCTATCTGCAAGCCCTGATACTGACGGGTGCGCGTCCGAATGAACTAACAGCCCTGCGCTGGGAGGATGCAGATTTTCGGCATGGTGGAACGCTGACTATCCGCGACAAGGTGGAAGGACTGCGAGATATTCCCCTGCCACCTTATCTGGCGCAATTACTGGCAGCATTGCCGCGCCGCAATGGTTTTGTTTTCAGTAGCCCGACCGCGAAGGGTGGGCACTTAATCGACCCGCACGATGCCCACGATAAAGCCTGTACAATTGCGGGCCTTGAGATGACGCTATATGGATTGCGCCGTTCGTTTGCAACCCTGAGTGAGTGGATAGAGATGCCCGCCGGTATTGCTGCGCAGATACAAGGGCACAAACCAAGCGGAGTGCGTGAAAAGCACTACATTCGCCGCCCGCTCGACCTGTTGCGTATGTGGCACGTCAAAATTGAGTCATGGATATTGAACGAGGCAGGCATTCAGTTTGTGCCAGCACAGGCAGGGTTGCGGGCAGTAAAGTAATCGAGTT
>Ga0209390_10010791_pt1 | contig 10619 bp, 8 predicted proteins | sample BON01_FD_187212 | JGI IMG/M metagenome (GOLD analysis project Ga0209390, IMG submission 187212) | Freshwater microbial communities from Lake Bonney liftoff mats and glacier meltwater in Antarctica - BON-01 (SPAdes) (version 2) | ecosystem: Environmental > Aquatic > Freshwater > Ice > Glacier... | reverse complement strand
CCCCCTCCCCCGTGGGGGTAAAGGTTAGGGTTAACCCTAAGCCCGGGTTAACCCAGACTGGGGTTAAGGGTCGACCCTTATCAATGGAGGGGCCCATACACCCGTCAGCTCGGGTTAACCCCCTCGGGTTAACCCGAGGTTAACCCGATAGCCCGATCAATGGAGGGGCCAGACACCCGTCACCTCGGCCTTTGTAGGCTCGGTCCCCATCGGCCTGCGAGCGAGGGTGGGAATACGGTAAAAAAAAGGTGCACTCTCGGGTCAACACACGTCAACACGCCCAGGTTAACCCGTGTGTTCATGCTGCGGGCGTCGCCTCTTCGAGCACTGGCCGTCCGCCGACGTGCAATGCGGCCTCCATCGGCACTCTCATGCCAAGGTGGCGGAGAAGACGGTTGTGGTGGCCGTGGATTTCTATAGGTAGTTGTCATCGTAGTAGTAGTAGTAGTAGTAGTAGTAGTAGTAGTAGCAGCAGTAGCACTCGTTGTAGTCGTAGTAGTAGTAATAGTAGTATTAGTAGTAGGGTGAAGAGGTTAACCCGAACGGGGGGGTTGACCCGAGCCGTTGGGTCATTCCTCGACTTCCCCGGGGGGATAACCCGAACGGGGTAGACGAAGAATAACATCGGGTTCAAGGCGCCCTGTGCGCCATAGTGATTCGACTTCGAGTTCCCTATACTCAAAACGACGAAACTCTGAGTCGAAATTTGCTGAGGTACCTAGGCTCTGTCCCCATCGGCTTGCGCGGGGAAGCGGTTAAAGGTGCCCTGCAGCTATTAAGTACACGCTATAGGTAAATTCGCTTTGCTCAGGTACCTGAGCGAACGTCGGTTTCAAGTTCTGACGGCGATCGCCAGCGATTTATCCTAGACCCATGAAACTGGAACCATTCAAAACATGCGATTGGCCGACTCAAAACTAAAACCGTCGTTCTTTATGAGTCACAGCACCAAAGTAATTAGTATAGTTTGATTAACCCACCGCCATCACAACCGTCGGGTTTACCCTTAAACCTTAGCCCCTGCTACTACTACTACTACTACTACGACTTGATACTTCGACTACTATGACTACTACTACTACGACGACTACTACTATGACTACTACTACTACTACGACTACTACGACTACCACTTCTACTACTACTACTACTACTACTACTACGACTTGATACTTCGACTACTACGACAACTACTACTACGACGACTACTACTACTACGACTACTACTACTACTACTACTACTACTACGACGACGACGACGACTACTACTACTACTGCTACTACTACTACTACGACGACTACTATTACTACTACTACTACTACTACTACTACTACTACTACTACTACTACTACTACTACTACTACTACTACTACTACTACTACTACTACTACTACTACTACTACTACTGCTACTACTACTACTACTACGGCTTACTACTACGACTATCACAACTACTAGGAAGGTTGGGCCCTAACCTGAAACCTGGGACGGTATGTGTTTGCGGCATGAACGGCTTGAGAAAAGGCATTACCACGAATCAATAGCCACCGTATCCGGCTGTCGGGTCATGGCCCGACCTTCCTACCAATGTTCAAGCAGTTTCGCCAGCCTTTAGTAACGTAAACACGCATCGTCCTAGGTTCCAGGTTGGGGCCCGACCTTCCTACCTGTATAAGTCCACAGCCACCACAACCGTCTTCTCCGCCATCTTAGCCATGAGAGTGCCGATCGAATACCACTCCTTCGCCTCCTCCTCCTCCACCTACTGCAACAACAACAACAAAAACTACTACCACTACTACTACTACTGCGACTATGACGACTACTACTACGGCAACTACGGCAACTACCTGTAGAAATCCACCGCCACCACGACCGTCTTCTCCGCCACCTTGGCCATGAGGTTGCCGATCGTGGCCGCCTACTTCTACTACTATTGCTACTGCTACTTCTACTGCTACTACTACACCAAGTACTACTGCCACTATTACGACTATGATAACTATTAAGACTGCTACCTGTAGAGGTCTACCGCCACCACAACCGTCTTCTCCGCCACCTTAGCCATGAGAGTCCCGATCGAATACCACTGTTCCTCTTCCTCCTCCTCCTACTACTACTACTACAACTAGTACTACTGCTACTACCACTACTACGACTACTTACAACGTTTACCTGTAGAAATCCACGGCCACCACAACCGTCTTCTCCGCCACCTTGGCCATGAAAAAAATACTACTACTACTACAACCAAGACAATTACTCCTCCTACTTCTACTACTACTACTACGACTACTACTACAACAACAACTAGAGCTACTGCTGCTACTACTACTACTACTCCTACTTCTACTACTACTACTACTACTACTAGTACTACTACTACTATTGCTACTACTACTTCTTCTACTACTACTGCCACTACTACTACTACTACTACTACTACTACTACTACTACTACTACTACTACTACTACTACTACTACTACTACTGTTACTGCTACTACAACTAGTATTACTCCTGCTGCTGCTACTACTATTACAACTACGACTATCTGTAGAAATCCACGGCCACCACAACCGTCTTCTCCGCCACCTTGACCATGAGGTTGCCGATCGAGGCCGCATTACTATTACTATTACTAGTACTACCTCCACTACTACTACTACTACGACTACAACGAGTGCTACTGCTACTGCTACTGCTACTACTACTACTACTACTACTACTACTACTACTACTACTACTACTACTACTACGACTTCTACCTGTAGAAATCCACGGCCACCACAACCGTCTTCTCCGCCACCTTGGCCATGAGAGTGCCGATGGAGGCCGTATTGCACGTCGGCGGACGGCCAGTGCTCGAAGAGCCGACGCCCGCAGCATGAACACACGCGGCCCACAGCGCGTCTCCACGGCCCTGTTTGCGGTAGAGAGAGGGGCATGGTTGCGTTATAGACATATTGTTCTTTAAAGGGAGGTAGCAAAGTGAAATTCTGAATCGGCCGGTCAGTGCTAGATGACGTGACGCCCTCGGCGCCAGCGCACGCGGCCCACAGCGCGCCGCAAAGACCCTGTTCAAAAAAGGGCGCGGTTCAGTTAACTCGTTGTTGTTGTTGTCGTTGCTGTCTTTAGCTAGGTAGAAACGCGAAATTCGGAATTGGCCGGCCAGTACTGAAAGAGGCAACCCCCGCAGCGCTAGCGTACGCGGCCCACAGCGCTCCTCCTCGACCCTGTTTGAAATAAAGGGCGCGGTTCGGTTAGACAGACGGGTTAAGGGTTAACCCTAACCTAACCCTGAATTGGCCGGTTAGCACTTGAAGAGGCGACGCCCGCAGCGCCAACACACGCGGCCCAAAGCGTGCCGCCACGACCCGGTTTGCAATAGAGAAAGGGCGCGGCTCAGTTAAAAGGCAGGTTGTTGTGGTTGTTGCTGTGTCTGTAGCGAGGTAGCAAAGCGACAGTTTAGACTGGCCGGCCAGTACTGCAAGAGGCAACGCCCGCAGCGCCAACCCATGCGGCCCACAGCGCGCCTCCTCGACCCTGTTTTAAATAAAGGGCGCGGTTTGGTTAGAGAAACAAGTTGTTGTTGTTGCTGTCTATGCAGCATGAGATTTTGAATCGGACGGCTAGTATTTGAACGAGGCGACGCCCGCAACGCTGGCGTCCGCAGCTCAAAGCGCGCCACCGCGACCCTGTTTGCGGTAGAAAAGGGCGCGGTTAAGTTAGAGAGACGGGTTGTTGTTGTTCTTCGGGTTAAGGATTGACCCTTAACCCTGCCAGCGCACGCGGCCCACCGCGCGCCACTGGGTTAACCCTATTACTCACATCAGGTTCACCCGATGTGATTAATAGGGTCGTAGCGTCGACTCCCTCCCTAAGCACCTAAATATATTCAAGGGAGCCCCCCCGTAGGCCTCCAGAGCCACTCTCGGATCAGTTCCCTGTACGTGTGTGCTCGTGTCCCCTTTGTTTGTTAATCATCTGTGTAAGAGGCTTGCTGCGTCGTTGTTGTGGGTTGGGGTTAACCCGAGGAGGGTGCCTATAACGAGGTAGAGCTAGACGCGACGCGCGCAACGCCAGCGCACACGGCACACACGCGCAGGCTAACCTCGGGTTAACCCTAACACTGACAGAGAACAACACCCCCGACACCGACACACGCGCACACGACAAGAACACGCTCTCCCAGGTGATCATATCATGCAATTGGGCTCATACAAAACAGAGAAGACGATGGTTGACGGGTTAACCCGTAGGCCTCCAAAGCCACTCTCGGATCAGTTCCCTGTGCGTGTGTGCTCGTGTGTTCTTCGTGTATTAACCGTCTGTGTAAGAGGCTTGCTGCGTCGTTGTTGTGGGTGCCTATAACGAGGTAGAGCTAGATGACGCGACGCGCGTTAACCCGCCAGCGTAAGCGGCACACACGCGCAGGTTAACCCGCAGGCCTCCAAAGCCACTCTCGGATCAGTTCCCTGTGCGTGTGTGCTCGTGTCCCCTTTGTATTATAAACCGTCTGTGAATCATATGGTCGCGGCGTCGACCCCCCCCGCCCAAGCACCTGGATATATCCAAGGGAGCTCTCATTCGGCTCCCAAAGCCACTCTCGGATCAGTTCCCTGTGCGTGTGTGCTCGTGTGTTCTTTGTATAGTAACCGTCTGTGCATATACGCATTTGGTTAGGGGAGCGCGCACCTGCCCGTCTGCAGAGTCGAGCGTGCACACAGCTTGGCCTATACAAGGCACTGTTTTACTTGTAGTCGTTTGTGCACGAGTCTATCGTCCTTTCATTCTTCCGGCCCGCCTGCATTGCCCACACTGTTGCAATACTATTGCACGGCTATTGGGCAATGTACCACCGCCCCGCTCGACCTCCCTTTTGTATGCCGTACATCATACACTATTGGTAATAACAAGATCGTGCAAAGGCCAACACGTAACGGCGAAACAAGTCGTCGCGGGCCGCAGACACACTTTATCGAATATGTAGTTTTGTTATTTGTTTAGTTCCTAGTCTAACCACGAGCGTGGATGCTATATGAGTATCCGCATTTAGATGAGCAAGGGCGCACCTGCCCGTCTGCAGAGTCGAGCGTGCACGTAACGGCGAAAAACGCGTCGCGGGCCGCACACACGTTATCGAATATGAAGTTTTGTTATGTGTCTAGTTCGCAGTCTAACCACGAGCGTGGCTGCCTTATATGAGTATACGCATTTAGATGAGCAAGGGCGCACCTGCCCGTCTGCAGAGTCGAGCGTGCACGTAACGGCGAAAAACGTGTCGCGGGCCGCAGACATGCACTATATCGAATATGTAGTTTTATTAATCATATAGTTAGTAGACTTACCAAGAGCGTGGCTGCTATGTGAAAAGCACGCGACTAGCGGTGCGTGACGTGCCTAAGGGCTTGCTTCGCACGCACTCTGCGGGCCTAGCAGGCACCCTTATGGGGTGGCTTCCCAACTTGTAGAGTATTGTTTGCGCGTGCGCCAGTGCTTAGGGCTGTGTGTCTTAGTTTCTGTGCATATACGCATTTAGTTAGGGAAGCGTGCACCTGCCCGTCTGCGGAGTCGAGCGTGCACGTAACAGCGAAAAAAAGCGTCGCAGGCCGCAGACACACTTGATCGAATATGTAGTTTTGTTATTGTATCGTTAGTAGACTTACCAAGAGCGTGACTGTTAAGTGAATCATACGGTCGCGGCGTCGACTCCCCCCGCCCAAGCACCTAGATATATCCAAGGGAGCTCTCATTCGGCTCCCAAAGCCACTCTCGGACTAGTTCCGTGTGCATGTGTGCCCGTGTGCTCTTTTCATGTAAACTGTCTGTGAATAGATTGTTGTTCATTGTTTCTGTGAATACGGAGCCGCGTACGCGGCTAGCGGTGCGTGGCGTGCCTAAGGGCTTGCTTCGCACGCACTCTGCCTAGCAGGCTCGCCTATGGGGTGGCCTCCTAACTTGTAGAGTATTGTTTGCGCGTGCGCCAGTAGTTAAGGCTGTGCGTCTTTGTTTCTGTGCATATCCGCATTTAGTTGGGTGAGGGCGCACCTGCCCGTCTGCAGAACCGAGCGTGCACGTAACAGCGAAAAAAGCGTCGCGCGCCGCAGACACTAGCTTCGCCTCAATGAGGAACCGCGTCAGAGCGCGCGTCGCACTCTCTCTTGTCACGACAATCTGCGATAGAAAACACAATGCATGATGACTATACGGGTCTGGAGTGACACGCGCTGGCGTTAGATATGTGTATATATATATATATATATATATATATATATATATATACATATATATATATGTATATATATATATAGATAGATAGATATAGATATATAGATATATAGATGTATATATATATGGGTGTGTGCGTGTGTGCGTGCGTGTAAATATATATGTGTGTGTAGGTGCGTGCGTAGCTTCGCCTCGATCAGGAACCGCGTCGGCGCGCGCGCCGCGCCTTCTTTTGTTACGACAATCTGAAGAAAAAAAAAGCCCTGCGCTCAGCTTTTATGGTGTGAGTTCTTGGTGAGTCGCGTATGTTATGAAGGATTGGCAAAAACCATTACGACCACACTGTACAGGTCTGGAGTTCAGGGCACTGGCGTTAACCCTTCGCCTCGATGAGGAACAACGTTGGCGCACGCGCCGCTCCCTCTTTTGTAACGACAATCTGCGAGAGAAAACACAATACATGAAGACCATAGTGTACGGGTCTAGAGAGAAGCGCGCTGGCATTCGTTAGTTGTAGCTTCGTCCCAATAAAGAACCGCGTCGGGGCGCGCGTCGCACTCTCTCTTGTCACGACAATCTGCGATAGAAAACACAATGCATGATGACTATACGGGTCTGGAGTGACGCGCTGGCGTTAGATAGGTGTATATATGTATATATATATATATATATATATAAATATATATAAATATATATATATATATATATATATATATATATATAAATATATATAAATATATATATATATATATATATATATATATAGAGATAGATATATAGATATAGATATAGATATATAGATATATAGATGTACATATATATATGGGTGTGTCTGTGTGTGTGCGTGCGTGTATATATATGTGTGTGTAGGTGCGTGCGTAGCTTCGCCTCGGGTTAACCCCAGGTTTAACCCTAACCGAACTGTTCGGGTTAACCCTTAACCCCCCGGGTTAACCCGATGTAACGCCGGGGGGTTAAGGCTTAACCTGCGCGCGGGGGGTTAAGGGTTAACCCGAGTAAAGCACGCGCGGGTTCACCCGATCTAACGCCAGCGCGCGCTCTAAAGGGTTAACCCGATAGCCCCTTAACCCGGCGAAGCCTCGAGTTAACCCTCAATGTGGGTTCGGGTTGACCCGCGTCGCAGCCTATTGTGTCAGGACAATCTACAATAGAGAAAACACAATAAATGACGACCATCCAGGAGTGGGTAAATATAGCTCAACGCCGCAGGGGGTGTAGCTTGTCTCGTATTCGTGTCAATGGGAAATAATTCACTTGCGCCCGGGCGGGCGCACGAGCATAGTTACTTTATAACTAGGTCAAATAACGTAACGGCAATTCGTGTATCTGTAACGATTTCATAGCCGTTGGTTGCGCTGACAAAGCGCACGCATCGCAGCCGTCCGCCCCGCCTTCTACAGGAGGAGCACGGCTGTCTCGAGCGCGGCGCCTGCTCTCTGGTGTTAGATAGGTGTAGCTTCGCCTCGATCTTAGCTCCCCAAGTTAGCCTTTACATGATATTGCCATTACTAATAGGGTATGGTACATACTGCAATGCAGAGGGATCGGGGGGAATCAATATATTGCGCAATCGTGTGGCCGATAAAGGGGGGAAGTGGGGTACTCAACAAAAGGGAGTGTTTTTACAGAATAGCATTCATTCGTGCACGACATCCTTGCCATAAACGAATATCTTGTGAAGCCTAATCCCCAAGCCTGCATCGCTTTGTGACGCAGGGTTTGCTGCCCTTTGAGGCTGTGCTGGGGTATGGCTTCTCTGTTGCTCGTGTGTGGCTCAAATGGAGTAAACTACTAAACTACTACTACTACTACTACTTCTATAGTACTGCTGCTGCTGTTATTACCACCACCACTACTACCACCACCCCACTACTACTACTACTACTACTACTACTACTACTACTACTACTACTACAACTACTACTACTACTACTGCTACTACTACTACTACTACCACTACTACCACCACTACTACTACTACTACTACTACTACTACTACTACTACCACCACTACTCCCACTACTCCCACTACTCCCACTACCACTACCACTACTACCATCATTACTACTACTACTACTACTACTCCTACGATGACGAAGATTACTACCACTACCACTACTACTACTACCACTACTACCACTACTACTACCGCTACTACTACCACTACTACTACTGCTACTACTATTACTACTACGACTACTACCACAACCACTACTACTACTACTGCTTCTACTACTACGACTGCGACTACTACCACTACCACTACTACTTCTACCACTTATACTACTATTACTACTACGACTACTACCACAACCTCGGGTTAGCCCTAACCCTACTAACTACTACTACTACTACTACTACTACTACTACGACTACTAATACTACTGCTACTTATACTACTACTACTACTACGTATACTACGTATACGGGCTGCCTACCTTGGCTCCAGTGAGTGCCCCCTTGATCAGTATCTGAACCACCTCGCCGTGGTGCATCGCCTTCGCCCGCGCCTCCGCCTGCAAAAAACAACGTGCACGGCGGTCAAATGGTGGTGTCTCGATACAGAGGTATTGGTCGGGTGAACCCGCAGTTTTCACGGACGGTTTATCATACAAAGGGGACACATGCGCACACGCAGAGGGAACTGATCTAGAGGGGGGCTAGTCGAGCGAGTAAGGATCAGGAGGCACTGTGGCCCCGTGTGCTCAAAGCTCGTCGCCGCCGTAAGCGGCAGCAATCTGCATCGCTGTCGTAAGTGTTAGTAGCGGCGTCATCATTCTCAGTGAGCAAACGGTCGTGGTCGTCGATTCACGCTTCGCTGATTGATTTTCTTATTAGCCTAATTGTTAAGCCTGGAACGGTTAAACGAATTCGCCCGTTGCAGGCAGTCGAATGACAAAAAAAATACCAAGAATGTGTTTCCTTCAAAAAAAGAAAATGTGACAGAGAACCGCGATCAGGGAATCGGGCTCAACGGCTCTGAAAAAAAAAACGGAATCGTTGTCGTTTTAATAGGAAAAGAGCTACTTTACAGATGATGCTTCGGGGTCACCCACTTGACATTAACACGATATTGCTTTTTTTCATCGCCAATATCGTATGGTGTATGGCATACAAAAGGGGGTTCGGTGGGAGGGCGTATATTGCGAAATGGGCGTGTGATAGTATCGCAATAAGGTAGGCTTTGCAAGTGGGGGGGGGGGGCAATAGAAGGATGATTGACTCCCACGATAAAGCTTTAAAGTGAAACAATATCTTGTAAGGGTTAATCACCCACCTGGCGAAACGGCATTACTGACCGCGTGATGGATTGACCCGAATTTATTTAGCCATGTAGCCGCCTTCAATTATAACGACCTTTGGTTTCCCTCCCTCCGTGTCAGCCGTTGAGTTTGTTAACAGTGAAACAAAAAATAGGGCCTCCTCATTGCTGTCATGTTCACAAACGGTTCATATACAAAGGGGACACGAGCACACACGCACATAGAACTGATCCGAGAGTGGCTTTGGGAGCCTAAGGGGAGCTCCCTTGAATATATCTAGGTGCTTGCGGTGGGGGAGAGGTATTTTATGGGTCACTTTTTTTTTAAGATTGGCTTTTTGATTTCCCCACCGACGGTATTTTTGCGTTTTTGCCGCCGACAACCTTCGGCCGTCGCGGCCACCGCCGTCGTATGCGGCCTTCCGGGTTCCTGGGTCTCGCGTATACCTCGAGACAACGCACCACCGCGGGCGCTGCGCCACGCCAACCGGCCACCGGAGGAGTGCGCGCACATGAACATCTGTGTTCGCTGCAGCGCATGCGATGGCCAGCGGCGAAGACATGGTTTGCGCGGTCCGTGAAATGACACATTCCGCCTACGGCTCTTTGATGCCGGTCACTTCGCCGTGGTTGAATGTGCAATTACACGGCCGGCCTAGACTACAGGTAAAGCAGCAAACTTATCTGTGAGCATCAAAACGGAGGCGCTCTCCAGCGGGCTTGGCCGCACAGATTCGGCCTGGAGCTCGGCGCGGCATGTGAGCACCACCAGGGTGATGATGGTTCCTGCCTCGGGTTAACCCGACTTTTGGCGAAGTTTTATGGGGAGCTCGCTTTGTTCCGTTAGTTTTGTCGTGTTTAATTAATAAATCGGTGGGGAAATCGAAAGGCCAATCCTAAAAAAAAGGGACCCTTATAGATGATGCGTCCGGGTCACCCCACCTGGCGGAACGGCATCGGGTGAACCCCGAATTATTTATATATATATATGCATATATATGTATATATATATGTATATATATACATATATGTATATACATATATATATATTTGTATATATACATATATATATAGAGAGATAGATATGTGTATACATATATATAT
>Ga0209390_10010790_pt1 | contig 10622 bp, 12 predicted proteins | sample BON01_FD_187212 | JGI IMG/M metagenome (GOLD analysis project Ga0209390, IMG submission 187212) | Freshwater microbial communities from Lake Bonney liftoff mats and glacier meltwater in Antarctica - BON-01 (SPAdes) (version 2) | ecosystem: Environmental > Aquatic > Freshwater > Ice > Glacier... | reverse complement strand
CAACCAGTCGCGCACAATCTGCAGACCCACACCGCCGATCCGGGCCGCGTTGCCGCGGCTGCTGCCGTCGTAGATCTCAGCCAGCGCCATCAGCCTGCGGCTCTGGTTCGCGTTCTTCGTCGTCCGTGCCAGGCGCCGCAATGTCGCCCCGTCAAAATCCGCCCGCAATCCTATCGCTGTACCCATGACCATGTCCTCCCAGACCTACCGCCATAGATTCAGACTTTTGCTGCTTTGGGAATCCCCCGTAAGTCAGCCTTCGCACCGCTTGGTGTAACAGCCCGGACAATCTACCGCTGGTACAAAAGCCAAGGATTGCCTGCCGAGATCGGGCTGATGCCGAGGGCGATCGATCTGTCGGGGGGTCGCGAGAACGCCCGCAAAATGCGCTGGCGCCGATCTGAAATCCGGGCCTGGCAATACCGTCAGCCGCAGCCGGTCTATACCCGGGCCATTCCCACCTTCGGCACCCTCAAGCCCACAAAATGAATAGGAAAGACCATGCCCAAAGACCTGCCTGATACACAAATATTGGCTAAGCGACGCCGATACCAAGCAAGCGACGCTGATACAAACTCTCAAAGGGTTTCACCGGTGGAAATCGAGACAGCGTGTGTATCGAAACCGCGTTTTAGCGACGAAAACCGCATTTTAGAGACACAAGGAGATCAGAAATGCTTCAGATGACCATCCAGCCCACCGCAACCTGCACACCGGTGACCAGCGGACCCAATCTTGCCGATGTTGTGCGACGTGTGAAGGCCCGCATGCTCGCGGGCACACTGACTCAATCGACGGGCAACAGCTATATCGGCGCAATCGAGTCGATTGGCGATAGTCTGAACAAGCCGCTCGACATCATCGACGCCACTTTGGAAAATCTGACGGAAATCCTGCCAAAGACCGGTTTCGACCCGACCCTCAATGCTTCCAATACATCATACGATCTCAAGCGTCGCCGTGTAACGGCGGCGATCAAGGAATTTCTTGGCATTCACGCAAAGCTGAAAAGCCTGAGAGAGCAGCGAGATGAATGGACTGAATTGTTTGTCCTGATGGAGCCCTATACAAAAGCCAGGTCAGGCAGCTGGGACTGGCATCCCATGTGCCTCGAAGCCATGCGCAGCTTCGCGCTCGTTCCGCGTGCACACGGCTGGCAGCCGCGCGATATGAACGCGGTGAGAGCGAAGCTGTTGGATGACCTTTACGGTGGCAACAAGCGCCTCTCGAACCGCAGATGTCTTGTGCGCCTCGATGAGATTCGGAAATTTCCGGATGCGCTCCCCCTGCTGCCGCCCGAACCCATCGGGTTTAATGCTGCGCACCGCCAGCAGATCAAGACCGGTTTTCCATCAACGTTCGATAATATTCTGATCCCGTGGGTCGATGCGGTCACGAAATCCGGCTGGGATCCTGTTGCAGAAGCGTACAGCGATGATTGTCAGGACCATGCGCATGTGCTGCGGTCGGCCTTCCGCTGTTTTCTCAGAATTGCCCTTGAGCTTGATCTGATTTCCCGAGATGCAACAGAAATTCTGACGGTGTTGAGCTGTGATGAGGCCATCCGCCTCGTCGCCAGAGAAATGTTCGCTCGCAAGACCCGGACGAAAGCCAATGGTCGGCTCGATCCCAAGAGCAGCCGGAAATACCTCAAGGGACTTCGGCAGGTACTGATCTCGCTCGGAGTCGATACTACGGTGCTGAGCCAGATCATCATGAATAACAAGGACTCGCGCAAAGGCGCAAAAGCCGACAAGCGCATGACTAAAAAGAACCAGGCATTCTGTGAAGCGCTGGTCGAAAAGCTGCATCTGCGGCGACGATTTCTGTTTTCATACAAACCCCTCCGGGCACAAGCCGAAGCGATCATGGCGAGAGCCAAGGGTGAGGGTCGCAAGATGACCAAAACCGAGATCGCCCGCGTCCGACTACTTGGCACCTGCGCATGCTTTGCAGCGATCGAGATCGGCGGTGCACCGATCCGGGTCGAAAATGCGATGGGTCTCACCTGCGTGGGCACAGATGCCCAGATTCGCATTCTGAAGAAAGGAAACAAGTCCATCCAGATCCTTATTCCCGGAGAGTTCACAAAGAATGGCAAAGAAATCAAGTTTCCGATCAGAAATAACAAGCACGGTTGTCATGACACGATCCGGTGGTATTTCGAGAACATCCGACCGCTGTTTCCACATGCAGCGGTAAGCCCATACCTGTTTCCAGCTGTCAGGGCAGCGGGAAAGCCGTTGGACCCAGGCTATTTTGGTGAAAAATTCTCTGAATTCATGCGCACGACCGTCAATCTTCCGATGACGCCGCACCAGATGCGCCACGGCCAGACGTCGCTCTTGCTCAACAAACATCCCGAGGAAATCGAAGTCATCGCCAAGCGCATCGATGACACGGTCGAAACACTGCGCATGTATTACGGCTGGCTCAATGCAATGAAACTCGTCGAGCGTGGCCAAGATCTTCTTGTGGGGTTGATGGATGGTTGATCGAGCATATGATACCCGGTCTCGTGCGGAGATATTGGCTGGGAAACATTTCATCCCCTATCTGCAGGGGACAAAAATTGATGAAGTCGGATTGCGCGAGGTGCGTACGCTCGATGCATTCCTTCTGTGGGTGGAGAAGACCGAGGTTCAGGTGCCGACCGTCGAGGATTTCATCACTTTCACGGCAAGCACTGCATCACCGCGCAAGCTCGAAAACCTGCGCGTGGCCTTCGACAAGATCGCACCTGAAGGAGCGGCGATCCGCAGGACAATCCGAGACGCAATCCGCAGGAAAAAACCTCGCGGTCGCGCCTGCGATTGGCGGCCGCGTGAGGAGATCGTCGCTGGAGCGCATTTCGCGCTGTATCGACACCTGCCCGAATTAAATCGGGTGGGGCTCGAGGATTTGAGGGTGCTTGACCGGTTTTTGATCTTCGCGCAGGCACGACGAATCGAGATACCGACAGTCGAGGACTTCCTGCGCTTCGTCGATGACAAGAAATCGAGCCGCCGTCTGCGCAACCTGAAAGTCGCATTGGACACGCTGCTGCCGGGTAATCCGGCTGTGCTGCTGACATTGCAGAACGCGATCAGGCAGAAATCTCCACCGCCGAATCCGAAACCGTCCAAGCCGCGACCATGCGCCCGTTACAGTATTGCACTGAAGGCACTACCGCACGAATGGCAAGCCGCCCTGGGAGCGATGCGGCTTGGTCAGGATGTCGGTGGATTGCGACGATCTGCCGACAGCACTATCAAGAGCATGGAGGAGGCCTTGCGCGAATATGCCCAAGTGATGGTCAGGGCAGATCTTCCGATCGAGATCACTATCGATGGTATTCGTCGGTGGGAAGCGGCGAGAACGCAGCGCGCACAGGAGCGAGCGATCAAGAAATACAAGGATCACGGCAATCGACCCGCGACGCGTCATACGGCTGTTCAGCGCATTCGTGCATTTGTCGAGCGACTTGGGATGGACCCGCTGCTGATTTCGGCACTGCGTGCACATGAGAATCGACTTCGCCGTGACCTCAGCACCGTCGTGCCCCTGAAATTCGGGAAACTCGACGATCTGCCAAACCTGAAAGAGACTTGGCAGATTGCGACCGATTTGCGGGAAAAGAGCAGGTACTCACAGCGACGCCAATCGACACTGCGCCTTCTGAATGAAGCCGCCATTCTCGCGCTCTGGACTCTTCTGCCGCTGCGTCTTGGAGACGGCCGATTACGCTGGGGGAGTGATATCGTCTGGACTGGCACAGGCTACAAAGCTGATATCGACACTCGAAAGGCGGATGTTCCGCTAAAAGGCCGTTTGCATGCCGTGCTCACGATGTTCCTCGATGCTTTGGTGCTGAACGGGATGGATCCGGCCTATCTCGAGGTGATGCGCGAACAAGCGATGGCGAATCAATTGCCGCTCTTCAGAGACACGACCGGCGGCATGCTTGCTGTCGGGCATCCGTCGAATGTCTGGTCCAAGCATATGGGGGCCGGAGCGCATCTTTCTCGAACCCGTGTTCACACCGAACTCGGTAAGCTCGGGCCGAAAGCGGTCGAAGCGGCGCTTGCCCTTTGTGCGCAGTCGGACCCTCGCTCAAAGGCGTTTTATCAGGGGATGTCTGTTGCCACGGCAATGGTCAAGCGCGGTCAAGACCTCATGGAAGAACTGCTCGACGAAGTTGCCAATGGCACCGATGAGGATTCTTTCGGAGAGGGAATTCGTTCTGTGCATGAAGTTTCGACGCCGTCTTATAAATTCCAGTTAAGTTGAGTCATACCCCTCGCCGATACCGTGGCAATAAACGCCCATCACCAAGAGTGGAGGGCGACGATCAAGGTGAGAGGCGTATCGCCAAGTTTCCGGCTCGGTGCGGCCCTCCTGTGAGGCCGCACCGAAGCGGAAACCGCGGCGATGATGATGCGCCAAATTCTTCGACACGCGGACCGCAGGACGATGCTGCTGCTACAGCCGGTTGCGCCGCACCCGCCCGAGGAAAGGAGGCAAGGGCACTTGACGCTGACACACCCGTACAGCGAAAACGGAGGGAAGATCCCCATGAGCTACAACAAGAAAATCGCAATCGATCTGGTTTTTGACCCGATCGCCGATCTCAAGCAGGTGCGCCGGTTCCTTGCCGAATACGAAACGGATTTGGCCCATAAAGCGGTTGCTCTGGGCGGTCGCGCCGCCAGCGCCGGGGTATTCGTGTTTTCCAAAGCGATCCGTGCGTCGCGGCGTCTGACCCGGGCCCACAAACGGCAACTGGTCGTGTTGCATCATCTTCTGACGCTTCAGAATGTCGGCGACCCCTACCGCATCGAAACCGGGCTCTTCAGCGAAACAGACCCGGACTCGCCGTTCGTTGCCGAATGCCGTCTGCTTGCGGACAAGCTCGAAGGGCTTCTGTACGGCATTTCCGCCGATGATGACGCCGATATTTCCGACCACAGTAACGATGGGTTGAAGAACGTCGCATAGCCCCTCCAGAAAAATCTACGGCTGGATCCTACCGGATTTGGCCGCTTGACGGATCGCCAGCCCCGGCGGTTCGATACCCGGAGATCCGAACATGAAAACACCCCAAGATCCTGTGAATATCGACGATCTTGCCACCCTCACCATCAGGCTCGGCCGCGAATTCGTGAAAACCGCGCGAGGCCTCCACCTTGGTGGCAATTCGGCCGATGTCGCGTTGATTGCCCGTTGTACGGCCCGCCTTGTCGAACGCGACCCGTTTTCCAACGGCGTCGAAGGTGGACTCGTGGCAATTCAAGGCATCCTCGAACGCGATATCAAGGCCGAGGTCTTTGGCGTCGAAGAGCGATATGTGGAAACCCATTTCGACGAAACGGGTCAGCACGGTGAAATCCGGGAAGTCCCGGTTTATACGGACCGCGGCGAAGACCTTGTCAGTTTGCAAAGGCTCTTCGATCACTTCTGCGAAAAACGCAATTCCGTCCTCGACCATATCGCTGCACATCGGATCCTGATCGCAAGGATGAGCGGTTAGAAACCGGGCGACACCCGGGCCGACCGATTTCGTCCCCGGGTGTCGGCTGCGCTTGCCGTTCAATACAGACGCTGCTTTGCGTATCCACCCAAGGTCAGGGTTACCGCAACAGGCTCAGGCTGACCACGAACAGACCAGCCGGTCATGATCCCGGATCGCCGTGCGCAGCATCACGACTGCCTGCCGGTAAAGCAGGATCAAGGTGTCCTGCGGCAGGTTTTCCGGACACGAGAGGCGGAGCCGGTCGAAGGGTTCGGTCAAGCAAGCGTGTTCCGACAATCCGGCTCTGATACGCCGCTGATCCAGCCGCATTTCGACGCCATCGAGTATGTCGTCATCAACCCAGAAATCATCGTAGCCGCGATAGACCCGCGCAGTCGGTTGGCTGGTGAACATCGTGAGAAATTCGTAGTGACGATCCATCTCAAGGATCGGCGTGTCGTCGCCCTTGACGTGAAAACTGAGATCGAGGCCCATAGGTGGTTCCATTCCCTGACAAACATGACCGCAACGCCGGTTGGCGCCGCTGTGCAGGAAATGGAACTCTTCGCAAGGAGCAGAAAAGCCTTTGGGTGGTCAGGCCGGTATTTATCCATCGCATTTTATACATCATCCACGAATGGGGCGTGCTCAGATTCCAATTTCAAGTGCAACGGTTGATTTGAAGGCCGCGATTTCGTCGGCCGTGGCTTCGGCGGGCGTTGATGTATGGATCGGGCACGGTGTCACAGTTCTGCCGGGCTGGCCATCGGCGCCGGCGCAGAGGTTGGCGCGGGAGCGGTCTTGTCTAAAAATGTGGCGCCATACGAGATTGTCGGCGGTGTGCCTGCGCGCCATATCGAGTGGCGTTTTGCCTCACATCAGGCGGACGGCTTGCAAGCCATTGCCTGGTGGGACTGGAACCATGCGCGCCAGCAAGCGCCGTTGCATGATATCAGGACTTTGGCCATCGACGCCTTTATAGAAAAGCATTGATGAACCTTGACAGCACCGTCCCGACCTACTTTGGCTTCCGTTTCGATTTCACGGGTTCTTCGCTGGAAATTTCGATGGCCGCCTGCACGTCCGGCTCTTGCACGGCATCGGCGACTTGTGGAACGTCAGTAGAATGAGGGGCCACCACAGCAGATTTTTCGACAGTTGGCTCGATATCCTTGCCAGCATGGGCCGCCACCATCTCGCGCATGAAACGACGGATTTCGCGGGCAGCACTGGTATCCAGTTGATCGCAGATCTTGACGAAGGCATCGCGCTCGGTCTTGTCTACGCGGATAACGAACTGACTGGCCTTTTTCTTTTCTTTACCGGTTGATTTACGTTTGCTCATGATCCCACCTGAAATTTGCCTATACAATGTATATGCTTTTGATGGCGGATCAAGCATGAATTTGGCAGGTCTGACCTCCAACCCGAGCAGGCACTCCGACGCCACAGCGCGCTACCTTCGAGCGGCTTTTGCAAGCTCAGATGCTGCAGAGCGAAAATACCTGATCTGCCTGATCGCACCAAAGGGTGAGACAGTGCCGAAAATATCCGCCATCATGGCAAAATCGGCCTGCATCCCACGCCAAAACCCACGCTTGCGCGATTTCAGCGGGCTGGCCACCGAATCCCAGCGAACAACCTCGGTCGCAAGACGCGCCGCACGGATGCAGTCGTTCAGATACACCTCGAATCCAAAGCGCGGCAATGTGGCAAGGTCTTGGGCCGCGTCTTGCAAAAGCCATGTCGGCACAACGCGTTCTCCGGTAATGTAGTCAACTCCGATCACCCGCCACAACCATGGGGCGTTGCTGCGCAGCGACAGGCTGACTTCTGCCCTCTGGCTTGCCACGGGGCGGATCAGCGCCGATATATCCAAAGGGCGAAGTCCTTCCAGATCGGCATCAATCAAGACCACGTGGCTTGTTGTAACCTTGGTCAGTCCACGGGCGAGGGCTGCGGTCTTTCCTTGGTTCTGTGCTTGACGGATCACACGGGCCCCCGCTGCTTTGGCCACCAGAAAGGTGTCGTCTGATGATCCATCATCAATGACGATTACAGCCGACAACTCGGCGGTGGACATGACCGCCCGCAAGACCGCCCCGATGCGGGGGCCCTCGTTATAAGCAGGGATCAGGCAAGTAATCCAAACTTCATTGTGGTTTGCCTTTACGCAGAACAAGAGACAGGAGCACGGCCAAGAGAGCGACCACAAGAAGGATCGACAAGCCCCAAAGCCAATCCGTAACGCGTCCTGAGATTTCTCCGAACGCCCATCCAAGAGCCATCAACCCGGCCACTTTGGGCAATGTAGCGGCCAGGTTCAGGGCCAGGAAACGGCCAAAGGCCATGCGCGACATGCCAGCCGCGACCAGCACGGCAAAACCGGCGGAATGGGTCAGTTTGCCGACCACCAAAAGGCGCGCCCCTTTGGCCTGAAACGCCCGCAGCCCCCCGGCAAGCCGCCGCCGCGTCAGCCCGAGCTTTCCCAGCCAAGGCGTGGCCAGCCTCCCCCTCCAACGGCGACCAGCCAGATACAGAAGACTGTCCCCGACCAGATCAGCCACTACCAGACAGGCATAGGTCTGCGGCAAACCCAGAAATCCCAACCGCGCCAGATAGCCCGATACCACCGATATTGCGGGCCCTTCGACAAGGGCGATCGGCGCTATGATCCACAACCCGAACGCTTGCACCAGTGCGCCGAACTCTGCTTCAGTCATGAGTCATTCGGCCGACAATATTGATGGGGTGGCGGGCGGCACAGAGGCACCCGTGGTTCTTTGATCCGGTGGCGCCATTTGTGTTCCGCGCCATTCAAAGCCACGGCGCAAGAAAGTGGCAATCCACAGCAAGGGCAACACCAGATCGCGCAGCACAAGACCCGCCAGATCTTGCACGCCCATGGGCCACCCCGCCCGCTTGGCCACAAAGATTTCCGAAAGATACAAAAGGCCCACATAGCCAACGGCCCAGATCAGATCCGACCCGCCAAGCAGGCAGGCCATCGTCACCAGACCAAACGGCACCAGCCCGCCATTCAGCACTTCTGTTGCAAAGATCACCGGAAAGCCGTCGCGGCGAACGCGGCTCCACCGCAACTGACGGTCCCAGACCTCCCGAAGGGTCCGCTGGCCAATCGGTTGGGCAAAGGGCAAGGGGGTCAGAGTCACCTCGCGTCCCATCTCGCGGATCAGCCTTGTCGCAGTCACGTCTTCGGCCAGATACATCCCCAAGGCGCACAGGCCACCGCAGTGTTCCAAAAGAGGCCTGTTGAAAAACAGCGTCTTGCCTTGGGCGAAAGCTAGTCCGAGGCTGGCCGATGCAAATTGCAAAACTGCTTGATTGGAGTTGAGAAAAGCACATTCCAGATGTGCCGCGAACCCCATGGGGCGGATGCCGACAGGTGGGCTGGACACAAGCCCCGTCGATGGCCCCCACGAGCCGACGATAATGGAGAGATAATCGTTCGGCAACAAAATGTTGCTGTCGGTCATGCAAATCCATTCGGTCTGCGCCGCCTGCCACCCTTTCCAGACATTGTTCAGCTTGGGGTTAGCCGTCACGGCGTCATATCCAACCAGCAACTGCGCCGGGGTTTCAGGATGTTCAGCGATCAGGCGCTGTACCAATGCGACCGCAGGATCACACCATGACTGCGCACAAAAGATCACGTCATAGGCCGGGTAATCTTGATGAAAGGATGACCGCAGGGTTTCCTCGTCAAACGGATCAAGGCCGCAGACCGGACGCAGCAGGGTGATGCGCGGTGTGCCGATCACCCCGACGGGAGGCACTGGTCGTCGCAACCGCGCCAAGAACAAACCTGTCGCTGCCAGATGCGCGATCAACAACAACGTGGCAAGAGACATCAAGCCAATGGCAATCATCAGACAGACTCCAGATTGAACGATGGGATATTTTGCGCCGTCGCAGCAGTGGTCGCGCGCGCACTCAGCAGATGCAGCGCGCCGTCCTGTGCCTCGGCCAGGGCGGTCATGCTGTCCAGCCAGTCGCCGCAATTGGCATATATCAGACCGTAGTCGCGGTGCAGGGCCGCGATATGGAAATGACCGCAGATCACCCCATCGACCCCTTTTTTGCGAGCCAACGCGATCAGCCGCGCCTCGTGCTGGCGGCTACGATAGGACAGGGCGTTCACGAAGGACAAAAGTGCTTCAATACTTGTGCGCGTCCTGGTGGATGTACGCCGCGACAGAACCGAAAGGAACCGGTCCAGTACGCGAAATCCGTGGTCGATCCGACTGCCGATGCGCGTCATCAGATGCGACCGGATCAGGCGCCCATCCACGACATCGCCGTGCAGTACGAGATAGCGCCGACCGTCGCGGGCAATATGCACCATCTCATCCAGAACCGCGCCATCGAGCCGCTTTTCCGGTGGGACCAGCTTTGGGTCCGGGTCGTGATTGCCGCGCAGGTAGTGCAGCACCGAACCTGCCTTTTGCCGCGCCTTCAGGTGATCCAGGACTTTCTGATCATCACCGCTCCAATGCGGCAAAAGCGGCTGCCACAGATCAAGGATATCGCCGACCAGAACATAGGTTTCCGCATGGTTTTGCTGCAAGAATGCCAAAACCAGATCCGATCTGCCCCCCAAAGCGCCCAAGTGCAGGTCCGATAGGAACAGGGTCTGGTGGTAACGCGCGCGCTCGGTCACGGGCAGCCCCCGAAATTGCAATTTCCCAGCAATCTATCCACTTTGGCGGCAACGGTTCTGTGACAGTTTTTCGACAACACCACGAAGTTTGGTGCCCACCTGCCCGTTGAGCACAACAAGTAGGGAAAATGTGCATTTCGTCAAAGCTTCAAAATTCGCCGGGGGGCCAAGCGTGAAGTGCGGAGCCTGTTCCAACAGCCGGGTAAAGATGCGGTCTGACAGGTCCACTGCTTCCCCCTCGGTCAGCGAGCGCAGCGGATAGGCTAGGGTGATGTGAAAATCAAAAGGTCTTGAAATCCGCCCTTTGGATGGGCGCGATCATGTGCTTGTGGCGGCTTTGGCGCTTGTCCGCGTTGCAGAATTGCAAAGCGTGGCCGATGTCGCGCGGATCACCCTTTTGCAGCATTTTCAGACGCGAGGACCGTGGGAAGAATTTTGCGCGTCGAGCGG
>Ga0209390_10010788_pt1 | contig 10623 bp, 12 predicted proteins | sample BON01_FD_187212 | JGI IMG/M metagenome (GOLD analysis project Ga0209390, IMG submission 187212) | Freshwater microbial communities from Lake Bonney liftoff mats and glacier meltwater in Antarctica - BON-01 (SPAdes) (version 2) | ecosystem: Environmental > Aquatic > Freshwater > Ice > Glacier... | reverse complement strand
CACACACACACACACACACACACACACACACACGCACTCTCACACACACACACACACATACACACACACACCGCACACACGCACACACACACATATACACACACGCACACACACACAAACACACACAAACACATACACACACACACGCACATGCACGCAAACAAACACACACCAACACATACATAAACGCAAACACAGATGCACACAGACACACACAAATACACACACAAATACACACAGGCACACATACAGACGCAGGCACAGACTCTGCACACCCACAAGCATACGCATACACGCATAGACACACAGGAGACCGACAGAAAGCCAGCCAGATAGACAGTCACAAATACATACACAGGCACACTTACATACACAGGCACAGGCACACAGCACACACAAACGCACACCCAGGCACACAGGCAAACAGACACAGACACGCACACATGCACACATACACAGACACACACGCACACACGCACAGGCACACGAGTCTTCAGAATGCCCAGCCCCTGGGAGTTTTCCAGGATCGGACGTTTTTACGCAGCGGAAGTTTTCACGCAGCGGACGTTTTCAAGGCACGGACGTTTTCAGAGCGCAGACGCTGATGTGTCGCTGTTACCATCAGCGATGGTAACAGAAATAGGCAGTACACACCAGCATACATACACAAATTCACACACATACACACTCACACACACACACACACAAAAATAGACACGCATGTGACAGACAGACAGGAACATAGGCACAGGCATTAGCACAGCACACACAAAGGCGCACATGCACAAACATAGACGTAGAAAGACATAGACACGCGCACACATAGACACACACACCACACATTACAGAGAGAATGTGCGCGTGTGCCACACGGCACACCACAGAGGCTGTCAGAACTCAGTAGCCGCATTTGTGCACATTCTGTTCTTCTGCATTTGCGGGCATTCGTTTTTACAGACACACACGCACAAAACACAGGCACACATACGAAGGCACAACATATTGGCATGCACACAAAAATAGACACAGGCACCATCAAAGACACACACACGCACATACCGAAACAGGCACAGGCACAGCGCACACACATGCCCACACACAAGCACACACACAATGACATGCAGGATACACATAGACAGACAGACAGACACAGGCACATGCACATGCACAGCACACACAAAGAACGCTCTCGCAGACATACACAGGACACTAGACAAACACGCACACAACACTCACATAAACAAGCACAATACTCTCCTACCACAGCCTTCGCAGTGGCAAAGGCTGCCAAAGCCAGAATGTCTTTTGAATCTTTTCCTTGAGATCGAGAAGTTGTTCGCTGCGGTCCAACGTAGATATTACGAAGCAACCGAAGCAACCCATGACTCCAAAAAAAATTGTCATCAATTTAGGAAAATATGAGTGAGATAAGGAGTGGATGAAAAGAACGCAAGTCGGTGAGTCGTTTGCAATCAACGATGCTCTCCCACAGCCAGGCGAGCGGAAGTTGGAATGTACGAACGGCACGGCCCCATCGCAATGAACGCAATGTACCCACCGTGCTGGGCGTGCCAGCAATCAACAATACAGCCCGAAAAGGAGAGACGGGGTGGGAAGACTGCGAAACGGCTGGCGCGGGAGGGAGCTCCTCGCAGCCCGGAGTCCCACGGCGAGCCAGAGATTCGCAGGAGCTGCGTGAGGAGCGCGAGGCGTTGATCTCGAACGTGACGCGCTGTCGGACAGAGGAGAAGCCTTCCATTTTGAGATCAATCGCCCGGGCGTTTGGTCGGGCAAAACCCAACCACATTTCAAAGGCGAAGAGCAAGCGGCCACGCTTGGGGTCGACGCCGCCGATATCGAGGACTCCGTCGCTCGCGCGCGTGCCTTCGATCAACAGGGAGAAGTCAAATGAAACGTTTGAAAGAACACCGTCCGCGAGCAAACATGCCATGATAACACGCACGGCATCAGCCCAGATGGATGTCGATTTCCAAGGGATGCAGGTTCACTGCTAGATGTCAAAAATAGGCACAGGTTGGCACGGTGTGCATTTCTCCCGTGATCGACTCTCGACTTTGTGCATGACAAGAGCAGGTCTCTGATGAGAAAAGTGCCTGCGAAAGCATCATGAAAGATGATGCTTTCACAGCCCAAAACTTCCACCAGATGAGCATCATGAAAAAGCATCATCTGGTAAGCATCATCTGGTGGAAGTTTTGGGCGCACGGCGGCGGAGTACTTCAGTCTGACGCCGCCGCGCCGTTCGGAACAGTCACTGGCCCTACAGACCCCCAATTTGGAAAAAGTGGAAGAAAGGAAAAGGCATCTTTTTTTGAGATTGGACATGAAGTTTTGTCCGCGAAGTTTGGGATACACCCTCAAAGCTAATTTCACCTGCAGTGACATGTTCTGGTCTCGATCTCGAAGCTCGGCCCAGAATCAGAAACCCAACTTCGAGCCTGAGATCGAGATCAGAGATCAAAGGAAACCCCAGAACTTGGAGAGAAAGTAATTTGCTTTTCTGTATATTGTAATTTGTTTGCAGCACGCAAGCCGTTTTCTGGCGTGGCCAGGTAGAGTTGACGAAAGTATTGAACATGTGCAATTGCATTGAGCCGAGACTCAGTGGGGCGAAATTTGGCAAGGTTTTTGCTGTGCCTCACGTTGGCTGAGGGGATAGAGTGTGAGGGAAAAAAAACAGGATTGTACAATTCTTTGGAAAAAGTCGATGTTTCAGTTCGAAATGACCAAATGCTTGGGGTAACTGCACTCAAATTCGAATCTCAAATCTCTTCTGGGGTCGCGAGTAATCCGCGATTATCCGGCAGATAAATTGATTTTTTTGATAAAGTGTGAAGCACGGAAAGATTGCTGCGATATTTGAACAGAGTTGAACACTAATAACGACGAAATCGGCCCACGGAGTCGCTGGTACAAGCGCGAGGCTTTTGAGCCATCCGACCCGGGCTGGGTTTTTTCTTGGGCTGGTTAACAAAAAATCTTTTTATTTTTTTTCCTTTTTTGCTCAATCTCCATCCCTTCCGGTGCCTGGTCAGATCTACATGTTATTTTCCCATGGTCAAAATCGCCGTGAAATTGAGTTCTTCTTCTCTGAAACTTGCTGTATTGTCCCGTTACTTTTGTGCTGAAACCAGCACAAATCAGGAAACTAAGGCTACTAGGACAGGTTGAGAGTTGCTGTGTGGGCCCGGAAAGAAGCCTTTTTGTAGGGCTCTCCTACATAAAAGACCCAGAAATTTAGGGACGCTGCGGGATCTTGAATCTGGGCCAACATGCAACAACGCCCTGAATTCATCTTCGAGTCTACTACTTTCCCCTTGTTCTTGCTCCCGATCTTCATTCCGAGAAAAGAATCACAGTTTTATTGAAAACTGATGCTGGGCATCCGAAGGACGCGGAGGCAGGGTACCTGGCAAACTCTGGGAAATCCTTTTACCTTCGCTCTAATCCCCATTGGTCAGCTCACTACCCCGTCATCGCCCGTTTAAAAGTTCAAGATTGTCGGGCGTGCGGCCACGGAGCGCTTTAACACGAAGCTGCTGCGCGCCACTGGGGTTACCTCTGCGTCCCGGAGACTCATTTTTTCACTTTCAAGTTTTCCTTCTTTTTTGGCCCTTGTTTCCAGGTCCTAAAAAATCATGCGGAGAATTTTGCAGGCTGAGTCATCGGTATGGTAGGCCCTGCCTAGTCATCGGTATGGTAGGCACTGCCTAAGGATCGGTCTGACATGTAGCTGCAATACATGTAGCCCCATAATCCATAATCCCGGGCCATTTTCCTGTTCCCTCGCACGGCGGTCCGCATTTCGCAAATTTCATGATCATCTGGAGATTTCTTTCATGGATACGAATGGGGACCTTGCTAGTCGAATGATGTCCCACGTGGCACATTTACCGAGAAGGCCGCAATTTGTCACAGAAAAATGGATCGAGAAAAGAATTTTTTAGTGATCGTTCAATTCCATAAATGTCACAGATATCTCACCAAATGTCACACCTGTGACATTTTCAGTGAGGAAATGGATTATGGATTATGGAGTATTCCGGCTAAGACCAGGCCCAAGTCTGTAGTGGGGGTGATCAGGGGAGTAGAGGGGTGAGCGGAAAGGGCTTTACAAGCCACCGCGCACCACTCGCTGTCCATGCGGATTTCTTCCTTAAAACACCGTGACGGCTGGTTTTCGCTCTGTCAATTCAGGTTATTCAGAAGTTTGGCTCTGGCTTTACTCGATTTTCGCGCGCAAATCGAAAAATTGGCAACCATTGGAGATCTTTGATGCGCACATTGGTTCCAATCTGATTTGGATGTTTGCACATTGGCCTGGGAGAACATCCGAATTCAGGATTTGCAATTCGGCAAACATCTGAATGAATGACACAACAACTCTTCACTGGCAAGTGTGAAATTTGTCAAAACTACATCTGCATTCCCTGCTGTGAGAAATTGTACGAATCTTTGTTTGACAATGGTGTTCACAGAAACACTTTAATAATCTTAAATACTGTAAACGCGACTGTAACCGCGACCCTAATGATTGCACAGTAAAGATGGACTCGGATACGTGTCTGAAAAGTTCCGAGTCTCAGTTTTTAACGTCGAATGGTATGTGCCACAATTCTCTCAGCTTATTTTGGATGGTCCAGCCTGAGTGTGTACACAGGATTTTGGATATATGAGACCCCAATGATCGCACAGTAAACGTGGATACATGGAGGGGATGGTTGCTGAGGAAAAAAGGAAAAAAAGCAAAAAGATTTTCCTTTCTTTTTGGTACCCAATCCAAGGCCCGAGCCGGATGGCCCAAGCGCCTCAGGCTGGTACGGGCGACTCCATGAGCCGATTTCGCCGTTATCACTGCTCAACTATGATCAACTATGACAGCTATTTTCTCGGGTTTGAACAACTTGCATTTTGATTTCAACTGTTATTCACGACCTAGATCCTGGGATTACAGCCAAATATTCAAAAGGACACTGACACCTCTTTCTACTCAATGCACGTCTCTTTCCGTTGTCGCTCTCTGACATGCTCTGAGATACTTGTATCTCCGAGTATCTGCACAAAGATTCGAACCTGGAGGTTTCATCGAACCGAGGAGGTTTCGAATAATTTTCCCGTAAGTTCACACATCACCCAAATCTCGATGGCCATCTCGGCCAACTTGAATCTGGGACGAGATACCGACCACAAATCTACAAAGTTGGTTTGCGACCATCCCCTCGATACATGCCGCACCAGAAGTCTCTTGGAGGCGCATCTTCGACCAGGTGTCCACTCTTTTGTTATTTGTACCATTATCTCGAACAGAACGGGGCATTTTGGTTCGTACCAGAACACGTCGCAGGTGCTAGCAGCCAGGTCCTTCCTTGTCGCCAGGTTCGACACTCGCTAGGTTTCCAGCAAGGTTTTAGTGCGGTTTGAAAAGCCCGACCCTTTGTGTGTCGATTGGTAAAAGCTACACTCTCTCAAGTCGTTTTGGATTTTTGATTGTACAGTAGGTTGGATGATAAAAGAACTGACAGCCAGTTTAAAAATTGACAAGCAGACAGCCACAGATCTTACTTGGTAGAAAAAAGACGAAAAGAACTGTTCCAATAGGTAGCCTCAAGTAGGATCCCAAAGCCGATAACGCATCTCACAAAAATAACTAGTACTTTGACGTAAAAGTTGAAGTATATCGGAAAACATGAAACAAATTCATTTTTGCAGCACATTCGTTTGTTTGCGGGTTACTGCAGATTCATAAAGATTGACGACATGTGCCAATCTGGCAGGTAACCCAGTACCTAACATGAGTGCCTACCATTTGAAGCAAGTAGCTCATTTCCTTTTACTCACATTCAAAAAGCACCAAGCAAGTGGTCAATGGGCATTAGCTTCATAGCATCACAGCCTCGAGATTTATTGCGTAAAAGCCTCGAGATTTATAGCTTCAAATCCTCACTTGCTACCTCCTTGTTGCTACTATGATGCGGTGCCCTCGACATGTTAAAGTCAACTTGTTGAATACTCACTTGTTGAATACTCAGTCAGGTCATCAAGGGACAAACATGTTGCTTCGACACATATGTTGTTTCGACACATAGGTTGCTTCTTGTGTCTTGATGTTGCTTACACACATGTTTTATCGTGTGTCTTGTTGTTGCTTGCAAAGTACAGGTTTGAAAAGAGTTGAAGTGAAGGTGTTGCCGGTGGATCGGTACTACAGCAGAGAGATGACGGCAACCCGTGCACTTGTGCACTTGCAGCGTGGCACCTTGCGTGGCACCTTGCGTGAGAGGTTGCGTGGCAGGCTTGGCGCTCACGCAAGGCCGCGCAAGACATGCATGAGAAGTAGATGCATGAGATGTATGAGAAGTAGATGCATCAGATGTTTTCACGCGCAAGCCATGCATCAGATCTTTTCACGTCTCACACTTCCTTATTTCCAATGGAACAAACTGCCCGCAGATTCCGGTGCGAAGGTAACCCTGGTGGCGTATGCCAGCGTCGCGAGCCGTGCGCCCAAGCGGTAGCGGCCTACTGCCATGTTACTTGGCATGAATCGATTCGGTAGGCATGTTGGTGGAGGTGTTTGAATGCTTGTTGGTGGAGGTGTTTGAATGCATCTCTTGCTGCCCGCTGCCCTGCCTGACTTGTAGACTCGTTGACTCGTTGACCCTTTGACTCGTAGACTCGTTGACTTGAAGACTCGATGACCCAACAACTTGCTTGCTAGGTCTTGGACACCTTGGTGCTGCCCTATCTGCCTTTACTAGCCTGCCCTTGACCCTGTACTCTTTGCCATTTGACCTTGGTGCTCTGGTGTCGTTGGAGCTGTCTATGTGTTGCTTTGGTCCTAGTGCCCCTTACTCGACTCCGAGCATGTTTGAAAATAACCTGCAATTCGGAAAGGGGGGGAATACACACACGTGTCGAGCGTCAGGGGTGTTGCTTCAAGATTATCACAGCTATGCATCTCAGGTATGCATCTCAGGAATACATCTCAGCAATGCATCTCTCGACCTCAAAGTGTGAGCAACAAGCAACAAACTCGCAAGCGCACACAAGAGAGATTCAAAGGTGCAACTGAAGCATGCGGTACAACTGAAGCATGCAGGACTCACGACACACCTCACAGACAGACAGACAGACAGACAGACAGACAGACAGACAGATAGACCTGAAGCAGGAGAGGGAGACGGCGCCGCCCAAGGACATGCGGGTGGCTGCTGGAAGAGTGCCCTTCCAGAGAGCGGGCACTCCTTCATTCTTGGCAATCAAGGCCATGGTCTCAAAGGTACCCAACTTGGCACCGGAGGCTGCCTGCAGCCGTGTTTTGACCACCATAAAAGGCATCTTGGCGGGCGTTGCCACCAACCCCATGACTGTGCCACAAACGAAATCGGCTCCAAATGACTCCATCGCCGTCTGCTTGTTTGATGTTTGTTTGATGTTTGATGTTTGATACATCACACACCGTTGATACACCACACACCTTTGATACAGCACACACCTTTCATACACCACACACAATTGACAAGTGAGGAGGCAACCCGGTGTGAAAGAGAGACGTGTGAAAGAGAGACGTCTCTGAGATGCCACCTGTCTCACATGCCATGCCACCAAGTGGCCTCCAGTCCAGAATGAGCCGGAGGTGCAAGCAACTCGCGCGGATACCAACAACACACCAACAACACACCCAACAACAGAGCAACTAACATGACTAACATCACTCACATCACGGGACCAAGCAAGAAACAGAGACAAAGCAAACCTTTGGGCGAGCAAAAAGGTGCTCGCGCATTGCAAAAGAGCCAGCAAAAAAGGTGCCATTAAAGATGCAGTTGCGCCATGAGTGTGCGACGACACCCGAATATAACGTGGCTGCTCCTTCCTCGCGCAACACTGCCAGACAGCATGAGCATGTCAGCGCTCATGTGTGGCATGAGCATGTCAGCGCTGGTGAGTGCCATGAGCATGTGAGCGGTGACAGGATTGGTAGGTTACCCACTCTCGTGACATGCAGCACAGCACGACTGTAGATTGACCACATCTACAGACTCTACATTCACGACAAGACACTCTCTACACACAAGACACTCTCGTGACATTCAGCACAAGAGCGAGGCAATAGGCAATAGAGGCAATAGGCAGGCCCACACCAAACGAGACCCCAGTGACCTCAGTGCAGCGTGCACTCAAGTCAACGTGCACTAAAGTCAACGGGGTACAGGGCAACCAGGGAGGTACGAGGGCGCCGGGACCGGTGGTGAGGCAATGGAGCGTGTTTTTATACTTTCCCATGTACTCTTTGCTCTGGAGGCGGACCTTGAGAACCTGCCCAACATGATATAGCCCAACATGATATAGCCAACACCGACATGCGCAACATCATATTTCAGTCGTACACACCACAGTCTCTGACACACAACAAGATATACGCACTTGTGCGCGCGCGCACAAGTCCCGAGACGCTGCCCTCTTCGAGACGCTACCCTCAACTCGTACCGCCGTGTGGGGTAGCTGCAATGTTGCGCACAGACAAAGCGAGGCGCAGACGGTGGCAAGACGACTGGCACAAGGAAAGAGGAGGTGCTAGATTGAAGGAGAAGAAAAGGTGCGACCTAGTGGGAGAGGGTCATGTGTCACATAGATGGACAGAGACAAGTGTGGCATAGACGTAGATAAAGACAAGTGTGACATAGTTGCAGACAAGTGTGACATAGTTGCAGACAAGTGTGACATAGTTGCAGACAAGTGTGACATAGTTGCAGACAAGTGTGACATAGTTGCAGACAAGTGTCACAGAGATGGAGACAAGTGTGACATAGATTGAGACAAGTATGACATAGATTGAGACCTCAAAGGGGCAGACTGACATGGTTTCAGACACGCCTGTGCATATGGTGGGTGGTTAGTCGTGACGCATTGCTCGTGACAAGATGCGTGATGCACACGACACACGACACACGACACACGACACACGACAAAGATGCATGATGCACACACGTCATGGACACACGTCTCGCAACATGTCTTGCCTCCTCCAGGCAAAGACATGTCAAACAAGATGTCTTGCCGCAACAGGTCTTGCCGCAAGATGTCTCGCCTCCTCCACCAATCAAGACCCTTGAGCACCTTTCATGAGCACCTTCGATGAGCACCTTTCATGACCACTCTTGACACTTGACACGCTTAGGCCTTTGAGAGACTCGTGTCAAGTGTCAAGAGTGGTCATCAAGGTGCCTTTGAGAGACTCCTCCTCTTGCCGCATGTCACACACCCACGCCCTACAACGAGCGCTTGCACCATTTGGTTACCTTGGGTCATGTTAACAATGCGTATGATTGCCAAGGTAACCGAATGCCGCAAGCGCCCCAGATTGTTAACGTGGCCAACATGAGTGCCAAGGTTGTCAAGATGGCGCGCATGGGCAGAGTGGCGACTATGGATGTGATGATATGGAGTGTGGATATGATGATAGGCAGAGTGCGAGGCACGGCATCAAGGCATCAAGAGCACGGCATCAAGAGCACCACCCACCACACGAGAACAAGAGCACCACCCACCACACGAGAACAAGAGCACCGCCCACCACAGGACAAGCAGGCCATTCACACCTCCATCGTCGACACACCCCATCGAGAGCACCATTTATCACACAGTCAGTGCATATATGAATGTGATGAATGTGCATGTGATGCTACAAGGCATGCGAAATGGCCTTGAGACCTGAGCAGAAGCCGGCAGCAAAGGTGCGCTTCAAGTCCGTCGACCCTGTTGAAGCACTCCCAGTCTTTCAGTTGACACCCCTGGTCTTAGTGTGCCGCACTAGCGTCGTAAGTGTGGCTCTCTAGTGCCATGTGCGATGCCTTTGACTCACAACATGTGCGATGCCTTTGACTCACGACATTGTCATGCAACACAGCCCTGTCACCCCACACCTTTCCATCAACCCGCGCACACCGAACTACAAGCACAGGCACAGGCACAGGCACAGGCACAGGCACGGAAGAAGATGGAGTAAGTAGACTAAAGTAGAGAGACCGTCGGGGAGCTGGAAAAAGCGAGCAAAACAGCGTTCACCCACATACATGCCACATGTCGCTGGCAGTGCCGCGAGCAGTTGGGGCCCGAGTCCACGGTACAGACTCCGAAGCCCGCCCTCCCGGTACACGGCAACCATGTCACCAACTATCGAGCTCTTTGCTCCTGCATCTCCTGCACCCACTCCGTGACCCTTAATGAGTGGCAAGGTCTTGATCTCTGACGACCCACGCTCAATGTATGATTGTGTCGCCATGCCATGCCATGCCATCGTCTCGCGAATGACATCGTCTCGTCTCGCCAATGCCATCGTCTCTTCATTCATTCATTCATTCTGTCTTGATCTATAGATAGTGTGTCAACTCACAAAAACAGGGAACAGTGGACTATAACAGGTGTAGCGTCCGTAGAGAGGTCTTTAGAAATATGACCGAATTTGAGAATCGGTGCAAGTGACAACTAGACGTACATATACATGTAAACATATGTGCAAATAATTATACATATGTATATATATACATACATGTGTATGTATGTATATGGATACATAAACAATTATATGTATGAACAAAG
>Ga0209390_10010787_pt1 | contig 10624 bp, 11 predicted proteins | sample BON01_FD_187212 | JGI IMG/M metagenome (GOLD analysis project Ga0209390, IMG submission 187212) | Freshwater microbial communities from Lake Bonney liftoff mats and glacier meltwater in Antarctica - BON-01 (SPAdes) (version 2) | ecosystem: Environmental > Aquatic > Freshwater > Ice > Glacier... | reverse complement strand
TGGGAGACCGCTATTGCTACCGTGGCGTGTGCCGTCTTGCCAAGGGTGGGGATTCCCATGGTAGAGGGGAGGGGGGTGGGGAGGTTGAAAAAGACTTTGACGGCCGTTGTTGTCGGCAGGCAAATGCTATTTACCAGGCCGTCCTTGCCCTCCTCCCTCCTCCTCCTCCTCCTCCTCCTCCTCCTCCTCCTCGTCGTTGTCGTCGTTGTGATGGCGGCGCGCATGGCGCTGTAAATGGGTGTGTGAATGGGGGAGGGGCTTGAGTTCTGAGCGAGCGGCAGCGGCAGCGAGGCTCCTTGCTTTCGAACCCACCATCACTTGACAGCCACACACTTCATACAAGCACAACCCATCCACACCCCACACGTACACACGTCCTGATTTCCGCTTCTACTCGTGCCCTGGTCATCATCTCGCGCTTCCAGCAGCAGCAGCAGCAGCAGCAGCAGCAGCAGCAAGCATCATCATCGGACGACCTCCGCATATTCATTCGCCCTGCACAAACCCACCCAACCCACACAGCACGACCATGGCCGACTCGCCTCCTCCAATCAACGTCCTGCTGCGCGGCAAGGGCGGCGTGCACCTGATGGGCCTGACCACGAGCGACGACGGCCTCCCCACCCTCACCGCCACGTCCGACGAGGCCCTGGGCAAGCCCGTGCCGGGGGACATGACCGAGTTTTGCGCCGACGGCAGCGCCGTGGCCATTGTGACCTCCGCCCCCGCCAGGAGCTTGCGAGTGGTGGAGATGGAAACGGGCAAGGTGCGGTGGACTGTCGAAGGGCGGAGCATCCAAGCCTTGTCCTTCTCCCCGAAAGGCACTTTCCTGCTCACCTGGGAACGCCTGGCCGCGGGCGGCGCGCCCCAAGAAGGCAGCAGCACCACTACCACGAGCAGCAGCGAGAGCAAGGGCAACGGCAATGCTGCCGTCGTCGTCAAGGGCAACCTCTTGGTGTGGCGGGCGGAGGACGGGGCATTACTAGCAGGGTTCACCCAAAAAGCTTTCCGCAAGCCTGATTGGCCAACCTTGCAATGGACGCCCGACGAGAGCCTCTGCTTCCGCGGGATCACCACCGAAGTCCAAGTCTACCCCGGTCAAGATCTAGGAGCCGGCGCCATCAAGAAGTTCGCCGTCCCTGGGGGAGGGATGGGTTCGATTCGTCTCAGCCCTAATGCCGCAGCCCCTCATCGTGTCGCCTGCTTTTTCCCCGAAGTGAAGGGAAAGCCTGCCTCCGTCCGCATCTACCAATACCCTGAGTTTGGCGTCCCCTTGGCGTCCAAATCCTTCTTCAAAGCCCAAGAAGCTCACTTGCGGTGGTCGCCCAATGGCCAAGCGGTCTTGATTCACACCCACACAGACGTCGATACCTCCGGTGTGTCCTACTACGGTTCCACGGGCCTCTACCTCCTCCACGCTGACGGCAGCTATGAAGTCACCGTCCCCCTCCCCAAGGAAGGACCGATTTCCGACGCTCAATGGGCACCGGCGGGCCCGGCGCAGTTTGTGGTGTTGGCGGGTCGGATGCCAGCGGCTGCGACGTTGTATAATATCAAGGCGGAGCCGATTTTTGAGTTTGGGCAGGCGCATAGGAATACGGTTAGTTTTAGCCCGCATGGACGGTTTGTGGTGCTGGCGGGCTTTGGGAACTTGGCGGGGGAAATGGATTTTTGGGATCGGAACAAGCAGAAATTGATGGGGAGGAATACGTCGCATTGTAGTGTGGGGTATGGGTGGAGTCCGTGCGGGAGGTATTTTATGACGGCTTCGCTAGCACCGCGGATGAATGTGGACAATGTCGTGAAGTTGTTTAAATATAATGGGGCGGGGCCTTTGCGCAAGGCGGAATTCGAGGACGCCACCTTGTTTGAAGCCTGCTTTCGACCGGCGGCTGCGGGGGTGTTTCCGGATCGACCTGCCACGCCTTTGCGCAAGGGAGGGGGGGAGGGAGAGTCGTTGTCGGCTGCTGCTGCTGCTGTGGTAACCCCACCACCCAAGCCTAAGGCCGTCTATCGGCCACCGGGCTCGACGGGTGTCTTGGCTGCGATGCTGCGGGCGGAGAGGGAGGCGGTGGCGGGGCCGAAGAAGATTGTGAATGGGAGGAGTGTTGGTGGTGGTGGTGCTTATGTGGCGCCGGGAGGGCAGCCCTACATCCCAGGTTTGGCACCTGCGGCCAGCAGTGCCGACAGCAAGAATGCCGCCAAGAACAAGGCGCGCAAGGAGAAGAAGAAGGCAGCCGATGCGGCGGCCAAGGCGCAGGCGGACGCGGAGGCAGAGAAGGCGAAGGAGGAAGCCGCGGCGGCAGCAGCGGCGGCGGCGGATGACCCGGTCAAGAGAAAAAAGGCATTGCAGAAGAAGCTCAAGCAGATCGATGATTTGAAGGCACGGGCGGCGGGAGGGGAAGAATTGAACGAGGGCCAACAACAAAAGCTGGCTAGTGAGGTCAACTTGAGAGAGCAAATGGCCAAGTTGGCCGTGTGAGATTGAGGGTGGGGAGGTAAAAAGAAAGAAGCAAAGAAGAAAACTCTTATGACATGTTATGAGATGTTGTGGTCGTCTGCAGGTTGGCAGTAGGGGAGGAACGAGTCTCTCCGTCTCGTGCTTTCTCTTGTCGTTCACGCTTTTGTTGTTTGAGGGAGTGGAGGAGCCAGCCGGCCTGGAGAGGGCTGCTGGCGATACTGGGAGAGGAAGGAGGACGAGAAGGAGAGGCAGGACGTGACCCAGGAATAGGCACGGCTTTGTTTCCTTTCTTGCCTTCAAGCCAATACATCTCGAGAGGCCATTTTGTGGTGGTCTCCACGGCATGGCAGGAGGGGGACGAGGTCGGCGCGAGACTTTGACATCTAAAAAAAGGGCACCCGAAACCGGATTGATTGCTGCCTTTCGTCCACACCTAGTGTTGCCAAAGCGAATCCTTCAAGGTGGGAGAGGTGGTTTTATTTAGCATACAGCCACTTCTTCCCCAAAGGGTGTTTGTGGCACTGTGCCAGAGGCGCCATTTTTTTGAATAATGACGGTTTTGCGCCGTTGATGACGCCGCCGTTACTCTTGCTACAGACTACAGACTGCCTGCCATGCACACACACTACACCACACCACTGACCACGACACAACACACACACACACAGACAGACAAGCACGTATTGCACTGCTCTCCTCGCTGCTGCCCGCCCTTATGATGGAGCCATCATTATCACCTGCGACCAGTCCTTCGACCCCGCCACCTCTACCCACACCCAGCAAGGCCCGGGACGACTTGCCGGCCCTGTTTTCCCGAATGGAGGAGGCCGTGGCCGCCCTTGAGCCCTCGCCGCACAGCTCTCCCGCGCGCCTTCGCGATCAGCAGGACCGACATGACAGCGACGACGATATGGAGCAGGAGGAGGAGCGGCTTTTGGACAGCAGTGAGAAGCTTCGGACCCTCATGATGATGCGCCGCGGGGAAGGACAGGGCTACGACGATCGCCCGAGTGCCAAGTCCTCGTCGTTGGGGCCAGATGCAGAGGAACCACGCCAGCTGGTATTTGAGATTGCTGACACTGGCTCTTCCCCTCTGCGCCTTGCACCTGCCCTTGACATTGACGCCTCTCAATCCTTGTCCTCCTCGTCCTCCCCTTCCTCCTCCTCGCCGGGCTACGCCACACCCCTCCTCGACAGTGCCACAACCACTGCTCAATCCTCCTCCTTGTCACCCACCCGCAACGATACCACATCTTCCCCGAGCTCAACACCAGCACAACTACAATTTTGGGACTGCAATGACCAAGGGGAGGGCACGCCCAGCTCACCCACCCGCACGTCAGGCTTCAGAACGCCAGCCGCCATGAACACGCCAGGGAGGGTATCGGTAAAGCAGGAGGAAGAGGAGGATGGAGAGGGGAATCGGGCTCTGTGTCGAACGTCATCCGCCTTTGCGCTGCCATCCGCGGGAGAGGAGGATGTGGAGGTCCTTAACGATGTTGTCGTGGAGGAGGGGAATGCTGGCGGCGAAAGCAGCAGCAGCAGCAGCAGCAGCGCTGGCATCGCAAGGACCCAAGCGTCCAGCATCACGGCCACGGCCATCATCCATAGCCTCGCTGCTGTTATTGGGTCTCTCCCCCCCGCGCCTAGCACCAAGGCACGCAGCGCGTGGGGCGAGGAAGAGAAGGACATGCACGAGGTTGGGTGTGCCTCTAGGTGCCTGAGCGAGGTGTCCATCCAGCAGCGTTTCTGTGGCCTGCGGGGTATTGCCTCTGGGGGGGAGGAGAACGACAAATCATCTACTTTCTCTTCCTCTACTGCTGCCTTAGCCTCATCGGCTCTGTGTCGGCATCTGGCTTTGGTGACCCTCCGTCCGGACGTACCCTATGGCGAGATCGTTGATTTGGTGACGGAGGTGGTGAGAGAGCAGGGACTTAAGATCCGTAAGCGTCAAGGCTCTCATATAATCGCGGATGTGTCTGTGGTGGGAAACGACGGAAAGGGAAATAACAGCGGCCTGAGCGGGCTTCAAGCGGAATGGAGCTCTGTGGATATGCAGGTGGCTTTGGACCGACAAGACAAGGAGCGCGTTTTGCTCGTGCGTTTTATTATTTCGACGGCGACGGAGGAGACTGGGTGTGGCAATGGTAGTAGGAAAATTATGACGCACTCGAGGGGGAGCAGAGCATCGGGAGGAGGAGCACGAGGGGGAAGAGGGGGTGATGGACAGCAACCTGGGACCCGAGGCTTGCTAGAAGCGCTGAAGGCCAAGCTGTTTGCCGTGGCCGTCAATAAGAGGGCGCTGTTGCGAGACTCCGACGATAACACTAACACGAGCAGCTCTAGCAGCAGGAAGGGCCTCACGCTCGACCCACAATACCTTAACCAGCTTGAGGACTTGGCTCGCGAAGATATGCATATGACCTTAGAAGGAACGGCGCGGAATCTGGAGGAGTACGTAGCCGCGGCCGAAGAGAAATGCGAGCAACTCAGATTGTTAATGGAGCCTATGTATCTGCAATACACGCTTGAGAGTCCTCCGTCGATCGCTAAGCCTCTTCCTTTGTCTTACTACCCCTTGGACCTGCTTGCGGCCTATGACAAGACTAAAAGAGGAGAAGAGCGCATTGGTGCGGAGGAGAAAGCTGGTAGCGTTGACCGAATGGGGTGTATGGATGCGCTGAAGGAGAAGGCCTGGCGAGGATTTTTGACGCAGTGCGACGCTGAAATGACGGCGCGCATGCAGAGGAAGAACTTGCAGGTCTTGGATCGTATGACTAAGTGCACCGAGTACCAACGATTGTTGATTGAGAAATTGCGCGATAATCGGCAGAGGACGTCGGTGCCTTTGTTTCAAACGTTTAAGAATCAGATTGGGCATGATGGCGGGATTTACGAGGATGCGGATGTAGAGACGCCGTTGTACTATTGTCGTTGCATCGTTGGGAGTCGACCAGCGACTTTGTTTATCACTTACGAGCATTTAGTGTTTGTGAGCAGTGTGCCTGGGTTTGGGTGGTCACGTCGGATTCGCTTTGACGAGATTCTGACGTGCGGGTTGGCGTCAATGCGGCTAGGCATTAGGGTGGCCAAGGCCATTGCGGTCCAAGCGTCGACTGCCGTTGTTGCTTCTCCCATGCCCGTAAAGAGGGCGGGTGGCGCTAGTGGCACGGCGGTCCCCAGCAGCAGCATTAGCAGTAGTACCGGTAGCAGTAGCGCTGCCTTCGTGACTAGCAAGGGCAAGGAGGAGTCGCTCGTGTTTAGCACCATGATCGAGCCTGAGCGTTTGCTGGACCTGGTCAAGTTGTTGATTTCTCTTAACTATGGGAACGCCAAGGACGTTGTGGCGGTGGGCTCAGCAGCGGCCTCGGCACTGAAGCAAGAAAGAAGTCAGCAGCAGTTCGCAACGAGTCTGGCGCGGGACTTGCAAGCGGCCTCGCCCTTTTGGGTAATATAGTAAGATGGTTAGGAGGATATTGTTAATAGATTAGGCAGCGCAAAAACAAATGAAGAAAAATACGTTACAATTTTATGAAAGAAATCGAATCGCTATATGCTCTTGGTTTTCAAAACAAATTGAAATGTGTCGCCGCTCCAGCCCACAATTGTTGCGGGCTGCCTCTCATCCTCATGTTCTTAACTTACGTTTTCAATTCTACCTTAACTACTGCCGCCTTCTTCTTCACAGGGGACGGAGCCGGTCGTGTGGGAAAGGGAAACAAACCATCCTCATCCTCAATATGCTCCCCAACATCCAAAAACGGTGGAAACTGAGGCTCGCCCCCCTCAGCCTGCCGCCGGAGAGTAAACAGATCAGGACCAAATTTCTCCCCGTCCGAATGGTGGTCGATGACCACAAAAGCCTGCTGCGCCCATAAGAACGAATAGCGCGTTTGTTTCACTTCCTTCCGCGAGGGGTCCGCCATGGACGTCGCGCGGGAGTGGAACTCCCGCTCGTCGATAATGCGCTTCAGCTCGGCCTCGTGCCCGTCATCCAGGCGCTGCTTACTCGTGTGCGCATAAGCGACCGACCCATCCTGCGACCTCTCCTCCACATAGTTGTACTCGACGCTCACTTTCCTCCCATCCGGCAAAGCCTTCCCGACATTAAACAGATACACCTTGCGAACGTGCGTCTTCTCATACGGCACCGTAAAGCGCGCGGGGTCAGGCGGCGTGCGCAAGTACCAGCGATCAGCGCCGCGAGGTAATTGCGGCAAGCCTACAAGCCGAGCAGCCTGATTCTGCACACGCGCCAACTTCCCTTCAAAGTCCGTCGAGTTATCAATCACAAAATGCTTCGGATGCCCATTCCACACACCCTGCGTCTTCAGATCCATTTCGCGCGCAAACTCGGGCGACTCCGTGCGAGTCACATTGTTCAACAGCGAATAATAAGACTCCGCGCCCATCGCGGCCGTGACCAAATGAAACACCGCGTCATACCTCCCCTCCCGAATCGGCAAAGTCTCAAGCCCCTTTCCCTTCAAGAGCCTCTCCCACATCTCCTTACTCACATACGCCGCCCCATCCAACGAGCCGCGATCACACAAAATAACCGCCGGCTTCCTCAACGACCGCGCGATCTTCTCGACCCCATCCTCCAAATGCACCTGAAACTCCAACACTGTGTCCTGAAAGTAAAACTGAGTCTCTTTCGACGCCAAGACATCCGCCAAGGCCACGCCGTTCGACCACAACATAGTAGCGGCCTCTGGGACCGTAAACACACGGAAGCCGTGCGTGCGAAAGAACTCGGACAAGCGCGCGAGCGCCGTGGTTTTGCCTCCGCAAGGCCCGCCGGTAAGGACGATTTTGATGAGCCGAGGCTGGCCGTCGCTGCCTTGGTGCTGTAGCTGCTGCTGCTCTGTTGTTCGTTCGTCTTTGGGGTGCTGGCTGTGGTGGTCGGAGGCGGCGGCGGCAGAGGTATCGTCGTCTTGTGCTTGGTAGGGGTCGTCGTGGAGGTGGAGGTGGTTATGCATTGCAGCCGCAGCTTCCTCTTCTGCTGAAAGAGATGGAGCGACGCCGTTTGTTGAGGCTGCTGCTGCTAATGATGGTGGTAATGATGATGGGTCCGCCATGATTGTGTGCTTCGACGTGTCCAGCGGCTGCTGTGTTGGGGGTGGGGGGGTTGGAGAGGTAGGAAAAGAAGAGGGGTTTTAAGTACAAGTTGCGATTTGCCTATTGATTTGCTTCTTTTCTTTTGTATATATCTTGCCTCTGTACAATCGACTTTCTACTCATTTTGATCGGTTCCAGACTTTCTAATATCTACATTTATGTACCCTCTTTCTTGTTCCGGTTGTCTTCGCAGAATTTCTCGATTTTTGGGACAGGGCTCTCAGGAGAGTAGAGAGAGGTGTGAGCAAGCGAGCGCGCCGACAAGTAAAGTGCACATTCAGCCCTGGCACGCGTCGCTCTGAACACCAAAGGCTCCAAAATATTTAGTCTCCGCTACTTTCAACACTTCTGTCCTATTCCTTTTTCAACAAGTCCAACTGCTGCTGCTGCTGCTGCTGCTGCTGCTCTCGCTCTTCTGGACCCGTCAACACTTTAGACACTGCGATCTTCTCTCCCCTCTCCTCGCCCCGTCCCTCCTTCCCACCAGCACCACCCCTACGCCACTTTCCTCCTCCTTCCTCCTCCAGATCTCCTCCTCCTCCTCGTCCTCGTCCTCGTCCTCCTAGTCCTCGTCGCGAGCCGGCCACATACTCCTTCCCCCAAAACTCTCCGTGGTAAGTGTCATGCAGCAGGTCCAAAAAAGGGAAAGGAAACCCGTAATTGCCATGCGTATGCGAGTGGTGCGCGTCGTGGAAACGGGTGTTGTAGAGCTGTAGAGTGTATGTGGTTGTGCTTGGTGAGAGAGAGCCTCACACTCTCCACCCCGTCCCTCCCTGCCTCCCCCCCTGCCTCCCCTCCTCCCTCTTGATCGTCTTGATCGCTTACCCCTGGCACCCGCATGTCAATGCCCGAATGGTCTAGAATCCCACAAGCGCCCAACACTGTCATGTATACGGCAAATGAAGCCACGTGCATGGGCACCACCAAGGCAGGCGAGTAGAGGATGAAGTAGTAGCCGAGCGCCTGGTTGTTGTGTGAGGGAGAGAGGGAGAGATGAGAGGGATGAGAGGGTAAGGGCGTGCAATCTAGGGAGAAGGAGGACGAATTAGAAAAATAATAATGATCTCACCTCCAAAGGAGCAATGTACATATCATCAAACGGCGAAGGGGCCTTGTAAAAATGGTGGTGCTTGTGGAAACGCCGGTAGATGGATGGAACATGCATTAACCGATGCCAGTAATACTCCCACACATTCTGCCACAGTACTCCCAGCACCACCAATCCCGCCTGCCCCACCAACCACCCAAGCAAGGCCAAAAACCATCCAGACGGTGGCCCCTGCATGTGCAATCGACTCCCTAGTCCCCGAACAGTCCCTTCGGCCGTCAGGAGGGCAAAGGAAGAGGCCATTATCAAGTTCAACGTCGCGTAGAGCGCGTGCTGGGGAGATCGACCGGTCTTGTCACTTCGCCAGGGCCAAGGGATGCGACTGCCAGCATCCGCGCTTGTAGTACTGCTTGCTGGGGAATGAGAAGGAGCGCCGCTGCCGCCGGCCCCTTTCTTGTGCGCCTGAATCTTCCAGCTTTGCGCTTTCTCGGCCCGCAGCTCGTAGAGGCAGATGTGGAGGACCGCGTTCGTGGCCAGGTAGCCCAGGAAGATGACCAGGAAGGCTCCAATGGCGTAAGGGGACAACCACCCCGGCGGCATTGGGGAATAATGAAAGAAGAGAAGGAATTTGCAAGTGCTTGGCGATGATGAGTTGCTGCTGCGTGTGCCCTTGCCCTTGGCGCCTCTGCCGCTGCTGCTCCCCGCCTGTGAGTGTGTAAGTCTACGTGAGCTTGTACTGCTGTGCGTGATTGCCTTGTGGCGGTGGTGGTGGAGGTGTAAACGTCAGCCGCGGGGATCGTGCTCAGAAACGAGTGATGAAGCCCCCTCGCCCGCTTAGATTTCGATGAGCGAAGGAGACGAGTTGATCATGCTTTCCACCATTACACACCCTCCACAGCACCCCACCCTACCCCACCTACGCACAGCCCTCGACGATCTCTAGATTGCGAGCATGCGGGCGAAGCGGAGGGCTGGACGGCAGGGCCTGGCTGCGCCCCTCCCCTCGCCCCGTCTCCCCCATCGTCATCATTATTAGACAGACACCCACCCACCCACCCACCCCCTACACACCCTACACCAACCACCACAGGTACACAACCATGAAGCTCCGGACGTCCCTGCGGCGGCTGTGCACGTCCTGCTACATGGTGCGACGACAAGGCCGGCTCTTTGTCTACTGCAAGGCCAACCCAAGACATAAGCAACGACAAGGCCGTGGGGCGCGTCGCAAGCTGCACACGGGCGCGGAGGGGGCATTGGAGGGCGAGGCAGGAGGGTGCGGCTGCGGCGACCACCACCACCATCATGCCGTCCTTCTTCCGTTCAGGGAAGGGCTGGGCCACCCGTTGTGGTTGCAGCAGAAGGCAGGCCCCATTGCCTCTTTTTCAGACCTGGTCGCCAAGGTCTCGCCCTCCATCCAAGCGCTCGTGAGCAGACTACGGGGGTTCTTTTCGAAATAGTTTAGAAGTGTGCACAAAGAAATAAGTCCTGATAGAGAGAAAGAAACAATCCTAAGAAAGACCGACATTTTTTACTTGTTGTTAGTGATTTCTCAAAACCACCTTCTCTCTCTCAAAATTGGTTCCCCTCCTGAGCCCTATTACCAATGCTCCCCCTCTCCTTACCAGCAAAATCCCCCCTACTTCTCCTCATTCTTCTCGTTCATCTACATATCCATCATACACCACTCATTCCTCACCTTCACCGCCATCTGCCTCACCACCCTTTTGCGGTCATCCAAAGGGGCCAGCAACCCCCTACTCACCATCGCCCTATAAGGATGCAGTTTCGCATATGGCAGCCTCGTAATCTCTAACAAACTCCCCAACGCCAACACACGCAGCTTGGCCTTCGGCAGAAAATGGGGGTCAGAAGGCGTGCACAGTTGATAGAGCAACGGAACAACAGTAGCAAGGTGAGGCATCACTGCCTCCAGAGAATCCTTGACCAACGCAACAAAAGTCTCGGTCGCCCGCGCTCGGAGAATAGCTGCA
>Ga0209390_10010786_pt1 | contig 10624 bp, 11 predicted proteins | sample BON01_FD_187212 | JGI IMG/M metagenome (GOLD analysis project Ga0209390, IMG submission 187212) | Freshwater microbial communities from Lake Bonney liftoff mats and glacier meltwater in Antarctica - BON-01 (SPAdes) (version 2) | ecosystem: Environmental > Aquatic > Freshwater > Ice > Glacier... | reverse complement strand
CTTTCTTGCAAAACCAGTCCAAGGCCAATTTGGTCCTGTATGTTGTAGTGAAAAAGACAATTAGAGGCATCGTTCGCGAGAATTGCAGTGAAGTCTATTTGCGCGCTTGACAAAATGCCATGTGTCATGATACGCACGATTTCAGTGGGCTCTCCAGCAGAAGGCCCCGATACCTTCGTTGCTGAGGCACTCACGTTGAATTCATGCTCAAGATCGAATCTCCCTGATTCATTCACTACATCAATCTCATTCTGCAAACCAGACATCTGCAAAAACTTCTTGAAAGTTCCGACTGCCTTGTCAACATCGAGTTCATCTAAGAAAGGTGTCTGCTGGGTTTCTGCGGCCATTTCGCGACACTATGCTGTTTTTTGGCAAAATTTAGACACCGATCGCACTTGATATGGTAGCATGGAAAATATTCTTTGCTTATATATGTTGCAAGGTAGTGTAGACGCACTGCAAACTTCCCCTTCCTCCGGGTTACTGGGGATGCCGACCTTCACCCCACCGTCTTTTTGACAAATGAGGTGTCGATTGCAGTTCTATTTTACTCAAAACAGTACAAGTGTCTCGGAAAAGTGACAGGAAAAGACTCGGAAAGACTCTGGTAACAATATAGACATACTGGCTTGAGAAACGACATTTGGGGGGGGGGGCGATTTTAATAAACACAGTGAAAAAAGCCTAAAGTTGCCCCCCTCTGGTGTAGAACCTTGACGATACGGGCGGGCGAGTATATCTCGGTCAGGGGAATATCGCAGGAGGGGATCCTTGTCCTTCTCAACCCAGTTCGACGAGGCTACCATCATAAGTTTTTTGGAATCCGCGGGTATCACAATGGGTTGGGTTGGGTTGGGTGGGTTGCTCATGAGTGAGGGAGGAGTCTACAAGAGGCAGACAAAAATCAGGATAAGCCTTACTCCTCTCGCCGAGGCCACTTACTATTCCTTAATAAACACTCTTAAATTAAAAAAAAGGATAAACTTGATCAGAGTTTAATTTGAACCCCCAGCTCCCCCGCCTACCCCTACCCCTACCCCGTCCATGATGGTTTCCACGACTGTATGCTCACATCGATGATAGAAGAGGGTGTAGATGGTTTGCGGAGGGTCGAGTGCGACGTGCGTGTCTACTTTTTGAACTGTGCAGTCATCGACGTGGTACCAATGCCCATCATGGAGAACATATGCAGAATAGTGTCCGTGGTTGGTGGAACGACCCTCGTGAACGATTGTCGCGTACAGAGCATATGCGACTGTTTTGGTATCACGGGAATCTTTTGGCGTTTTGGTGTTGAGCTCTGGTAAATGTAGCATGCTTTCTGGAGCGAAATACCGAGAATCCTTGGCAACTGCGGCAAAGTGTGTGCGCATGAATTTTCGGAGGTGTTGATGATCCCCTACCTGTGCACCTGCATCGCGCCGCCCCCTCTTCTGTGACGGATGTTCGCTGTCTTCTTCGTCGGAATAGCAGCAGCCTGAGAGGCTCCTCGATGATATCGATAGACACAGATAAACTGGGAGTTCTTGTGCAAAATAGCGAACATTATACGCACCGCCTGAGTTGTGACAGGCATTTTTGGAGTTTTTCTCGTTGTGCGCCGTGGCACGATACCCTTCAATGGGCGCTGCTACTACATTTTCTAAAACAAGCTGCTGAACCGTCAGCGCTCTGCTGCTGCTGCCGTACTTGAGCATATGCACATAATTTTCCCCATGCGTTTGCCGAGCCCCCACTGCGATACCACAATCAACACACTTGAGTACTTCGCCAACAGCAGAATTGAACATGGCCGCAATATACCCACCACTCTTACAAGATTGGACAAAAAATTCGCAAGGGTCTTGTTGTCCCTGTCTTCCCACGCTACAGCCGAAAATCTCTTTTACCAGGTTGGTTTCTAGTCGACAAATCGAATCTGCACCACCACCACCACCACCACCACCACCACCACCCCCCTTTCTACTCCTGCCAGCATCATAAGCACGCAGTACAAGCTTGTCTAGTTCGTCGCATGACATAGCTAGTGCTTTGTGATCGAGGTATGGACAACTAAGCAGACACTGAACAAGAGCATTCATAAAACATGTGTCCCCCATATTCTGTAATCGGACTGCCATTGCACCCTCAAGCGTGTTCACACCTCTGAGTCCGTATAAAACTGAGCTTATGGATTCTCTGCACTGTTATCTCGCCCGTATAATACTATACAGCTTCCAGATTACAAGTTCCAGACTGCTGGACACGACAGCTTCCGTCTGCAGAGCGAAAGAAGGGGATAAGCTTATGTTTTTTGGTGTTTATACGTAGCACTCATACCACGTATGCACGCAACGTCGTGGCGGAGTGTGCAGTACAAGAGCGGGCAGATTGTGTCACGTATAGTGTATTTTCTAAGTAGACGCACGAGTATTACGCACAAATCGCCAAGAATGCGAATTGTTCCTGATATTTTCTCTACAGCTTATTATATATATGTATTAATGTGTATATGTACAATACAGCGTCCTTCCTTGATGACGATGATATTACTTTTTTTTGAACGTGGCGAAACCTAGCTAGCACTTGGATGCATTCGACGAATACCGCGTCACTATGTCTTTCGATTTTAATCATTCTTACTCCCCTTGCTGAGGTTACACTTTAATAAACACTCTTAAATTAAAAAAAGTGTACGAAAATTCCAAACATTTGTTTGAATCTATCATATATAAGCGTGACAATTACAGGGAGCTGCTTATAGGAAGAGTGCAGCAATGCCTGTATTAAATGTCCCAGTGTACATGGACAGCGAAGGTGCCAATGTATACACAATATATGTTACCGCCATGGGAATGTCTGGTCGTTATCTAGACACTGCGGACCAAAACAACGAGAATTACTACAGATGCATGAAAGAATGCAAACGGGTGCTCGCTAGCGGGTTCTGTCTTGCCACTAGCGAGCAGGTGCGTGCATTAGATGTGTACATATCGCATTACAGATTACGTCATGTGGACCTGATGGCATACCCAGATCGTGTTGCCCGACCACCTGCAATTCGAAACATCAGGGTAGGTGTGCATGAGTATGATGTTGGTACCGTAATGAACACCCCGGATTTTGCAAGTTTTTATATCCGGCGGTCGCATGCAGGCACACCTCGACTGGTACATGTGAGCAAAACTGCAGTGACTAGGGCTGTCCCTTTTCAGTGACCAGGGCTGTCCCTTTTGTGCACGAGTCAAGTAGACTTTCAAAATAAGTTTATTTTAATAAAAGTGACCCACAAAATTATGCCATCCTTATCATGCGCCCTTTATCCCGCACACCATCCCGCCCAGCATCTGTCCACATCCCCTCCACCCAGCCGCTCCCCCAGCTTCCGACAGATCGGAAGGGTGCTGTGCACTTTAGAAATATACACACAAGAATCTCTTTTGCACGCAATATAATACACAAAATGAACACGCACGTGTGGAAGGCAGCAGCTGCTCGCTTATGATTCAGTCAACCACACAGTACCAAAGAGCGGGGAGGGTGCAAGGGGGGGGGGGGGGGTGTGGCAGTTTTGGCTGAACTTTCAAATCAGCATATTGTATCACGACACCTTTTGGTGTCCGCTTCAAGATCATTATTTTTGAGATTTATTTTGCTTTTCTGTCTTTCTTACGGCGGCAGCATGGGCATATTTTTCGGCCATGCGCAGGTCTCTTTGCTCGCCCGTCTCTATGAGTGGTGTTGGAATAGACGAGACGTCCTGCAAGGTAGTTCGGATAGCATTCAATCGCTGCAACTCCGATTCTCTTTTGTGGTTTTCCCTTAGCAGGAAAGCATTCAAATTTAGATTCCGCTGCTTCTGTTGTTCCGACTGGTTCTGTTGTTCCGACTGCTCCTGAATTTCATTTCTTAAGTTGTCTGCATATTGATCCAATATGAACTTGAAGGCATTTTCATTCGACATTGAGGCGGTGCTGGCCCCTGGTCCCGCAGCTGCTTGACGCTCTACCGCGTCCTTGAGTTGATAAAACTCCTGACACGACCCATAGCCCGTCAGGAATCGGAGACCCGTTGTATCTGTATATGGCATGTCATTTTCCGACCACTTCTTCCGCAGAGCAATTTGCATCATAGTGCTCTCCTCGCCCCCGTCCATAAATTCGAAATCGAGGTGTTGTGCCGACATTCTCACCGCGAAAAGAATGCGATCTGGCACTTTTTCCGATCGCCCTTTACAACCGGGCCCTTTGATCCCCAGAAATTCAGCCATGGCTCCAGGTGCGTCTGGGTCAATTGATATATTTTCCCAACTACCACAGATGTCAAAGTCGTTCGCCTTCAGATTGGCAATATTTTCCCCAAACGTATATCCTTTCATATGCTCTAGTAAGTCGATATTGTTCATTGAAAGTGAAAACAAATTTATATCGCCAGGAATTGCAACCTTCCAGCGATCTTCAACCTCACACAGCAGAAGTGCAAATCGTCCGTTCCGAGGAAGCTGTACTAGATTCTGTAGTTTGACAAGTCTCATGTTCAGACATAATTGCTTTGTCGACATTTTGTTGTATTTATTTCTTCAGAAGTACCACATGTTTATATATCTTTTTAAAACGAGTTCAATATAAACTGGAATAAATATAGACTGGCCCCTTTGTGCAAATTAACATACGACCTTGTCTGTGATCTTTGCGCCATCGTAATTGTGCACTTCACGAACGTCTTAATTCGTAGGGGAAATCCGATCTGAAAATCTGTCTATATGGTGCATAGGCCCGGGGATTATATTTGGTCCAAAACCTTGGACGAACCTGCAAAAGGTTGAAGAAGTTAAAGACGATACACAAACATTTCCGGTTGTCGCCACCCCCAGCCTTGTTCGTGTATGTCCTTTAACACCAGACTGGTGATGGATTCTGTGTAATCAGGGTGCTTGTCGATTTCAGTCTTTGAATTCACGACAAATTGAAGGATAGGATAGACGTTTTCCACGAAAACTGTATGAAATTTATATTTGCTGGGTGCAAGCTCGTTGTCTGAGAATGATCCCATGCTTCGAAGAGCATTGAGTATGTAGCACAACATTGGCCGATTTATGCTACATTTTGTATAAGACGAAATGATACTGTAAACATATTTAGGGTCGCTCAAAATCCGCCGCATGTCATCTGCAATAGCAACACTAATTAGCTTTGCTCGTAGACGACTCTTGTGAATACAACAGCCACAAACACATTTGTCTTTGATGATGCCAATGCAGGCTGTCGGTATGGTCGCACTTGCAACAAGCTGTTGTTGTGTTTGTGTCGGAAGCGGTGTGCATATATGAAGCACTTTGATGCTAGGGGCTGGTATTTTACTTTTGCTCATTCGAATGGGCAGCAACCTACGCTGTTGACCGCAAGCTCTTTACACGCAAAATAAAGCCTCAGATATAATGCAAGTCGTTTCCTCTGAAAAGCTTTATATACATTCAGGAGAGTGTGTGGGTGATACATTCAACTCTTGCACTGACATTTGGTCCACATCAATGAATTCAGCTGGTAGACCACATTTCCAGGTTCCTTGATGGGCTTTCGTTCCGCGATGATTGTCGAGACGTGCTACGGCGACGCTGTTTGTCAATGTTTTCACCCTGATGAACATAGTGAGCATCACACTGCCGTAGAGCCCAGCGTTGTCTTCTTGAACTTGTTGTTGTATGTCTGTGGTACGAGGTGAAACAGCTAGAGAGAAAGCGAGAGAGAGAGAGGGAGGGAGGGAGAGAGAGAGAAAGAGAGAGTATATGTTTGGAATTGGTGAACATGCGAATATCGGTATTGTCAACGCGAGAGCGTGTGGGACACAGAAGGATAGTGAGTGGGGCTTGAGTTTGAGTGATTAGGTACAGCCAATCCCACTTGGGGTGACGGTTTCGAAAGCTCAAAGCTCCAATTGTAGACGTTGGGATTGCTTTCATAAGATGTCTGTCTTGACTTTGTTGCTTTCTTTTGGGCCTAGCATCGCAGGATGGCCCGCTGTGGGTTATAGGTCTCTCTGAATAGCTTTTCGATTGCATTGCTTGGGTAATATATTTCTTGAACTTGTTGTTGTATGTCTCTGGTACGAGGTGGTGGTGGTGTTGTAGACGTTGGGATTTCTTTCATAAGATGTATTGACTTTGTTGCTCTCTTTTGGGCCCAGCATTGCAGGATGTCGCCTGTGGGTTATGGGTCTCTCTGAATAGCTTTTCGATTCCACTGCTGACCGAAAATCTCGCACCAATGATCTGATTTGATCCAAGGCAGCTCCCGAGGAGTGTTTTGAACCAATTCGCGTTGCTTCATTCCTCGTGCTTGCATCCCACTTCTCTCATTAACGTTTGTGGCTTCTGTCCACCATGCCTCACACATGGCCCATGCAACTATCAGCATTTGCAGCAATGATATTCTCCACCGTGGTGCCGAGTAGTCGTCTCTCTATGTATAATTTTCCCTTTCACATACTACTGACAGCTGTTGGAGCAGCGAACTGGCCAAAGTTTGTAGAAACTACTTGGGTACTTGATGTGAGCCCAGGTGTGAGACGGACACCTGGAGGGCCAGAAGAACCCAGATCGACTAAAGCGCATTATACATGTAGCCCGTATACGTGTACACAGTCTCGTCCAGCTTAAGCAGTTGGGCCTATACCTTCTTGACTTCCGCTCGTAGAAGATACGCCCAGTTAGGAGAGATCTGGACATATCGTAGGATTGCCTCTGGCAAGTAGTCAAGACCCAGGACTTTGAGCCCAACCCGAGTGGCTACTGTTACAGACTACTGGTCGTTGGTCCAACGTTTTATCCGTGCCTCCCAGTGACCTTTGTGAAGTTGCGAAATGGTGCTGTTCATCGTTGCTCGCTGTCAACTTGTGTCTTCTGTCAAAACTTTATTCACCCACATTTTCACAATTTGGAAGTTGGAACTCCTCGTCCGTCATCGTTTTTGTGAGTTCATTAGGGCATCTGTCCGGACTTGTGCTTTTACTTGGGTTCAAACACATTGCGACATATTTCTTAATCTCCTGGCTGGTGAGTTCTCCTCTCAAACGGCCTGGTTCATGCTCTGCTGTCCTATAAGTGTCAATCAGTAATCTCACCATCAAAGGCAGGATGCCTATCTCGCCCTTGTTATGCCTGAAGTTCGTAAACTGCCAGCGTTGTTGACAGAAGGCGACTAACTCTCGTGTGTTCTGCTCAAAAGTCGCTTGAGGCAGACTGGCCCGTGTCTTGCTTGCATTGCATTTACTTGGGGAGACGCCACCTCGCACCTGATGCAGTGATGAGCATGGTGAATCCACGCCTAGCACCTGAGAGCCTGGAGTACATATCGTAGGATTGCCTCTGGCAAGTAGTCAAGACCCAGGACTTTGAGCCCAACCCGAGTGGCTACTGTTACTCTGGAGTCGGCTGTGGCTATCAGCGCCTCAGAGTAGGCCACTGCGAGTGTGGCGTGGAGGCGGCGTGTCCAAACCTGATCCTTGCTTCTGTTGGGACGTCTTTCACGGGCTCTGCGCCTGCTGGTTTCCGCTCGCACTTGGAGCTTCAGGGCTTCGCCGCGCATGATGTCTTGTTCTTCTCGCATCTTTTGTAGAAGTGGGCTTGTGATTACGTTAAGCTTTGGACATTTGTCTATACATATGCTGTGCTGCGGGTTTTGATGATCTGAGCTATGCAGGCTGGTGTAGACGCATAGGGTGCCTTATCTTCATAGGTCATTTCCCTTTGGGGCAAAATAGCCCAATAATTAGTGGCTCTTTTTGCCCCAAAGGGGCCTTTAGGCGAAACATGACCTGCAACTTTAGGCATCCTATGAGTATTCGCCACACTATAACTGCCTTTTCCTTTTAACATGTCTTTTTATATTTGCAATGTAAGCAGTTTCAAAATACATTTATTATAAATAATGCTACTCTTTGTCATTGTTTAAATTGCAAGGCAAAAGTGACCACGACTTTACCGTTGACGTCTTTAAGGTGATATTCTTTGTAGTTTCCTTGCCAGTATGTCCGGATTTCTGCTAAGTAACCGAACCCACGCGCAGGCACAGTGTTCCAGTCATGCTTGGGCACTTCTGTATCTGTACGACGACGGATCAAAAAATTGCCTTTGTGTAGCTGTGCGCTTTTTCGAATTCGATTTTCAGAAAAAAACAGGTCTTGGTCGCCTAAATTGTATAATGAAATTTCACCAATCTCATAGTTGTCTGACATTTCCACCGACACAGTATGTGGTGTTAACGTGTCTGCTTGTGTAATTTTGGGCACAATTATATCGCCACAAGAGTCCTCATCATCGTAGAATCCCTTCACAATAACACATAGCAGGCTAGAAGAACCCGCGAGCATGTTCAGCGCTAAAAGACCAGCCGAAAAACACTCAACGGATTCGACCAGATCTGACACGTAATCGTTAATCCGTCCGGACACTGGTTGTACAGCGCGAAACCCGCCACCCTTGGCAACTGAAATCCCCCGTCGCTCTCTAAAATCGCGATGTCTGAATTCTGCTGAAAATAACACATGCCGCATTGTTTGCCTAACATCTTCATTGACAACATTAATCGCATCAATGTTCCTGAGAACTGCCTCCTCTGCAGTCCGTGTTATGGACTTCTTGTAGGCATTATCGTCTATTCTTTCAACAATGCTCAATGGATCTTTTTGCAACAAAACACGCACCGTTGCCACCAGAGTCTGGCAATTTTCTTTCTGGATGTCAAGATCACTCTTTCTCAGACACAGACCGCTGATGCTGATGCTGTCTAAAACTTCCTCTTGTCCCGCCAAAGCTCCCGCCAGACAATCTTTCTTACCACCAATGTGATCGCCTGCGGGCGGCAATTTGCTGTACATTTTGTCTTGAACTTGACGTAAGGCCCGTCGATTGTCCTGGTGTTGCACCTGAGTTTGAGCAAGCTGACCGATTGCTAATGTCTCGACAAGTGCTGTAATTTGTGTGGTATACTTGGTCTCTATCTCCTTACATGAGGCAATCTCCGTCTGCACCACAATAATGGAGTCACGGAGAATACTTTCCTCTCTTGAAAGCACAGTTTCCCGTTCTTGTAAATCGACAAGATCTCGCCGAAGCAAAATCAAGTGGTTCCTGCACACGCGGAGCGCGCGTGTCTGCCTGTGGTGGTTGATTGTCTGTATTTCATGACTGTACTCGTGTGTTGCATCTGTATCATGACACGCCATACATACGTAATGTATTTGATGCTCAAATTTATACGGCATCATTTCCGTGTCGTTTTGGAGAACGTGACAGGATTCACATTGTAGTATTGTCATTTCATTGCGAGAGGATTTCTCAATTGCTTATATAGCTTTTTGGTTGTAAACGTCAAAAAAGTCACCCAATTGCTATTCATAAGACATACAGCCTGGTGTAGACGCATAGGGTGCCTTATCTTCATAGGTCATTTTCCGCAAAAAAGAGCCCAATAATTAGTGGCTCTTTTGCCCCAAAGGGGCCTTTAGGCGAAACATGACCTGCAACTTTTTAGGCATCCTATGAGTGTTCGCCACACTGTAGTACATTCAATACGGAAAAATCACTCTGCCCTCGATTATTTGCGCCTGCCCGGAGTTTCATACTCACCCACGCATTCCCTCGCCCAAACTTTACTACTGTGTTTTGAAAAAATGTGTGTGTTCTAAAGTACTACAGGGCAGCTGCCGGGTTTGTGGCCTGGGTACCTCTTATGAACATTTTACAGGACAGGCCACACACACGTTTCAGATCAACTTACATGTCAATGTGTTACAGTTTGGGTCGTCAAAATTGTCACATTCTTCTGTGGATACCTTGATATTGTCTCCGCATATTGTGCTACAGGGTGGATCTGTATAGTAACCAGGTATGAGCTTGCATGATTCTTGCGAACAACATCGATGGATCTCCGTAGTCTTGTCGGTATAGTCGCACTGCTCGCCAAAGTTGTGAATGGAATTTCCACACATGGCATCGAAATCCATCGCTGTATTTGGCCGCTTGCAAAACGAATCTGCGTTCTTGGAACAAATGGTAGCCGTCTCGTCTTTTCCCTCGCATATCAGACTCGACAATGGCGTACAAACACGGCATTTTTGTTCCACTGTATCAAAGAACTCTACCCCCGTTCGGCAGAAATAACAGATGCTTCCAGACTGTTTTTGGAAACTGGGTACATCGCCCTGGAAAAATGAACTGTTGTGTTGTGTGTGTACATGCGTGCCGCTCCTTCGATGTTAGTGTTTGTTTGTTACCAGGTGTTGTAGATCCATAGCCCACAAGGGGTACAGGTGAGGCCTATATGCCCCCGAGGGGGGTAGGTCCAAAAAATAAATACAAAGTTATGGCATCACACGCTTCTACTCCACCCTTTATGCTTATGATAGTAATAAAAGGGTTGTTTAAGCAAGTGGTGTGTGTGGTATAGGAGGGTGTAGATCTATACACCAGGAAGGCAGGAAGGCGTCCGGACAGGGTGCTCCCAAAAAAGCAATACAAACAAAGTTTAAGCCATCTGATGCTTCTACGCTATCGTTTATGATTGTAAGCGTTAAGGGTATGTCGAAGGAATGGTGAAACTTTCTTTGAGTAGAGAGTGGTGTAGACGCATTTGCCTATGAGAGG
>Ga0209390_10010785_pt1 | contig 10624 bp, 11 predicted proteins | sample BON01_FD_187212 | JGI IMG/M metagenome (GOLD analysis project Ga0209390, IMG submission 187212) | Freshwater microbial communities from Lake Bonney liftoff mats and glacier meltwater in Antarctica - BON-01 (SPAdes) (version 2) | ecosystem: Environmental > Aquatic > Freshwater > Ice > Glacier... | reverse complement strand
TATATATATATATATATATATATATACCGAAATTTAAAAAAAAAACTGTCATTGCTGCTGGGGAGAACATCTCCTCCCCTCCTCCACTGGCCCCTGCACCAGACCCAGGGGAAGGCCTATCAACACCAGTAGTAGGCCCCGACACGTACATTGGACGACTTCCAGTATGCGCAGCCTCACCACGTGCAGCGAGCACCTGCAGTCTTATCAGGAGCAGGTACGCAGCAGAAGACTTCTTTGCGTGTGCTACAAGCTGCGGTCATGCTGCGAGCATGCTGCGAGTGCTTTGACCGTGCATTCTTAGCAGAGGACCTGTTTGCGTGTGCAACGAGCTGCTGTCATGCTGCGAGCATGCTGCGAGTGCTTTGACTGTGCATTCGCGGGTGCAGACGTTGCTTCTAACGCGACTGTCCGCTCTCTTACAGACAGGAACGAGTAGTAAATGGATGTGCGGGGAGAACACAAACGATGGCGCTGTTCGTTCAAGAATGGAGCAGGAAATAGAGCAGGAGAGACACGATATTTTGGAGCTCCCCTTTGTGACTGGAATTTCAGACATGCTGAATGGGAAAGGATGTGGCTTTCGTGTCAATCTGAGATGTCATGCTGCTCGACAGCACGGTAACTGCAAGTGTGGTGGGTTGAAGCCGGGAGTACCAGTGTACGTCTCTAGCACACGAACTACGCTGCTCGAGTGCTTGCAGGAGGTCCACAATCAGGTTTTGCGTCAGCACGTCCCGCAATGCGTTGCAGCATCCAAAGCATTGCAAGCTGAGAGAATAACGCAGGCAAATTCGCCTGCAGCCTCGCAAGACGCCTTGCGCACGATGATGCATTTCTCACAGGCCCAAGAATGTCTCACGAAGGCAACTGCGGAGCCCAAGAATATCAAGCAGCGCGCTGATAAAGTCAACAAGGAGGCGCTGGAGCTAGAGAAGGCTGTCAACGTGGCTGCGAAGACAGGGTCAAGAGGTGGCTTCACCAAATAATTGAGGATGCCTCAGGTCTTACATTTGAGGAGTGGGATCCAATCTAGGACGCTGATGACTCGCAGACTCCTGTGCCAATGATCATCAACTCGAGCGAATTGCGTGGCGCTGGCTTCAACCTCCAGGAAGTGATCCCTCCAGCGCTTGAGGCAGCGGCGCGCTCGGGAAGACGCACGCGCGGCGCGGGGCTGCGCGAGCTTGAGGGTATGGGATGAAAGAGATTTGTTCTCTCAGCCGATGATGACAACGAATTAAGATCACGATGTGAGTGAGTGCCAGCTACATTTGTATAGACCATTCAGATATCATTTATATGTGTTCAATCACTATTGAACATAGTTTCTTGTCCTCTTTGTTGTGATTGCTTAAGTGTATTTTACTTAAAATCAGGTCATTTTTTCAAAAATAAAATAAACGATAAGAAAAAAGAAAATCGTCACGGTGGGGCTTCGCCCCACACCCCCCTGGTAGGCCTGGCGCCTTTTGACTGTTTGCAGGGTTGCTGGCTGGTCATGACTGTGAAGATCGCCTACAGTCCAAGGACTGGTACAAGATCTAAATATCTACAAACCCCATGGGGTGTGATTCTCACAATGGAACCTAACCACCACAGACGCCTTCAAGACGCAGTGGGGTTTTCCTTTTTTACCACGACAAACAAACAAATACCCACTGGTACCACATATACGGTTTTAAAATTTCCCCGACCACAACACAAAGGGTTTACTTTTTCCCAACCAAAAACGACTGGGTCAATTTCCCAAAAAAGCACACACACCGTCAGAAAATGGCACCGGCCCATCGGCAAGTAGCCACATGGACGCCTCACACTCTTGCGGAGAACTAAATTGGAGATCATTATTGATCTTCCCATTGGTTTTCCAATAAACAACATTATCTCTCTCTCTGAGAAATAAATCTGCCTGACTCTGAACTGGCGCGCGGCACGCGCGCATTCGGGTACATTTGCCCCAATACGAAATTTTTACCCAGAAGCAGCCAGGATTTGGCGTCGGCAGTGACGGATCCCCTTCCGTCGGCGCGGGGCCAAAATCATGGGAACGGCCAGATCCCGGGGACTGCCACAACCAGAAGACTGCCACATCCTGGAGAATGCCAAATCCTTGAAAGGGAAAAGAAAAATGATTGAAAATGAAACGTCCTGGATGCTGCAGGATCCTGGAGACTACTACATCGTGGACACTGGCAAATCCTCGTGAATGTCATATCCTGGAGAATGCCTAATCCGGGACGCTGCCACATCTTGGGGACTGCCTAATCCTGGAGACTGCCACATCCTGGAGAATGCCACATCCTGGAGAATGCCAAGTCCTGGAAGTTGGCAAATCCTGGAAAATGCCAAGTCCTGTCTTCCGTCGTTGCAAGGCCCAAATGCCGAAGACAACCAAATCCTGGAGACCACCACATCCTGGAAAATGCCAAATCCTGGAGACGGACACATACTGGATGTTGTGTAATTGTGGACAATGCAAAATCCTGGAGACTGCACATTATGCAAAACGATCCTGGACAAGGCCAGATCCCGAAGAGGGCCAAATCATGCCAACTGTTTGTTTAACTCATAGGACCATCAATGTATGGACACGCGCCTAGGGTCCGCCCTCCCTTTAAGGGGTTTTCTCTCCGAAGAAAATTGCACCATATTGGGTCAATGGACAGACAAGCACCATGAGTCGCATATGTTGTCTTAAAGATATGATGCATGCGTAGTACGGGTGTCAGGATGGCTGGGAGACTTGGGATCCATGGGGGGGGACAAAGGGCGCGAGGAAAGAAGGACGCAGGAATAAATTTTTTTTGCGAAGAGGTAAAATGCTGAGACAAGTATAAACTTAGAACAGCACTGGAGTGGGTTGTCTTTATTTCGAGTAGGACTGGAAGGCTAAGGCTCACTAAGGCGCTTGACGCTGGAAAGAATTGGAAGTGATTTCAATGTGGGCTTGCGGGTGACCGGCGGATTGACCTGTGGTCCTAAGACAAGTGCAATTGATAAAGGTTAGTCCTGATTTAGTGAGCCTCAATCCAATAAACGATACATTCATATATGACAATAACGATAATGCTGACGACAGTAATTCCAATGACACTCTCGGCACAATCCTCTGCGCTTCATTATGTGACACGCCTTCTCACGACCTTGATCTCGCCTTTGACACCGTCGACTCCAACGTCGACCTTGCTTGCACTTGCCTTCTCTCTCCCCCTACCTCCCTCCCCCCTCACTTGCCCTCTGCTCCTTCTTCTGCTGCTGCTAGGGAGCCCTTCTGAGATCCAAGAGTTTTCACTATCATAATCATCTTTTTCCTTATATGTGGCTGTCTTGTAATAAACCTTTCTCTCTATCTTCGCGTTATGTGTTACCGTCGACACTCGCATGCAATCTCCGGTGGCTTTGCTATGTATTGTAACACACTAGTGCAGTGGGACTGTTCAATAATAGGTGTAATGTGACTAAAGTCCTAAAAGTTCTCAACTTCTCAGGAGGGATAGCGTTTGGCGGCTTTACAAACAAACAAACAAACAAAGAAAGGCTAGGTGGCAGCCCCGAGTGGACGAGGCTTGGTAAGAGAAGACAGCCACATTCTTGCTGTATCGTCTAGTGCCTGGTGCTGCGTAGGCTGCGTTGGGCACACATGATGCACATTGCTTTGATGATGATGACTGCTTTTATTTTCACCCTTGAAGAAATAATGTAATAATTGCGTTTGGAACTCTTTCGTCTTTTCAAGTAGTGAGCGGCGTTGTTTTAAGTAGTGAGCGGCGTTGTTTGCGTTGTTTGTCCTTTTGCAGGTGATGAAACATTGAAAATAATCATGTCGTTCTAGCGTTATTGGTACGAGGTCCTACCCTTCTCAGTACCCACGCTCCTGTACACCCCTAAACCCATTCTCCCCCTCTTTTCTTTTCGTTCCCCCCCCCTTTCTCTTTCTGTTTCTCTTTTTCCTTTTGCTTTTCTTGTTTCCTCCACATTCCCACGATAAAAAACTTCAAATGAAATGCATCCCCGAATGATTAAGAAAAAGATTTTTTATGAAAAAGATGCGCCGCAGTCCAGATTTTTGATGAAACAAAATGCGCCGTAGGCAAGACTTATCAAACAAAATGCGCTACAGCCTGGCAGGCAGGATTTTTGGACTAAGTCCTCAAGGGTACTTTGTCCTGTAAAGGCAGTATGCACATTTTTTCCTCGAATCACAGCTCAGAATCTTCTTCTTTTAATCAATTGAATAATGAATGAATTAACCTTTGGCCGGCCTATAGTACGTTTGTTTTACCGGCTGCAAAAAACAGACGAGTCCCGCAATAAGTATTTGACCAACGTTAATCTGATGAGTTCGGCGGGTCCTACCGTATAAGTGACCAAGTCGGGGTGTCCCGAGGAAAGAAAGAAACATAACAAGTACTACCTCTTGTATTTAAAGTGTCATTTCTATATTCTCAAATCTACATCGTGTGTTTGGTGCTCTCGGTCTCTTTTGCTAGGTTTTATTAAAAGGAGACCAGAGATTGAATTGCAGAATAAAATTGAAATTTTCCTGAAACGCAATAGGCTGTACAATGGGATGACGTGACATCTTATTTAAGTGTTTGCCAGTAGACTTCGCCAGGTACTCTTGTCTTTCCTCAGACCTCTGGGAAAGACCAAAGAAATGTGATTGGCACACGACCGGAATTTAACCAACGTGGACCGAAGCAAAATGGCGTTTCCAATGATCTGAGCAAAAATTGTCTGTGGGTCAATGGTATATGCCTGTGTCTTGAGACCTAGTCGGGGCTCAATAGAGTCTCTGGTCCACGTCACTTCGATTACAGTCGTTTGCCAGTCGCATCTCTGTGTGAATGTACATCAGAAAAAAGCAACAGATTCACACTACTCACACTAAACAAAATTATATGATTAATTCACGTTGATTATTGTACCTCTGCATGTTTGTTAGTTTGTAAGTCTATCGCGGCTCGTAGAGCCTCGTCTCGAATTTTGATACGCCGACTCGGAGTGTGGTTTATGATGTAGTTCTATGTGTCGACACGACGACCATTGACGAGTCTTGCGTTCATACATCAACATAAGGCTGTGCAATATCTATTAGTAATAGAATTTGTTAGCAAAGAAGATCAAAAATGAGGGCACACCGAGGTCTCATTTTTAAAACATTCGAGAAATTAGAACTTCCAGCAAAGCTACTGAATAATTTCTTGTGGATTCATAAAAGCAATATCAATAGATTTAAATTTTTTTGATTGTGTTGTCTTTAAAAATCAATATCCTTGTGCGCAAATGTTTTTGCTCTGCTATTTTCTAAAAATCTTTTGGTAAAAAGTGATTGTTTGTTTTAATTCTCATTATCGGGCCCTTGAACGACTTAAAGTTCACGGTAGATACAATCTTCGCAACGACAAGGAGAACCCTGTTTTTGGGGTTAAAAAGACTTGTACATATTCTTCATGGAGGCGAAGACATGTGTCAATGAACTTGAAAATGTCAAAGAAAACGTGGATGAAAAATAAAGAGAGGGTAAGAAGATTTAAAGGGGCAGAGGAGCGTTGGTATGGAGAAATAGAACAGGACCTGATGCTAATAACGCTAGATCGACATGAAAGTTTTCAGTTCGGATCTTATGCCAATAGAGACAAACGATGCAAACAACGCCAATCACAGAATCCTTCTCATCTCACTCTTACTTACACACACACACACACGGACATTACACGAGTGTATCACAATTGGCTCTCACCCATATTTGGAAGCTGTGTCGTAATGCAGCAGGGTTGAGTCGTATTCTCACTCTTTCTCTCCCTCACACATACTCCGACATTACACGAGTTCGTCATAATATGTATACATATACATTTATATATATATATATATATATATATATATATGTATATATATATATATATATATATGTATATATATATATATATGTATATTTATATGTATATGTATATGTATATGCACGTATATATACATATAGATCTATATATATACATATACATATAGATATACATAGATATATATACCTATATGCACGTACATACATATACATTCAGGCCCACACGTACGTACACATGTGAATACATGTGTATGAGTGTAAGTGTGTGTTTGTTTGCAAATCATTGCATAAATGTTTGATATACTTACGTGTGGGTCTTTCCTGAACCTGTTTGGCCAAATGCGAAGATAGAGGCGTTCTTTCCATTTATGAAATCAACAACCATGCGCCGTGGCGCGGATTCGTACACTTCATTCTGTGTCGAATCTTCGCCCAATACCGCATCAAAGTTGAATTCTCTCAAGCCGGTGCCAGGACAGCACATTAGTATCGCTCCCTGCAGGCCTGCAGTCACTGCAACAACACACGCCTGCACCTTGTCGTCTTCTTTCGTCCCCGCCATGCCAGAATCGCCTTCTCCGCCCAACTGCTGGTTGGCAGGTGTGTTTTCGTCAGCTTCACCGGGAGGTGTGATGGCCTTGACATCAGAGTCGGCCCACGGGTCGGAAGGGCCAGACCCCTGCCATAGAATCCGCCGGGCTTCCTTGAGCGAGCACTTGCGCTCACTACGGATGAGCTGAAGGCGCTGATGGAGAGGAAGCACAACACTCACACCCATATCCAAGTTCTTGGGGCCTGCTCCTTGGCTCTTGTCTACCTGTTCGGGTTCCACAGGGGCAGGTTTGATCCTCGCGCACACTTTGACCTCAAATGTCTGCGGTTTGCGTTCCTGCACTTTCAGGCGCTTGGCAAGGAGAGCGGAACTGGCAGCCTCTTCCTCTTCGGTGAGTGCCTCGCCACCTTCGAGCTGCCGATCCAGTCTTGCCAAGAGGTCCTTCGAGGGCGAGAGGGCCCCATCCGAGGCCTCGGCATCAAAGATGCTACGCAATGGAAAGAGCTCGACAAAGAGCTGGCGCCAATTTGAAGTGCTCCCCAGCGTCGGCGGGCAAAAGAGCAGAGACTCTGCAGATAGACGTTGACACATCCATTCCCAGTGGGCGCCTTGTGCGGCAAAGCTCGCAACAGACCAGCGAGTAAGAGACGCCAACCACGCCCGAGTTTTCCAATCACAAAAGTGCGAAACCTTTGCGCACAACTCCCCTTGCATTACCACGTGCACATGCCGATCCAAGTCTCCAGAACACCCCATCCCTAGCCACAAGACCCGAAACGGATCAGCACAAAGTTACTTTTCGAATTTGAATCAACTATTTACTAATCAAAAGGTCGGTTCGCGTTAATTCTATGAGTCCCTCCCACCTCCCATCGCCTCTCCTCTTTCTTCTGCTGCTGCTGGGGAGCCCATCTGAGATCCAGGAGTTTTCACTGTAATAATCATCTTTTTCTCCTAGTTGTGGTTGTCTTGTAGCAAACTTTTTAATCTCTCTATTATACTTAAGAGTATAATACTGGTGACCTAGAGGGGGCGTGTTTTGATTTCAGACCGGGGATAATACTGGTGACCTAGAGGGGGCGTGTTTTGATTTCAGACCGGGTCTCGACAACCCTCAACTCACTTCACCTTGATGTTGGCATCTCGCAACGTCGTCCCATCTTTGACTCTACTTCCCCTCACCCTGCTTTACAGCACGCAAACAGTAGATTCAAATTTGGATGGCAACGCTACGGCGCCGTTTGTGCCTGCGCAGCGTGTGATCACAGCTCACCTCATGCGTTATTGACCCTCTCATCAATACGTGCTTGGCAACATCTCTTCAACTCGCAGCGAGCAAACCCTCGGTCTACCGAGCTCTCAACGTTTCAAGGCCTGCCCTGCAGATCCCGATTACACCATTTTTGGCTTTCACTTTCCCACACCTGTACCTGACTCGCAGGTTCGGGCGGACCCCTCTCTCAAGGAGAAGGCCTGGCACCTGGATGCCGCTCGCTTTCCTTGCTAGCTTGCGGCCACAGAGACAGCCGACACGCTTTACTGGTGAGATTTGTGTAAATTTTTTCTGTCAAACGCTTGGAGCGCCCTTTCCACTTTTGCGTGCTCACGCTGTCGCACGCATGCAATGTGCTTGCCAGAAATTCCTGCTCGATCAGTATGGGAATCACGTGCTCACTTGTAAGAAGCACACTGGGGCCATCGCCGGTCATGATCAAGTCATGAATGTGTCTACGCAACTGGCTTCAAACAGCGGATTGAGAGTTCGCATCAATCGTAAGGTCGCCACCACTGCAGCTGATAGCAACAAACAAGGTGATGTACAGGCCATGGAGTTTGACATTTTAGGATACGACGATCTGGTATGGGATGTGTCTCTCGTCAGTGATAGGATCGGCAGCAGCACGCAGCATGTCCTCATTGGTAAGCTGTAACTCGGTGACTACCTTAACGCTCGGGCTGGCAGCAAGATTGGCAAATTCAGACGTGATTATGCTGCCAAGAACATCGCTTTTGCACCTGCAATCCTATCTATTGCCGGCAAGATTCATCCTGAATTTCTACGACATGCAGACGGTCAAGTACTTCAATCTTGTTGGGGACGAAGAGGATATCGGGAATGAGCGTTTCAAGTGGAGTCGGCCCGGCTAGCACATTCAGCTATAATAGGAATGCGATTGGCCTTGCCGTTGCATACGCTTCAGCCATACGCACTCATTTGTCGGTACATGGCACCGCTCATCCCATGAGTGCCGCTTCTGTTCGCCTTCAATCAGCGGCTGATTGTCTCATTCGCAGCGCTGTTGACATCTCTCATCCTCGTCAGCAGGGAATCCCTCCTGCAAGCTCGTCTGCTGCCAGTGGCCCTGTCCGCAGCGACATTATCAATGGTCTTGGTGCGGGTGCAGTCGGGGGGGGTGGCAATCCTTCGCTGGTTTCCACCATTCCACCATGCCTCCAGGCGTCGTTCCCGGTCCTGTTGACTCTGCTTCTGCCCCTCCGTCGTCGGGCGGTGGTAATTACCTGCCTACGCAAAGTCAAAGCATCGTATCACAGCGCCTCTTTGAGTCCCTCTGCTCGTCGACCCTCCTCTGGCTTTGTCGGTGTCAACGAGGAAGCCAATGTACGCGCGAAAGCCGCCGTCGTAGACGGGCATGCCAATGTCCGTGCGAGCGCTGTGATGACTGATGACAACGACGACGATGCCGATGTCGGTAATTTGGATGACACTCTCAGCGAAACCCTCGGCGCTTCATCTAGGGTCGCAACTTCTCTCAACCTTGATCTCTCTTTTGGCGCCGTCGGCGTCAACGACGACCTCGATTGTACTTCACATCTCTCTCCACTCTCCCCCCTCCCCCCTCCCATCGCCTGTCCTCCTTCTTCTGCTGCTGCTGGGGAGCCCATCTGAGATCCAGGAGTTTTCACTATCATAATCATCTTTTTCCTCTATTGGTGGTTGTCTGATAATAAACTTTTCAATTCCTATGGGTACCGCTTCTGTTCGCCCTCTGTTGGCGGTTGATTGTCTCATCCGCAGCGCTGTTGACATCTCTCATCCTCGTCAATAGGGCAACACTCGTGCAGCTTCTTCTGTTACAAGCGATCCTGTGCGTAGCGACATTATCAATGGCTTTGGGGCAGGTGCAGTCGGGGGGGGAGGATATAGGCACTGTTCTAGCTCTTTTGTCTCTGCTTCTATTCCTCTGTCGCCGGGTCGCGGTCTCTATCTGCTGATGCAATGCCAAGCTTCTCATCGTAGCGCCTCTGCAAGCCCCTTGGCTCGCAGTCCCTCATCTGGCTTTGATGCTGACAACGAGGACTCGGAGGCCAATGCACGCGAGAATGTCGTCGTTGCAGACGGGCATGCCGATGTACGCGCGAGCACTGCGATGATCGATGATCCAGCCACATGATGGCTTCATCACATGGTGGGTTTTCTTTTTTTTACCACTACAACCTTCTTGGATATTGTCCACGAACAGTCATCCAACCACTGGCAGAGACTACGGGTCTCCTCATATCGTGGGTTATTTTTTTTTCAAGTTACCACGAACCATACCAACCACAACGGATCAACAAGGTGGGGGTCTCCTTCCAGACCATCCCTATGGACACAATCACTCATAACCACAGTTCACGGACTGGTGTTGATTCGTCAAGACATACCCACGGGTCAGAATCTTAACCTACTGGCGATGTCCACTGTCACGTATACGTACATGTCGTCCCAAAACTGCATCCAGGCTCATATTCATAGTACCAATACACTTCTGCACATCAACGTTTACTTCTTGGAGAGACTGAAAGGTACCCATGGGTGGGTCTTGCTCACGGCGGTTGGGTCAACATTCCAGGAATTAAAAAAATAACTTGACAGTTACTTTTTTGACTCCTCTTGCTGAAGTTACTTCCAAATAAACATTCTAAAAGAAGGCGTTCTACAAAGAGGGAGTATACATATATCCATACATGTAAATATGCATACGCATATATATATGTACATGTGTACATGTATATATACATATATATATATATATATGTACGTATGTGTGTATAACATATATTTATATATATATATATATATATGTATACCGAAATTAAAAAAAAAAACTGTCATTGCTGCTGGGGAGAACATCTCCTCCCCTCCTCCACTGGCCCCTGCACCAGACCCAGGGGAAGGCCTATCAACACCAGTAGTAGGCCCCGACACGTACATTGGACGACTT